>ORJL010582269.1_pt1 | contig 48174 bp, 34 predicted proteins | sample 1779941 | NCBI WGS metagenome assembly ORJL01 (sample SAMEA104232317, study PRJEB22302) | groundwater metagenome | biome: forest; feature: aquifer; material: groundwater | place: USA | collected 2011-08-07 | depth 5.8 m | reverse complement strand
AGGCACCCAGCCCGGGGCCAGGGGCACCGTCTTGGGCAAGGGCGAGAGGTGGCGCATAGACGTCGAGGCGCCGTCGTGCATAGACGCTGACTTCTCGGTCACCATGCCCGGCGGGTCAACGGTACAGAGGCCCTTCTGGGCGTGTGGCACCCCAGTCTTCGATGGCAACTGGCACCATATCGTGGTGGTGTACGACCGGGACGGCAACGGGACGATCTACGTGGACGGCGCTGTAGCCTCAGGGGCCAACAACAACATCAGCCTCGCTGACCTGGCCGCGGGCAGCGTGGACAACGCCTGGCAGGTGAGGATGGGCCAGCGCACGCTGAACGAGGCGGGGACCGCCACCCAGTGGCCCTTCAACGGCCTGTTGGATGAAGTACGTATCTACAACCGCGCCTTGAGCGCCACGGAAGTGCAGGCCCGCTATGCCAGTGCGCCCGAGGACAACGACACCCTGCACTACTACCTGGGCGGCAAGGAGGTCGCCTTCAAGCGAGGCGGCACGCTGTACTTCCCACTCCAGGACCATCTGGGTAGCAGCGCGGTGATCACCAATAGCTCCGGCGCCCTGGTAGAGTCCATGGCCTACTACCCCTACGGCGGCACGCGCACCGGCAGCATAGCCACCACGGAGGAAAAGTTTACCGGCCAGCGCCTGGACAGCACCGGCCTGTACTACTACAACGCACGGTACTATGACCCCGGCATAGGGCGGTTCATCAGCGCGGATACGTTCGTTCAGCAAAGCGGCGGGTTTGCCCTGGTGTCGTCGCCCCTAACGGTGAATCTGGCGAGATCTGTGGGCGCTCCGTATCCTGACCTCTCGCTAACCGCCCCCGCAAGTCCTCAGGCTTTGAACCGTTATTCGTATGTCTTTGACAATCCTTTAAAGTACACCGACCCCCACGGCTGGTGGACGGTCGAGCTCCAGTGGGTGGTCTTTTCGGTTTGCTGGGGGGTGGCGTGTGGGTCTGTTTCAGTAGGGGTGGCGATTGATGACAAGGGCGGAATCATGGTTACAGCTTCGGCCGGAACCGGACCAGGCTATGGTGTCGGCGTGTCCAGCGGAATCAAGCTTACATTTACCAACGCGGATACTGTTGAGAACCTCAAGGGCAAATCGAGGTCCACCGGCGGGGACGTGAATCTTACTACCTTCCTAGGGCTACCAGTTGGTGGAGGTACCGAGTGGGTCCAGGGCTTGGACAAGAACGGCCAAGTCACGTACAACGGAGTCTCATTCACCGCTGGGGTAGGCGTCGCGAGCCCTGATGTTTACCAGATCACCGAAAGCACGATTGGTCTGCTTCTGGCGGATCCCCAGAAAGTGGAGGAAATGGCGAGAACGGTGCTCGCCACAGCGAACAATGGTACATCAGGAGATGGGGGGAGCGATGTTAGCAACATGTGCATTGCCGACGATTGCTTGTACTAGCGGCTGGTGCGGATATGGCCGTTCATCGCAAGTAGTGGCATGCCTTTATCCTAGATGCCCGGCTGCGGCGCTACATATTAATTGGGAGTGGTCGCGATGGACCAGAATCCGCTAGGTTTCCTGTTGACGGCTACTGCTGCCGAACTGTTGGCTATTCTGGTAGGTGGGGTGTTTAGCCTTTGGCCTAAAGCGCTGCTACAGTATGCCGAACGCATCGGGCTGAAGAAACGGACTGGCCCCAGACTTACACAGATCGGTGTTTGGATACTGAGGATGGGTGGTGTAGCTGAGATTACCTTCGTGACCATCTGGTACGTTGTTGTCGTTGTCGTAGTGGTTCGGCGTATCTGGTAGCCAACTGATGGAGACGTTATGGGAAGTGTCTTCGGAGCACTCGATACTCTGGTGCCCACCATTACGAGCTACACTCCGCTGCTAATCGCGGGCTTAAGCTTTGGCACAGGACTTCTGTTCTTGGTCAAACCTACGTCCTACCCAAGCCTGTTGAAGCCTTTTGTTGGCTGGCTGTCCCTGTTTGGCATCAGAAAGGAGCATGAGAGCCGCGCCGTTCGTTTTGTTGGTGTCGTGTTCATACTTGATTCCGCCGTCCTTTGCACCCGATACTGGCCGTTTTGACCACCGCAAGCACCGATGCGGCCTGTACTCCAATTGTGCCCTGCTGGGTCTGCGCCCAACGGCAGCATAGACGAGGTGCGGGTGTACAGCCGGGCGCTTTCGGACACTGAGGTCTTGTCTCGCTACCGGGACATGACCCTGGGCCTGGTGGGCCAGTGGCGCTTCGACGAGGGCTCAGGCACCCTGGCCGGGGGCTCCTCGGGACACGGTGACCACGGCAGCATAGTGGGAGCCACGTACGTTGCCGGCGAGAGCGGCACCGGCGTCCAGCTCAGCGGCGGCAGCCAGTATCTCTCTGCCGGCAGCGGCCCCAGCCTGAATATCACCGGCGCATTAAGTGTGGACTTCTGGATGAAGCCGGTGGCCATCCAGGATGGCGGCGGTGTCAACAAGTATGACCTGAATAACCAGCGCTCGTGGAGCGTGTACCCGCGCAACGATGGGGCCGTTGTCTTTCGAGTTTCCTCCGATGGCACGGCCAACACCCTGGTGGACCTGGCCACCAATGCCAATGCCTACACGGCGGGAGCCTGGACCCACGTGGTGGCCACCTACACCCCGTCGGCCTCCATGAAGGTATATGTCAACGGCGTAGAGAGCGCCAACCTGACGACTGGCGTACCGACATCCCTGTACGCGGCGCCGACCATCCCCGTGTACATGGGCAGCTACGGGCAGGCCAATGGGGCCCCCCAGACCATGTTCAACGGCGTGCTGGACGAGGTGCGCATCTATAGCCGCGCCCTGTCTGCCACCGAGGTGGCCAGCCGCTACCTGGACACATCCGCTGGCCCCGTAGCCGAGTGGCGCCTGGAGGAGGGCGCGGGCACGGTGGCCCATGACACCTCCGGCCAGGCGAGTCATGGCAACATGCTGCCCAACCCCGGCGGGCCGAGTTGGGGCGCTGGCAAATGGGGCAAAGGACTCCAGTTCGACGGGGTAGATGACTACGTGGACGCAGGTAGCCCTTCCAGCCTGGACATCACCGGCAACCAGGTGACAGTAGAGGCCTGGGTGAAGTGGAATCAGCCACAGACGGGCTACCCTGGCATTGTAGACAAGCTATACGGCGGGGCGTATGCCCTGAAGGCCAGCGGCAACACTCCCTACTTCTACGTGGTGGCGAATGGACAGGAGGGCCGCACGGAGTACACGGGTGGTTCCGGCGGCGACCTGGCCTGGCACCACATCGTGGGCACCTACGACGGTGCCAACATGCGCCTCTACGTAGACGGCGTCCTGGTCAATACCCAGGCGCACCCTGCGGGGGGCAACATCACCTCCACCACGGCCTCACTGGTTATCGGCAGGAGAGCAGTCAATACTCAGTTCTTCAACGGGAGCGTTGACGAAGCACGGGTGTACAACCGCGCGCTTTCGGATACCGAGGTGGCCGCCCGCTTCCAGGCGGCGCCCGAGGACAACGACACCCTGCACTATTACCTTGGCGGCAAAGAGGTCGCCTTCAAAAAAGGCGGCACGCTGTATTTCCCTCTCCAGGACCACCTCAAGGGCACCGCTGTAATAACCAACAGCGCGGGGTCAGTCGTGGAGAGCACGACGTACTACCCCTACGGCCAAACAAGGAGTGGCGGTATCACAAGCACGGACAGGGCCTTCACCGGGCAAAGGCTAGATAGCACGGGGCTGTACTACTACGGCGCAAGATACTACGACCCCAACATTGGGCGCTTCGTTTCCCCAGACACTATTGTCCAGAACTACCGCAGGCCAGCTTCGTTCAACCGATATGCCTACGCCTTCGACAACCCGTTGAAGTACACTGACCCCTCGGGCCATGTCAACGTGTCGGATGTGGGGGGCGGGGGTTGGCGAACCCCGTCAACGTGGGACAGGATCAAGCACGGCGCAGAGTTGGCAGTGGACGGGGCTAAATCGGCAGCGGCGGGTGGCGTACAGTTCGCCGCGACGGTCACGGAAGTAGCTGTCCGCGTGTCGCAGCCCGTCCTGCAAAGGGTGGAGCCGGTGGCGAATGTTGTGGCAACAGTGCCCGAGGTTGTGATTGAGCATACAGCGGTGCCAGTCCTTAATGCCACTGGCGCGGGTATTACCAATGTCGAACTCAACCCTGCCAGGGGGTATGTTGGAGTGCAGGTTTCGGAAGGAGGTTGGGTTGCCAGGACTCTGGAGGCCACCACCGGAGGACTTGCCGGAGCCATCACACTGCCAGTGGCCGGTCCTAGCGGCAGCGTCGTCATCGTGAGAGAAGAGTTGTTCACCCCAGAAGAACTTGAGACAGTAACGCGACATGAGGAAATCCACGTGACTCAACAGCACATGCTGGGACCCCTCTTCCTTCCTCTATACTTTCTTGGGAGCGCAGTACACGGATATGAAGACAACCCCTTCGAAGTGCAGGCACGTAGTTTCTCCACTCCTCCGCCCGTCAACGGGGTCGACATCGTCTACGACGAGTTCGCTTGAGCCGACGATGGCAGTGACTTCCAAGCTCGCCAAGGCATCACTGCTACTGGGAATAGTGTTGACGATCTTGCTCTCGACAGCTTGCGACCCAGGTGCCTTGCTTACAGTCGAAAACAGAATCAACACCGATGTCACGCTGTACCGGCTGGGTGTTGTGGAACCTGTAGCGGGGCGATGGGTTGAGCTGGGACGGGTCAAAGCTGGAGAGACGAAACGATTGGGGTTCGGCACTTTCGTCAGTCGCACATACACGGGGGACCCAATACTCTTCCAGGCCCGCGATGCCACAGGGTTTCCGGTTTGGGAAAAGGCGTTTGAATTTGACGAATTCCGGAAACTGAAGGCCGTTCAGTGGAGAATCTGCATATGTTCCGGCGACAGGCAATAGGCAGGGACGCAGATAGGGATTGTGCCCTACTGGCCCTACAACGGCCTGCTGGAGAGGTGCGCCTCTACAACCGCACCCTGTCCGCCGCCGAGGTGTCCGCCCGCTACCTGGACACATCCGGAGGTCCCGTAGCCGAGTGGCGGATGGAGGAGGGCGCAGGGACGGTTGCCCACGACACCTCCGGCCAGGCGAGTCATGGGAACATGCTGCCCAACCCCAACGGGCCGACCTGGAGCACCGGCAAATGGGGCAAAGGACTCCAGTTCGACGGGCTCGATGACTACGTGGACGTGGGCAACCCCTCCAGCCTGGACATCACCGGCAACCAGGTCACCGCCGAGGCGTGGGTCAAGTGGGCACAGCCCCAGTCCGGCTACCCCGGGATCGTGGACAGGGAGTACAGCGGAGGCTACGGCCTCAAGGCCAGTGGCTATACCTTGCGCACGTCTACGCGGGTGTCCCGATCGTTGAACCCCGGGTGACACTGCTGTGTGTTAGACCGCAGATGGAAGTAGCCCCCGGCCAGCTCGACGGGGTTCATCGGTGACGCCTGCACGATCTTGAAGTGATGCTTGCCCGGGAACTGGTAGTTCTCCCACGAATGGTAGACGATCACCTGCCCCGGAGCGACGCCCGTGGCTACCTGGACCTGGACCTGGAAGGACCCCAGGTCATTGGACACCTCCACCATGTCCCCATCGCTGATACCCCTCTGTCGGGCATCGGCCAGGCTCATGGACATCACCGGCCCTCCCCGGTGCAGATGGAGCATGACGGTGTTGTCTACCCAACTGCTGTGCAGGCTCCACCGGGCGTGCCCGCCCGTCATCACCAGGGGGAAGTTGCCCCCTGCCTTGGGCGGGTCCTTGTGGGTGGGCAGGACCTCGCCCAGCTCCATGTAGAGGTCATGGTCAATGTAGAACTGGATGCGCCGGGTCAGAGTGGGGAAGGGCTGCTTCTTCTCAGTATGCCAGCTAAGGGATACGATGGCGCCCCCTGGCGAGAAGTCGCAGGCGTTCTCTATGGACCGAGTGACCTTGCCCATCCTGGTATAGGCGCTGATGCCCGCTGCCTTGAAGTCGTCCCAGTCCATCTGCTCCACGTTGGAGGCATTGAGGAATGTGTCCCGGATTACGTCCTCCTCGTCCTCCTCGGTATATAGACCAGCCACGGTGATCTTGCTCTCAACCGTGTCGAAGCGCCTCTCCGCGCCGTTGTGGTCGCGGTAGGACTCGATGCCCCGGGCCTTTGCCCTTGCAGCCAGCCTGCGAGCCAGCAGGATAGCCATTCTCCACTCGCTCATGGACTCGTACAGCGGCTCCGATCCCTTGTCTATCATGTGGATGAAAGGCGACGTGGGCCGTCCCATGAGCATGACCGCCCGCTTCTCGAACCAGCCGCAGGCGGGAAGAATGTAGTCGGAGTAGAGGCCGCTGGAACTCATGCGCCAGTCAATGGTCACCATCATGTCCAGCTTGGGCAACAGGTTGTTGATCAGCTCGCCGGTCCCCCTGGCGCGCCGGAGGAAATTGCCCCCCAAGTTGAACAGGATACGTGGTTTTTGGTCTGGACCCGGGACCAAAGGCTGGTGCTTCTGATCGAGGGCCTCGCGCACGTATTCAGCCACCGGGCGCTTGAGGTAGGGGTCCCAGCTATTGTTCTTCTCGCTGACCTCGCGCAGTCCACCGTGCACCATGAAGAACAGGCTGGTGGGAGAGGCATGCCCGGCAGCCACGGCATCACGGACGTACTCGTAGAGGATCATCTCGTCGGTGAAACCAGCCTGTTGCCACTGGGCAAACCGGGGGTCGGCGGCAGCGGCAGCCAGCATCATCTGGGCGCCGCGGCGGGTGTCGCCGCCTACCGCGGTGTCCACCGCCATTTGAGGCACCGCGTTGTAGTTGGCCCCCTTCTTGCCAATGTAGCCGCACACAGCGAAGAGCAGGGCCATGGACCTCTCGATAAGGTCTCCGTGGTAGAACTTGCCCCACAGGGTAGTGCTGGTGTTGACCACACCGCCGCAGGTGGCGAACTCGCGCGCCAGGGAGCGGAGGGCTTCGGTAGGCACGCCACAGATGGCGGACGCCTTGTCCGGCGTGTAGTCCTGGTCCAGGTGTTTCCTGAGCAACGTCATGGTGGGGGTGACCCTCACCTTGCCCTTGAGCGTGTTCACCTCATAGCTGCCGCTCAGGGCGGGCACCTTGCCTTCCAAGGCCAGGCTGCGGCGCGGCGCCTCGGTCAGCTTCTTGGTGCTTTCGTCCCAGATGTAGAAGACGTCCTCCTGGCCACCGCGCTTGACATCCTTCTCCCGCAGGAATCTTCCGTTGTCCTCCCGCACCAGGAGCGGCAGGTCCGTGTACTCGCGGATGGCCTGCGGGTTGTGCAGGCCCTCGGACAGCACCACCTGGACCATGCCCAGAGCCAGGGCAGCATCGGTGCCTATCTTCACCGGGAGCCACATATCGGCGTGGGCGGCCGAGGCATTGTAGTCAGGTGAGATAACGACTACCTTGGTCCCAAAGTAGCGGGCCTCGGAGAGGAAATGAAAGTTCGGTATGTTGGTGTACGCGGGGTTGCCTCCCCAGATCAGGAGCATCTTGGCATAGAACCAGCTATCGGCCGAGTCGGCGAATACCGCCTTGCCGAAGGTGACAGCCACGCCCTGGCACTCGTCGCCGCTGTCGGCGGAGATGATCGGCTGGGGCGTCCCCAAGGAGATAAAGAAAGGTGAGAACGCCGTCGTGCCGCCGCCGGTGCCGGTGCCGCCACCCTGGACGATGACATCGGGGCCGTCAGTAGACAGCACATCAATCAGCCGGTCGGCAATCTCGGTGAACGCCTGGTCCCAGCTAATCCGTTGCCACTTGCCGTCGCCCCGCTGCCCCAGGCGCTTCAGGGGGTACTTGATGCGGGTGGGGTCATACATCCGGCCAGCGTAGCAGGCGCCCTTGTTGCACCCGCGAGGGTTGATATCCGGCATTACCGGGTCGCTGAGTGGGGGATAGCGCGCCGCCTGTTCCTCCCTCACCACAATGCCATCGCTGACAAACAGGTTAAAGCTGCACGATTGCTGGTAGGCACAGCCTATGGGGTGTGTGGCCTTCACCACCATATCCCATTCCCAACTTGCCTTCCTTACGTCAACCAGGCTGTAGGAGCTGTTACTCTGGGCGTCGCCCGTCAACTCGAGGTTTCGGGCAACGAGCTCTAGCTTGGCCATTCGTCCTTCCTTACCGGTGTTTTAATCCGCGCCCCCACGCGGGGGGGAGCGACTTGCGTCCCAGGCATGTACCAGCGACGTCAGGCGAGACCGTCTATTTATCCAACCACAGTGACCGCGCCCAGGCGCTGGTCACCAGGATATCACGCTGCCCCTTCATGCTGTACCCTTTTATCCAGGTGCGGAAAGCGGCGTTTTCCATGTGGGCGGGCATGGTTATGACGTAGGCCTGGTCAACTATGCGGGTAGCGACCTTCAGGGCGACGTCCCGCCGCGCCTGGTCCGAGGGGGCCTTGCGGAACTGGGCCAGGAGGTCATCTATCACTGGGTCTACCAGGTGGCCACGGTTGGCGCCCCAGCCTGCTTTGCTATCGAACTGGGGGTAGAACTCGTATGGGTTCTGGGCAGCCATCTTGGAGCCAGCCATAGCGTCGAAGTTGCCCTGTATTTCCCTGGAGAAAGCGCCATACTCCCGGAACTGGAGGTTTGCCTTGATCCCTATCTGCTGCAACATCCCGATCCAGGTCTCGGTCATGTCGTTGAAGGGACTGCCGAACTGCCGCGTATCTATGACGGTGGTCTCGAAGCCCTTGGGGAAGCCGGCATCGGCCATCAGGGCCCTGGCTTTTTCGGGGTTGTACTCAATCCACTGCCTGGTTTCCTGGGGTAACTGGTCCAGGGTAGGATACAGGTCGCTTATCGGGGCGGCCATCGCAATCGGTATGGCTTTGCCCATGTGGACGTTGTTGATGATCACCTGCCGGTCTATGGCCATGGAAATAGCCCGCCGCACCCGCACATCGTTGAAGGGAGCGCGGTCATTACGCACATACAGCACCCAAAGCGTGTCCACGGGGCAGCCCTGGACAGTCACGCCGGTGCCGGGCCGGCGCAGGGTTTCTGCCATGGGCTCAGGGACCCCTTCGGTGATCATGTCCACCACACCGGACCTGAGGGCAGCCAACCGGGTGGACTGGTCCGGCATTATGGCGTAGCGCAGCCCGTCCACGTAGGGCTGTCCCTTGCGCCAGTAGTCTGGGTTCTTTGCATAGGAGACGCTGACACCCCCGCGGTACTCCTGGAAAATGAAGGGGCCACTGCCGATGTAGGACTTCTCCGGCCTGTCGAAGCCAGCGGAGGGGTCCTCAGCCTCGCGCGGCATGACCACCGTCCCGTAGCTGGTGGCAAACATCCTATCGGCCAGTGCCGGGTCCGGCTCGGACGTGATGAAGCGTACAGTGTTCTTGTCCGTAGCCTCCACCCGCTTGAGGGCTCCCCCGAGCACCTCGCGCCGGTAGCCCTTGTCCAGGTAGCGCGTGAAACTGTACACTATATCATCCGCAGTGAGTTCGCGCCCGTTCACAGGCGCCTTGTTGTGGAACTTCACCCCGGGCCTGAGGTGGGTTTCCAGGGTTGTATCATTCAGCCACTTCCAACTGTCTATCAGTTGGGGGGTTGTCTGTAACGAGCAAGGCTTGTCCGGTGACACAGGTTCAACGGACAGCAGCGTCTCGAAGACCAGGGACTGTTGTTTCCTGACGTCGAGCTGACCGCCCTGGGTCGTCTGGGGGTCCCAGAAGGGCGGATCACCGCGAAGCGCCGGCTTCACAATGCCACCGCGCCTGGGTTCGGTGCTGGTCGGCCCGGTGGGGTTGACGCTCGGTTTCGGCGTGGGCGCCGCCGTACTCGCGGGGGCCATCGTAGGCGTTGCCTGGACGGAGCCGGGTGTAGCCCGGGGGCCCACTGGTACGGTAGCCGTCGGCGTCGCCTGGGCTGCCGGGCCGCAAGCGGCCACAAGCAGCAAACCTAGCGCGGTCCATCGCCTGAGTCCCATCTATGTTACCTCCCCTAAAGCTCTGGGCCAGCGGATGCAACGCCGACCGCAGGAATGCGCCCAGCATAGCACCTGCGAGCGCCAGTGTCGAGAAACCCCACCTGGGCTGAGACCTCTAACCTAGCCCCCATGGCCAGCAAAACAACGCTCCACCTCAGACATGTCCTCCGGCGAGAGGCGCCACTGCGCCGCTCTTACATTGGCCTCGACCTGCTCCGGCGTGGTGGCCCCCGGCACAACGGTGCTCACCGCGGGGTTGGCCAGCAGCCAGGCGAGGGCCAACTCGGCCAGAGCGTGTCCTCGGGACCGAGCAACTGCCTCCAGCCGACCCACCAGGGCAAAATCGTCCTCGGTCATATTGCGCGCCAGGGTGTCTCCCACGATGGCCAGGAAATGCCTCCTCCGCTCAGTCCACGAGGCCTGAGGCGCTTCTCGGGCGGCTGCCAGACGCGACCCGGCGGGCGGTGGCTGCCCCGGCTTGTATTTGCCGGTGAGCATGCCGCTGGCCAGAGGATAGAACGGGACCACACCCACGCCGTGGGCCAGGCAACTGGGCAACAGCTCCTTTTCCGGATCTCGTTCCAGGAGGTTGTACATCTCCATGGCTGCCACTAGCGGCGCCAGGTTCATGACCCGGGACGTCCAGATGGCCTCGGCCACCTGCCAGCCCGCAAACCCCGAGCAGCCGATGTAGCGCACTTTGCCCTGGCGCACAAGGTCGTCCAGGGCGCGCAGCGTCTCGCCGATAGGCGTATAGGGGTCCCAGAAGTGGACAATGAGTACGTCAATGTAGTCCGTGCCCAGCCGGCGCAGGCAGTTCTCCGCCTCCCGCACCGTGTCCAGGCGTGAAGCGCCCTCCACCAACTGAGTGCGGAAGGGTTGCCGCGTGTGTCCGATGTGTCCCAGCCGCACGTACTTGGTGGCAATGAGCACCTTGTCCCGTATTCCCTTCACCGCCCTACCGATGTACTCCTCCGAGAGGCCGTCGCCATAGCTATTGGAGGTGTCCAGGTAATTCACTCCCAGGTCCATGGCCTTGTGGATGACGGCCGCGGACTTGCGCTCATCTATCATGTCGCCGAAGTTGTTGGTCCCCAGGCCCATGCAGGAGACCTGTAGCCCCGAATTCCCAAGCTGTCGGTATTCCATTGCCATCCTCCAGGATCTTACATGTCCCCCGGCGGGGGTATCTACGACATGATGGGGTGGCGCAACGGCCCGCTAGCCTGTGGCCCCGCCGACGCCCGGCGAAGGGGCTGGCCCGTGGTGATGATGGCAGGCGACCAGGTGCCCGGGGGCGACCTCATGGAGGACCGGCGCCACCTCGGAGCACGTGCCCAGGGGTGAGGGGCATCGCGGATGGAAGTGGCAGCCATCCGGTGGGTCAAGCGGCGACGGGACCTCGCCAGAAAGCACGATCTCCTCCCTCTGGGCGCCGGGGCGCGAGGCGAGAGATGCCGAGATGAGCGCCTTGGTGTAGGAATGCAATGGGTGGGTGAACAGCTCTTCAGTCGGCGCCAGCTCCACGATCCTGCCCAGGTACATCACGCCAACCTGGTGGCTCATGTACCGGACGGTAGCCAGGTTGTGCGCGATGAGCAGGTAGCTCATGCCATATAGCCCCTGGAGGTCCTTCAGCAAGTTCATGATCTGGGCACGCACCGACACGTCCAGCGCTGATACCGGCTCGTCCAGCACGATAAGCTTGGGCCGGAGGGACAGCGAACGGGCCACAGCGATGCGCTGTCGCTGGCCGCCGCTGAACTCGTGGGGGAACAGGGAGGCATGCTCGCTCCGCAGGCCGACCTGGGCCAGCAACTCGGCCACCTTCTCCATCCGTTCCTTGCGGGCCAGAGAGTTGTTGGCTGCCAATGGTTCAGCGACGATAGAGGCGACGCGCATCCGCGGGTTCAAGGAGCTATAGGGGTCCTGGAATACAGCCTGCACCGAGGTCCGGTACTCTCGGAACTCCTTCGACGACAGGCATGCGATATCCTTACCCTGGAACAGGATGCTGCCGGAGGTAGGTGGCTCCAGGGCCAGTATCATCTTGGCAGTGGTGGTCTTGCCGCAGCCCGATTCGCCCACCAGGGCGTAAGTCTCCAGCGGTCTCATCTGTATGGACACGCCGTCCACTGCCTTGATCCAGCCCACCACCCGGGAGCGTATCATGCCTTTCGACACAGGAAAGTGCTTCTTCAGCTCCCGGGTTTCCAACAGAAGATCTGGCATCAGGCCACTCTCCAGCAGCTCACCCTATGGCCCGGACCTGGTTCCGCTTCCGGTGGGTAGTCGGTGTGGCAGCGGGCTTCCGCAACGGCGCACCGTGGCGCGAAGCGGCACCCCGGCGGTAGGTTGTACAGGAGTGGAGGCTGACCCTCTATGCTGTAAAGCCTGGTGATCCTCTCATCTACGGCGGGGACCGATTCCAGCAAGGCCTTGGTGTATGGGTGCAAGGGGTGCTCGAAGAGCTCGCGCACGTCGGCCAGCTCCACAACCTTGCCGGCATACATCACTGCCACCTGGTCACACATCTTGGCCACTATGCCAAAGTCATGGGTCACGAAGATTATGGCTAGGCCGAACTCTTGCTGGATCTCCTTCAACAAACGCAGGTACTGGGCCTGTATGGTCACATCCAGGGACGTGGTGGGCTCGTCCGCAATGAGCACGTGGGGCTCGCAGGATATGGCTATGGCCCCGACCACCCGCTGGCGCATGCCTCCGCTGAACTGGTGGGGATAGGCGCCAAGGCGGGACTTGGCGGCGGGGATGCGCACTTGTTGCAGCACCTTTACCGTGCTCTGAAGGAGGGACTTGCCCGTCAACCGGCGGTGTATGGCTATGCCCTCCCCCACCTGGCTGCCAATGGTCAACACCGGGTTCAGGGACATCATGGGGTCCTGCAGTATCATGGACAGATGCTTTCCGCGGTAGGACCTCATCTCCTCCTCAGACAGAGCAAGCAGGTCCTTGCCATTGAACAGCACCTGGCCCCCCACGATCTTTCCCGCCGGACGGGGCAGGAGACGTAGGATAGAGAGACAAGTGATGCTCTTGCCGCATCCTGATTCCCCTACTAACCCCAGTGTCCCCCCCTCCGCCACGGAGAAGCTGACTCCGTCCACCGCCTTGACTACCCCTCTGCGAGTGTAGAAATATGACCTGAGACCCTTGACCTCCAACAACGGCATATCACACCTGCCTCAGCTTGGGGTCCAGGGTGTCCCGAAGCCAGTCACCAAACAAGTTGAAGGCGAGCACCACCAGGGCAATGGCCATCCCAGGGAAGAACGAGACCCACCAGGCAGTGTTGATGTATTCCTTGCCTTCGGACACCATCTGGCCCCAGGAAGGAGTAGGGGGAGGGATTCCCGCACCCAGGAAGCTTAAGGAGGCTTCAACGATGATAATCCAGCCCACGTTGAGGCTTAACAAGACCATGAACGTATTCACAGTGTTGGGGAAGATGTGGTGCACCATGATGCGCGCGGAAGAGCAGCCGTTCACCCTGGCCTGGGCCACGAAGTCCCGCTCTTTTACAGACAGGACTTCGCCCCGAATGATTCGGGCAAAGCGTGCCCAGAGCACCAGGCTCATCACCAGTACGGCCGTCCTCAAGCTCGGCCCCAACACCACAGCCAGAAGCAGGGCGAACAGGATGGCCGGGAAGCTGAGGGTAATGTCCACAGCCCTCATGATGACATTATCTACCCATCCCCCCAGATAGCCGGACAAGATTCCCAGGACCACCCCTATCCCTGCCCCTAGCAAGAGGGTCAGGGCCACCACCTCCAGAGTTATCCTGGCCCCGTAGACCAGCCGCGTCAAAAGGTCTCGGCCCATAGTATCGGTCCCCAGGAGGTGGCCAGTGCCACTGGCCAGGCTCCAGGCAGGGGGTTGGAGCCTGCTGGGCAGACTCGCGTCCAAGGGGCCGTATGGAGTCAGCAAGGGCCCCAGCACTCCAGCCAGAAACAGCATGGCCACGATAAGCAACGCCGCCCAGGGTGCCCGCCTCCATTGTCCCCCTATCCGCTGGCGCGGTGTGCTGACCTCAACCACTAGTTCTCCCGCCATCGTCTGCCTCAACCGTACCTGACGCGGGGATCGAGGTATGCATAGAGCATGTCCACGCCCACGTTCACAGCAAGTACCCACACAGCGTTGATCAGGACGATAGACTGGACCAGCGGATAATCCCGATAGACCACGGCCTCATAGGCCAGACGGCCCACCCCAGGCCAAGCAAACACGGTCTCTATCAGGACAGCGCCCCCAAACATCACCGCGATGTACAGCGCAGCGAAAGTGGCCACAGGGATCAGGGCATTCCTCAGACAGTGCTTCCACACTATGGCCGTCTCCGACACGCCCTTGATGCGGGCCAGCTTGACGAACTCGCTGTCCAGGGTCTCGAGCATACTTGACCGCAGCAGGCGAGCCACCCCGGCAATAAGGAAAAGGCCCAGCGTGAAGGCAGGAAGTACGTAGTGGCTGGGGCCACCCATCCTGGCCGTGGGCAGGATGCCCAGGCGGACACCAAAAAGGTACATGAGCATGAGGCCCAACCAGAAGTTGGGAAGTGCCTGACCACTCACCGCCACGATCTTGGCCAAGGTATCCCATACGGTATTCCTCTTCACTGCCGCCACCACGCCCAGGGGTATGGCCACTGCCATGGAGAAAACGAACGATACGGCGATAAGCTTGACCGTCGCCGGCAGACGCTCGAAGAATATCTCCGTAGCTGGCCGCCCGAACCTGACCGAGTCGCCCAGGTCTCCCCTGAGCAATCCCGTCACGTAGTAGAAGAACTGGACGTGGTAGGGCCGGTCCAGGCCCCAGAGATGCGCGATCTGTGCCCGCTCCTCGGGCAGGGCATCCACGGGAATGAGCAGGTCGAGGGGGTTGCCCAGGGCCCGCGAGGCCACAAACACGAGGACGACAATAGCGGCCAGCGCAACAAGCCCGTAGAGCACCCTCTTGAAGATGTACCGTCGCATTCCTTAGCCCAACTCGCTTGGCGCATCTACCAAATCAAATCCCAATGTGCATGTCCACGCTGGCAAAAGCTACCCCCAGCCGTACCGGTGCCTTGAGCCCACTAGCGTGCTGCCTCGAGGTACCGCAGCAGGGGTGGGAGGACTTTCTGCCATTCTCCTACAATACCATATCGCGCAAAACGAAAGATGGGGGCCTTGGGGTCCTTGTTGACAGCTACGATGACCTTCGACTTGGAGCAGCCTGCCAGGTGTTGGGTCGCCCCCGATATGCCCACCGCCAGGTAGAGGCGAGGGGCCACTGTGGTGCCGGTCATACCCACCTGCATATCGGCGGGCACCCAGTCCATGTCCACGGCCGCTTTGGAGGCGCCCACGGTGCCGCCGAGCACGTTAGCCACCTTATGCAACATCTCGAAGGCCTGCGCTGATCCCAGGCCCCGACCGCCCGCGGCAATGACCTCGGCCTCTTCCAGCTTTTCCTTAGCCCCGGCGCCCCGGTCTACCCAGTCCACGGTGCGCATACCGGTGGCAGACAACGGAGGCAGGGCTACCCGCTCCACGCGGCCCAGGCGCGAGGGGTCCTCACGGGGGACCTCCCGGCTCTTGGGGCGCCAGGTAATCACCGCCGGTGTGGTATCCCACGCCTCATCCAACAGGACCTTGCCTCCATAGGCGAAGCGGGTGTGCACTATCCTGTCTTGTTCTACCCTCAAGGCAGTGCAGCCCGGAGCCCAGGAAGTGCCCAGACGGTGTGCCACGCGAGGTGCCAGGTCGCATCCCAGGGGCGAGTGGGGTAGGACCACAGCCCGGGGCTGGACCGTGCTGCACGTTGCCTCGACGAGGGCAGCACCCACCTCAGGTTGATTGTGGGCCAACTCAGGAGCATCACAGAACAGGGCCATATCGGCGCCGCAGGTGATGGCCCGATGGGCGCACTCCTCGGCATTGGTCCCGACTACCAGCGCCACCACCTGTTCCCCCAAGCTATCCCCCAACGCACGGCCCAAGGCCAAGGTCTCGCGGGTGGTGACCGAGAGTTGCCCCCGAACTACCTCGGCAATGCCCAGGAAACCCCTAGCTGACATCTAGACCACCCCCACTTCCACGAGTTTCTGCACCAGCGCCTTGGCTTTTTCGTCCTCAGTGGCGCCTGGTATTATCTCACACTGGCCCGGCACGGCCGGTACATAGCGCCGCAGCATGTGGTACTTGGCGCTCACTGCCGGCGCCCCCGGCACCAACTCCTCGGCTTTCCATAGCTGTGCCCCCCGACGCTTGGCCTGCATCATCTTCATGACCGAAGGATAGCGGGGGTGGTTCAACTGATGGCTTACTGTGAGCAGAGCGGGTAAAGTGGTCTCGACTACCTCGTAGCCCCCTTCGGACAGGCGTTCCACTCTCATTCCGGACTCGGTCTTCCCGATTTTGGTCACCATCGTGGTGAAAGGGATTCCCAGGTGTTGGGCCAACAATGGCCCCACCAGTCCCGAGGACGTGTCGGCGGCCTCGCGCCCGCAGAGGATGAGGTCGCAAGCCCCCAGGCGCCGTATCGCCGCGGCCAGTATCGCGGCGCTCGCATAGCCGTCCAGGTCCTGAGGGGTTGGGTGCAGGACCAGGACCCCCTGGTCCGCCCCCATGGCCAGCGCGCGGTGTACCGTACGCTCAGCCTCGGGTGGACCCAGGGTCAGGGCGATGACCTCGGCGCCGTGGGTCTCTTTGAGCTGGATAGCTGCCTCAAGGGCATTCTCGTCGTAGGGGTTGGGCACAAAGGGCAGCCCGGACAAGAAGGGCCGATCAGCCTGGTCCAGGGCAACGGAGGCATCCGGATCGGGCACTTCCTTGAGGCAAACCAAGATGCGCATGCTCTAGACCCTCCCTACGCGGTACTCAGCCAGCCCCACTCGTTTCAGCGTCTTGTGGGTGGGTACGCCGGTGCGAAGGTCCCACCCCAGGCTCTGGTAGTACTCGTCCCGCATCTCGGCGAAATGGGACCCGATGCCCACCTGTCCCTTGGCCGGCCCGTTGGGGACGGGTGCCACGAGCTTGGGACTGAAGTCGAAGTCGTACTCCGGTTTGTAGCCACGGTACAGCGACATAAGGCGCAGCAGGTTCGCGATACGCTCCCCCACCAGCAGGGCTTCCTCGGAGGTGAAGTCCGGCCAGCCCACGGCCAGCCCCAGGCCCTCCACCGTGGTCTCCAGCATCCCCTTGAGGGCAGAATCGCAAGCGAACACGCACACCCCCAGGCAGTCCTGCCACATCTTGATGGCGTGGGACCGGGAAATGTACTTACCCTTGCCGGCGGGGTCGTTGGCATCCACCTGGTCGTACCCCAGGTCCGGCAGGTTGGTGGACAGCGCCACCTGGCGGGTCGGGCCGGCGCCCGACATTATGTACCCGAAAACTATGGCGATTCCCCGGATGCGGGGGTCATGCTCCACGTAGCCGGTGCCCTTGATGTGGACCGCCAGGTCCTCAATCCCCAGCTCGCGGGCGGTCGCCCTGATCCCCTTGGCGATGAGCGCGCCTACACCCTCCCGCGCCACGACCTTGTTGAGGACCTCCATGACGGCTTCGTAGTTCCCCCAGGAGAGGTCTAATCCGTCGGTGTCTTCTCGGGTTATGCGTCCCTTGCTGTAGGCTTCCATGAGCAGGGCAATTACCGAGGGTATTTCGGCACAGTCCAGGCCGAGGCCGTCCAGCGCGCCACTTAGGGCGACGCTGACGCCCGGCTCCGTTATTCCCAGGTTTGGGCCGACGGACTCAATCACAGAGCCTATGTACCCAATCACCGAGCACCCTGACATAGGCCCGGTGGTGATATCCACCTGGGCATGGCACTCCATCTCGCACTGCCACGAGCCTACGGGTTTTACCTTCCACTGGGGTATGGCAGCGCCCAGCCGCTTGCCCCACTCCACCGCCGTCTCGGGGTCGGTGCAGTTCTTGCCGTTGGCCCGTCCCGAGGTGCCATACTCCGGCATGAGGAGGAGGCCCTCCGCCCCCCGCGTGGCCGGAGGACGGGCGCTCTTGGTGAGAGCTTGTTTCCACCGCTCGCACAGCTCCACGAAGGCCTCATGGTCGGCCATGGGCACCGTGCCCGTGCCTCTCACCGCGATGGCCTTCAGCTTTTTGGCGCCCCAGATAAGCCCCAGTCCCCCTTTGCTCGCCCCGTATGCCAGGTCTGAGCGAACGGAGCCGCCGGGCAGCAGGTTCTCACCGCCGGGCCCAATACAGGCCACGCTGATGTTCTCAGGGTCCTGGTGGGCGACCTGAATCTGTCGGGTGGTCTCGAAGGTATCCTGACCCCAATAGCGGCTGGCGTCCCGTATCTCTACCTTGTCGTTGTCCACCCAGAGGTAGACTGGCTTTGGCGATGCCCCCCGAATGATGATGCCATCCCAGCCGGCATGCTTGAGGCGTGCCCCCCAGTAGCCATGGGACTGGCAGATGCCCACGTGGTAGGGGATGTTGCCGTTGAGGCTGACTATGGTCCAGTTGGCCGCGCTGGGCGCCAGGGAGCCGGTCAACGGACCCGTCATGATGAACACCGGGCACTCCGGGTCCGTGGGCTGCATGTCCGGGGTGATCTCCTGGGCCAGCATGTGTAGCCCCAGGCCAGTGCAGCCCACCCACCGGCGCAGCACCTCTGGGCCGGGCAGAGGTACAGTGCGGACCTCTGACCTGGTCAGGTCAACCTCCAGGAGCTTGCCCCGGTAGCCGCCAAGTGCCATTACACATTGCCTCCGTTCAAACAGTCCACGTATACAGGTGACATTGCGCCTACTTCCAGGTCACGGTCTCGAAGGCTGGGCCAATGAACACGAGACCCGTCATGGGCTGCCAGGAAGCGATCTTGGGCGAGAGCCCGAAGAGCCCGTCCACATACGCAATAGCCAGGGCCGTTTGGCTGTCCCGGCTGATCTTAACGACCTGGCGGACCATCTCCTGCCTCTTGGCTGCATCCAGCTCGGCGGCGCTAGCCTCCAGCAGTCTGTCGAACTCGGGGTCTTTGATCAAGTGCAGGTTGCCCTTGTCGTGGTAGATGCTGCGGAACATGGGGCTGATGTTCCATGTCGCAGGACTTCGGAATACGGATGCCTGACCCACCATTGCTGGCTTTGTCGCCGGCGTCACGTTGGGGCGGAAGGCGCCGTACTCGGTGGGCACCAGCTCCGTGGTGACACCGATCTTGCCCCAGTAGTCCGCCGTGATTTCCGCCATCTTGGTGAGCCAGGGGATGCCGGAGAGGGGGAAGGAGTAGAGCTTGATCTTGAACCCCTGAGGATAGCCCGCTTCTTGAAGCAGTTTCCGTGCCCGGTCTGGGTCATAGGCAACTGCTGGCTCCCATTCCTTGATGCTCAGGTCAAAGCTGAAGGGGTATATGTAGGGTGCGGAAGGAGCTGGGCTAGCACCCCCACCCGCCACAAACTTGACGATCTCGTCCCGGTTTATGGCCAAAGACAGTGCCTGGCGCACCCGCACGTCCGCCATGGCCCCCGCCCCCTGCATATATGTGCCATAGAACTGTAGGGTGGCCACCTGCGTGGTGGGGATACGGTCCACCCGGAAGCCTGCCCCTTCCATCTCCTTGATGCGCTCGGCGCTGATCTCCACAATGTCTGCCTGGCCCGAGCGGAGCATAGCCGCTGCCGTAGCCTCCTGGGGCACCAGCATCACTGTCAGGTCTTTTACGGCGGGGACCTTGCGCCAGTGCTGGGTAGTAGCTTCCAACTCCACCCTGTCGCCCAGGACGTGCCGCACAAACTTGAAGGGGCCACTGCCCACCGGATTGCGCTTGAAGTACTCCAACCCCTTCTCCTCGAAGTACTTCTTGGGCATGACGAACCCAAGACTGGTCTGAAGGGGCGCCAGCAAGAGCGGTAGATAGGGATCAGGGGCCTTGAGGCGCACCCGCAGGGTGTTGTCATCCACCACGTCTATGCCAGCCACCGACGTGCGCAACGAGGCAGCCGAGCTGATGGTGGCGGTGGGCTCCATATACCTTTCCAGGCTGAACTTCACATCGGCTGCGGTCACCGGGTCGCCGTTGTGGAACTTCGCGTTGCGGCGCAGGTAGAACGTCCAGGCCAGCCCGTCGCCCGCCATCTCCCACCGCTCAGCCAGGCCGGGCGCCAGAGAGGCATCGGCCTTGGCCCCTATCAGGCTGTCGAACATGGGGTAGCCCACGTTGTGGGACCACGAGCCAATGGGGAAGTTAGCCGGGTCGAACTCCTCCCGGGAGAACTCGGAGGTGGCCACCCGGAGCTGGCCCTTAGGCCCCGAGGGCGTGGGGGAAGCGGCAGGGGTTGGCGTGACCTTGGGCGTGGGAGTAGCCGCCGGCCCGCAGGCCGCCAGGGTAAGGGCCAGCACTGCCAGCAGGGCAGCCCTAAGAGACAACCAGGACTTCATGAACATACCTCCCTAAAGAATCCAGACTTCCAGAGGCTTGCCAGGGACAACGGGAGACAGGCAGGCCTCAACGTTAGCTGGCTACTTGGCATGGGTGACCGTCTCCAGCAGAATGCCAATGAAGGGGTGCCCGTTCACTGGCGTCCAGCCGCCAATATTCTTCCCCATCCCGTACACCCCATCGCCGTCGGCTATGGGGTATGTGGTGTAGGTGTCACGAATCATCTTGGCGGCATCCCGGACTATCTGTTGCCTCTTGCTCGCATCGAACTCCTTGGCCATATCTGCGATGAGCTTCTGCAAGTCCGGATTGACGTAGGTCCTTATCTGGGCTGTCTTGCCGTAGGCGGACTCGAAGCCAACAGGTGGGTTGTACTTGGTAGGTGAACGCCAGACGCCAAAGGTGCCCACTACCTCTTTGGCCGGAGGCTTGGCGATGATCCTGGGGAATAGCGCCCCGAAGTCAATTGGCGATAGCTCCGCGTTCACCCCTATCTGCCGCCACATGCCCTGGATGGCCTCAGCCATCTTGGGCAAATAGGGTGCCTGGCTCAGGGGGAAGGAGTATATCTTGACGTTGAACCCCTGGGGGTAGCCTGCTTCGCTAAGTAGTCGCCGGGCCTTATCTACGTTGTACTCGGGAGCCTGCCATTCGCTACGGACTATGTCGAAGCTATTGGTGGTGCCTCCCCAGAAGGGCATAGCCGGCCGACCCGCTCCCCCCATGATGAACTGGATGATTTCGTCCCGATTGATCGCCAGTGACAGGGCCTCTCTTACCTTGACGTTGTACAGAGGACCCGCCTCAGGCAGGTCCATGGCGAAGCCCCTCAATACCACCTGCATCACTGCGGGAACGCGGACAACCTTAAGCCCTGCCGCCTGGACCTCGGCAGCCCTGTCAGCAGGTAGCTCGACGATGTCGGCTTGACCCGACCTCAGCATGGCTACCTGGGTGCCGGGATCGGGCACCACCATCTCAGTCAGACGCCGGAAGGCGGGTACCTTGCGCCAGTGCTGATCCAGCGCGTCATACTCCACCCGGTCGCCCTTCACATGGCGCACGAACTTGAAGTTGCCGCTGCCCACGGGGTTTTGCAGGAAGTTTTCTAGCCCCTGTTTCTCGATGTAGTCCTTGGGCATTATGGTGCCCAGGCCCGTCTGAAGTGGCGAGAGCAAGAGCGCCAGGTAAGGGTCGGGGGTATTGAGCGTTATGCGGACGGTGTAGTCATCCACGACCTCCGCTGTCTTCAGTTCCGAACGCAGTGTGCCTGCGAAGCTGACTGTGGCCGTCTTATCCACCATGCGCTCGAGGCTGAACTTGACGTCCTTGGCGGTCACTGGGTCACCGTTGTGGAACTTCGCATTGCGGCGGAGGAAGAAGGTCCAGGTCAACCCGTCCGGGGCCATCTCCCAACGCTCGGCAATCCCTGGGGCCAGGGAAGCATCAGGGTTAGCTCCCACCAGGAAGTCGAAAACCGGTGGCATCATGTTGTGGGAGTTCTCACCTACGGGCGCCTTGGTGGGGTCCCACTGCTCTGAGGAGAAACTGCCCATGGTCACCCGCAGACCTCCGGTAGGCCCGGTAGGCGTAGGTGTGGCCGCGGGGGTCGGGCTGGCCTTCGGGGTTGGAGTTGCCGCAGGCCCGCAGGCAACGAACACCACCGTGATCACCGCCAAGAGAGCAATTGCGCTGGGCATCCTGTTTCTCATTTGCTCACCTCTGTATCGGTCTGGCCTAGCAACCCGCGAGAACCGAGGTCACGAGCAACATCCTGTAATCCTACGCCTTCGAGCTGGGCTTGCCTCTGAAGGCCAGTCTCCCGGTCCCAGCCTCGGAGCTCATAGTACTCCGTAAGCATCCTCTGGAAACCCCCTCGATCAATCACTGCCCCCTTTCGGGAGAAGACCGCGCCGTCCTTCCCCGGGAAGAGGCATTGGGGATTGCGAAACTCAGTCTCCAGAGGCACGGTGAAGCAGCTTTCAGGGAGCGTATCGTGCAGCCTTCCGTGATGGCCCTCGCGGACCAGAATGGCCCGCTGCAAGTTGAAGATGCGCTCGCCGATTCGGTTCAGGCCGTCCTCGGTTGTCTCCTTGCCGGTTACGGCGGATAGGATCTGGCTCTCCAGGGACGGGTCCCCAACATGGGTGGGCGAGTTCTCCACATACGTAATGGGCCAAGAGAAATCACATAGAATGAGGGAGTCCTTGGCCAGCGCCCGGTCCTGGATCTTCTTCGCCGCCAGGGCCTTGCCCTCGTAGGTGGAAAAGTCGGCGGCTATCTCGCTTCCCCAAAACCGTTTGGCTATGGCCCTAAATACGTCACTTGTCAGCTTGGCTCCGGCCCCCCCTTCAGCCCAGCGGGTCCATTCCATGGCCAGAAAGCTGATCTCATGGAGCTGCTGAATAGGCTCCCTTAGCTCCATAGCATAGAGGAGGGAGCTAGTGACATAGGCCTTGGGCCCATAGTTCAGTTGGCCTCCTGTCTTGGTCACGTCATCGGGCAGCATCTGTACCGCCTGGCTGCCCAGCGATTCGGCGGCTCGAAGGACCCCCTGGGCCAGGATATCGCCAAAGCCCTGGCGCAGAGCAATCTTGCTGGTGAGGACCTCGATAAACTCCACACTGCCGATCTTGGTGAGGGGCAGGCCGGTGTCCTTCTCCGTCAGGATGCCTGCCTGAGCGCACCGGTCAAGCCAGGCGATGATGCTGGCAACGGCTTTGGTGTTCAATCCATAATCGTCACAGAGGCGGGTAGCATGGACAGACACTTCCTGGTTTGGAGCGCCATAGTACCTTTGGGCCCACTCTATGTATAGCGAGGAACTCTGGCACATGAACTTGTTCCGGCGACCATCCTTGGACTGGTAGTAGCCCCGCATGCACTGCTCCACACAGCCGCAGCAGTTCTCTTTGATCAGCGGGTAGTCCACGCGGCCCAATCGCCCGGTACGAGGGTTGTCCGCTTTCAATTGGGCCACATGCTCCAGTAGCTTCTGCAGACGTTCCGGTTGAGCACATGTGGCTTTTCCCGTCCCCGCAACGGCGATGGCCTTCAGCTTCTTGGAGCCCAAAACCGCTCCCAGGTCGCCTGAGCCACTGGAGTCGTCGTCCGCCAGCAAGTTGGCTAGAGCAACCTTGTTGTCGCCCGCCGGGCCGACGGCCACCACCTTGACGGAGCTGCCCAACTCACCTTTCAGGATCTCCCGGACCTGGACAGCCCCTTTTCCCCATAGGCCCGAGGCGTCCCTGATTTCGACGTTGTCATCGTGCACCAGGATGTATACGGGCCTCTCAGCCTGGCCCTGGACAATCAATGCATCGAAGCCCGCCAGCTTCAGCGTTGCGCCCCAGCTACCACCAAGGTTGCCATGGCCGAAGGACTCAGGGGTGGATGCAGGGGACTTGCCGCAGACCACCCAGCGAGAACCTGCCAGCCCCTGGAGGCCGCCGCATGGTCCGGTGGCAAACACCAGACGGTTCTCTGGGTCAAAGGCAGAGGACTGTGGCGGGACCTCGTCCCAATACACCTTGGTGGCGAGACCGGCGCCGCCCAGGAAATTACGGGCGTAGTCAGCAGTCCTGGCGTGGGTTATGGAGCCTGTGGTCAAGTCTATCCGGACGATCTTGCCCATGTATCCCGACGTCTGGCGCACGGCGTTCATTTCTCCGCCGTTCCGTGAGCGCATACGGGCGGCTCGCCCCGGGTTGGGCTTGAACGGCAGCACGTCCGGAGGTACATGGGAGACCTACACCCTCCCCATCTTGTATCCATCCAGGCCGACACGGCGCAGAGCCTCGGGAAGCGGAGCGCCGGTGTTGGGGTCCCAGCCCAGGCAACCGTAGTACTCGCGCCTCATACGCGCCAAATGCGGCCCGAGGGCACGTCCCTTGGCCGGGCCGGAGGGCAGTGGGTCCAACAGCCTCTTAGCGATGTCGAAATCATCCTCGGGCTTGTAGCCACGGTACAGCGCGAGCAGCCGCTGTAGGACCACAATGCGCTCCCCCACTTGGAGAGCTTCGTCTCTATTGAAGCCCGTCCAGCCTACCGCTGCGGACAGCGCCTGGGGGACAATATCCAGACTGCCCTTGACACCACGGCTCACGTAGATGCAACAGCCGGTGGCATCTTCCCACAGCTTCTTGACCTGTGTCTTGTAGACGGCCTCGGCCTTGCCCTCAGGTCCAGGCTCCAGGGTCTTCTCGTAGCCCAGGTCCGGCTCCGGGAGCAGTGGCTCCAGGGCCAGGGACTGCCAGACGGGGCCAGCCCCAGACGCCACCAGACACTGGAAGAGCAAGCCTGTGGAAACCCTGATGTCGTGGTCGGGAGTACCCACCCCCTTGATGTGGATGGCCAGGTCCTCGATCCCCAACTCCTTGGCTGCGGGGCGCAAGCCCTTGGCCAGGATGGCCCCGATACCCTCGCGCTGGACGGTCCTATTCAGTAGCTCGACCACCCCTTCGTAGTTGCCCCAGGAGAGGTCTATGCCGTCCGTGTCTTCCAGGGTAAGCAACCCGCTGCTGTAGGCCTCCATCACCATGGCGATGGCGTGAGGGACCTCGGAGCCATCGAGTCCCAGCCCATCAGCCAGACCAGCCAGGGCCAGGCTAGTCCCCGGGTCCTCAATGCCGAGGTTGGACCCCATCGCCTGAGGGATCTCCCCGGCGAAGCCGGTCACCGTGGTCCCGGCCATTGGCCCGGTAGTAATCAGGGTATCGTGGTGACAGCGCAGGTCGCACTGCCACGATCCCACAGGGCTGATCTTCCAGCGGGCTGTCTCCTCATCCCAGCGTCGGCCCCATTGGACACCGAACTCCGGGTCGGAGAAGTTCTTACCAGGCACCATGCCGTATTCGATGAAGCCACTCCTCGTCATCCCCTTGGCCTCGGTATCAGAGAGGCAGACCTTGACCTGCTGCTTCCACCGGTCGCACACGTCTACAAAGCCTGCGTAGTCGGCAATCGGCACCTTCCCGCTGCCCCGCACCGCAATGGCCTTGAGCTTCTTGGCGCCCCACACCACGCCCGGGCTGCCCTTGTGGCAGCCATAGGCCCGGTCGCTGCGCACGGCGGCGCCGGGCAGCAGGTTCTCGCCGCCAGGCCCGATAGAAGCCACGCTTATGCGCTCGATGTCCTGGTGGTCGAGTTGGATGTGGCGGGTGGTGTCAAAGGTGTCCTGGCCCCAGTAGCGGCTGGCGTCTCGTAGCTCCACCCGGTCGTCATCTATCCACAGGTACACCGGGCGCTGGGAGGCTCCCCGCACGATGATGCCGTCCCAGCCCGCGTGCTTGAGGCGTGCCCCCCAATAGCCGTGGGACTGGCTGAAACCCGGATGGTACTGAAGGTGGTTGTTCAGACTCACGATGGCCCAGTTGGAGGAGCTGGGGGCCAGGCTTCCCGTGAGCGGCCCGGTCATGATGAACACCGGACACTCGGGGTCCGTGGCTTTCATGTCCGGGGTCACCTCCTGGCATAGAAGGTGCAGTCCCAGGCTAGTGCAGCCTACCCATCGGCGAAGGACGTGCTCCGGCGGCAGCGGCACGCTGCGCGTGGCGCCTTCAGTGAGGTCCACCTCCAGGAGCTTACCCTGATAGCCGCCTAGTATAGTCACGCGTTACCTCCCCTCACGGTCGGTCTACTTGAAGGTCACGGTCTCGAAGGCCGGGCCGATGAACGTAAGGCCAGCGATGGGCTGCCAGCTAGCGATCTTTGGCGATAGACCGAACAGCCCGTCCACGTAGGCGACGGGAATGGTGACGTAGCTGTCCCTGACCTTGGTGAATAGCTCGCGCAGGGCTTGCTGCCTCTTGGCCGGGTCCAGGTCAGAGGTGGCGATGGCCACCAGCCTGTCTACCTCCTCCGAGTGGAGCAACTGGAGCAGGCCCTTGGAGGTGTAGAGCGTATTGACGCTGGAGCTCTGCGTCCACTGGGCCGGGTTGCGGAACACCGAGACTTGACCCACGACCGCGGGCTTGGGCGGAGCCGGGATGAAGTTGGGGCGGAAGGCGCCGTATTCCGTGGGCACTATCTCGGTGGTAACACCGATCTGTCCCCAGTAGTTGGCCACTGCCTCGCCCATCTTCTGGAGCCAAGGGATACCGGCCAGGGGGAAGGAATAGAGCTTGATCTTGAAACCCTGGGGATACCCTGCCTCCTGAAGGAGTTGCTTGGCCCTGACGGGATCGTAGTCCTTCCCGGGCTGCCACTCCTTGGGGTCTATGTCCAGGGTGAAGGGGAACAGGGGCACGACGGAGAATGCCCGACTGGCGCCACCGCCGGCCACGAACTGGATGACTTCCTCGCGGTTGATGGCCAGGGAGAGCGCTTGGCGCACCCGAACATCCGCGGTCGGTCCAGCTCCCTCCATCCAGGTGCCATATATCTGGAGGTCAGCCACCTGGGTGGTGGGTATGCGCTCCACGCGGAAGCCAGCCCCCTCCAGCTCCCTGATGCGCTCGGCGCTGATCTCCACGATGTCCGCCTGCCCCGAGCGCAACATGGCCGCCGCCGTGGCCTCCTGGGGGACCAGCATCACCGTCAGGTCCTTCACGGCGGGCACCTTGCGCCAGTGCTGGGTCTGCGCCTCGAACTCCACCCGGTCGCCCAGGACGTGGCGCACGAACTTGAAGGGACCGCTGCCCACCGGGTTGCGCTTGAAGTAGTCCACGCCCTTCTCTTCAAAGTACTTCTTGGGCATGACGAAGCCCACGCTCGCCTGGAGCGGGGCCATCAGGAAGGCGAAGTAGGGGTCCGTCTTCTTCATGTTAATGCGCAACGTGTACGGGTCTACGACGTCCATGCTGGCGATGGCCTCGCGGAGGACGGTCCCGTAGGTCACGGTGGAGGTGGTTTCCATATAGCGGCCCAGGCTGAACTTCACGTCTTCGGCAGTCAGGGGATCTCCGTTGTGGAACTTGACGTCCTTCCGCAGGTAGAAGGTCCAGGACATGCCATCAGGGGACATTTCCCACCTCTGGGCCAGCCCCGGAGTCACACTCGCATCTGCCTTGGCTCCCACCATACTGTCAAACATGGGGTATCCCAGGTTGTGGGAAAGCGAGCCGATGGGGAACTGGGCTGGGTCGAACTCCTCTCGGGAGAACTCGGACGTGGTCACTCTAAGCTGGCCCTTAGGCGCAGCGGAAGCAGGCGCCCCGGTTACCTTGGGGGTAGGCGTTGTCGTCGAGGCCACTGGTGTAGCCGTGGCCGAGGGCCCACAGGCGGCTAATAGCAGCACCACTACCGACATCGCGGCGATTGCAGCAGATAGACTCTTCATCTCATGGCTCCCTTCGGGACTGTACGCGCGTCAAGCAAAAGCCCGGTGCTGCCTCACGGCTGGGCACGGGTGACCGTTTCCAGCAATATGCCAATGAAGGGGTGCCCGGAGACCGGGGTCCAGCCCCCGACCTTCTTGCCCATGCCGTACACACCGTCAGCATCGGCGATGGCCAGGGCTCCGTAGTTATCGCGGATCATTTTGGCAGCGTCGCGCACCATCGCCTGTCTCTTGGTCGCATCCAACTCCTTGGCCATTCCAGAGATAAGCTTTTGAAGTTCCGGATTGGCGAAGGTCCTCACCTGGGCCTTCTCCCCGTAGAAGGCGTCGAAGCCTGGCGGCGGGTTGTACTTGGTGGGCGAGCGCCAGACGCCCCATGTGCCCACTATCTCTTTAGGCTGCGGCTTCTGGATTATCCTGGGCAGAACGGCGCCAAAGTCCAGGGGCTCAATCGTGGTGGTGACCCCCACTTGCTGCCACATGGACTGAATGGCCTCGGCCATCTTGGGCAGGTAAGGGGCCTGGCTCAGCGGATAGGAGTATATCTTGGTCTTGAACCCCTGTCCCAGGCCAGCCTCCTGGAGGAGCTGCTTGGCCCTGGCCGGGTCATAGGCCAGGGGCTGCCAATCACCACGGTTCATGTCCAGACTGTAGGTAAACCCTTGCCAGAAGGGCAGCGAAGGCCGGCCAGCGCCTCCCATGACAAACTTGATGATGTCGTCGCGGTTGATGGCCAGGGAGAGGGCCTCTCGCACCTTCAGGTTGGACAGAGGGCCAGCCTCGGGCAGGTCCACGGAGAACCCGACCAGCCCTATCTGCATCACCGAGGGGACACGGGCCACCTTAAGCCCAGCGCTCTCCACCTCGGCAGCCCGCTCGGCTGGCAGCTCGATGATGTCAGCCTGACCACCCCGCAGCATGGCCACCTGCGTGCCAGGCTCAGGCACCATCATCTCCACCAGGTTACGAAACGCGGGCACCTTGCGCCAGTGCTGGTCCAGTGCCTCGTACTCCACCCGGTCGCCTTTCACATGGCGCACGAACTTGAATGGGCCACTGCCGACAGGGCGCTGTAGGAAGTTATCCAGCCCCTGCTTCTCGATGTAGTCTTTGGGCATGACGTAGCCCAAGCCCGCCTGGAGTGGCGACAGCAGAAGCGGGAGGTAGGGGTCGGCGAAGTTGGTAACTAACCGCACAGTATAGTCATCAATGACGTCTGCGCTCTTTAGGGTCGCCCGGAGAGAGGCGCCGAAGGTCGCGGTAGCCTTCGGGTCCGTCATGCGCTCCAGGCTGAACTTCACGTCTTTGGCGGTCACCGGGTCCCCATTATGGAACTTGACGTTGCGGCGCAGGTAGAAGGTCCAGGCCAGCCCGTCGGGGGCCATCTCCCACCTCTCGGCGATGCCGGGGGCCAGGGTGGCATCCGGGTTGGCGCCTACCAGGAAATCGAAGATGGGGGGCATCATGTTGTGGGAGTTCTCGCCCACCGGTGCCCGCGTGGGGTCCCACTGCTCCACCGAGAAGCTACCCATAGTCACGCGCAACTCTCCCGTAGGGCCGGAAGGGGTTGGCGTAGCCGCCGGCGTGGCAGTAGCCCTGGGTGTGGGAGTGGCAGCAGTGCCGCACGCAGCCAACAACAGCAGCATCAGTGCAGGGAAGGAAACAAGCCAAAGGGACCGCCTTCTCATTAAGTGCCTCCTCGTTGTCATCTGGCCAAGAAAAAGGGTAGCACCCCAATTCGCCACGTGTGCTACAACCTCCCTACTTTGAACGCGGCTAGACCCACTTTGCTGAGTGCCTTGCGGCTGGGGTTGCCAGTGGCGCTGTCCCAGTCCAGGGAGGCGTAGTATTCTTCCCTCATCTGGGCCATATGGGGTCCAGCACACCGCCCTTTGATAGGGCCGGCAGCTACGGGCTCAAGCAGCCTGGGTGAGATGTCGAAATCGTACTCTGGCCGATACCCTCTGTAAAGGGCAATAAGCCTTTGCAGGGTAATGGTCCGTTCCCCGTTGAGCAGGGCATCGTGGCGGCTCAGCGCCGGCCAGCCCACCGCGGCGGCAACCGCCTGGGGCAAGATGTCGAGGATACCCTCGACCCCCTGTGTGACCTGGCAGCATACGCCCGTGCTGTCCTCCCATAGCTTTTTGCACTGAGTGATGTAGATGAGCTTGCCCTTGCCCTCGGCCGTGGCGGGATCGGGGAGGGTGTGAATGCCCAGGTCAGGCTCGGTGTGGATCTCGCCCAGGGTTTGCCAGGCCGGGCCGGCGCCGGAAGCTACCGCCGTCTGGAAGACCGTGCCAATGCCCAGGCCCCGCAGGTCATGGTCCGGGGTGGCCACACCCTTGATGTGCACGGCCAAGTGCTCAATGCCCAGCTTCTGGGCCGCTGGGCGCAGCCCCTGGGACAGCAGGGCGCCAACGCCCTCCCTGTTGATGATCTTGTGAAGCAAGGCGAGCACACCCTCGTAGTTACCCCAGGCCAAGTCTATGCCGTCGGTGTCCTCCCGAGTGAGCAACCCCCTGTTGTACGCCTCCATCACGGTGGAGATGGTCCTGGGCACATCGGAGGCATCCAGTCCCAGGCCGTCTATGACGCCTGACAGCGCCAGGCCCACCCCGGGGTCCAGGATGCCCAGGTTGGGCCCCATGGCTTCAATGGACTCACCGGAGTAGCCGGTGACCACTGTGCCCGCCATAGGCCCGGTGGTGATGACGGTCTCATGGTGGCAATTAAGCTCACACTGCCAGGAGCCGACGCCCTTAACGCTCCAGCGGGGCAGGTCCTCCGCCATGCGGTCGCCCCAGGTCTCGGCGAACTCGGGGTCCGTGAAGTTCTTGCCAGGCACCCATCCCTTCACCTTGGCTGCTATCGCCTTGGAGCGGATGCCTCGCGCCTCGCTCTGGTTCCACTGGGGCGCCCGCTCCAGGCTCTTCTTCCAGGTCTGGATGAGGTCCGTGAAAAGGGCCTCGTTGGCGATGGGCACTTTACCCGTGCCCCGGACGGCGATGGCCTTTAGCTTCTTGGCCCCCCAAATGAGGCCCGGCGCTCCCTTGTGGCAGCCGTATGCGCGGTCGCAGCGCACCGCCGCCCCCGGTATGACGTTCTCGCCCGCCGGGCCGATACAGGCTACTCTTATGTGCTCCACATCCCCATGGTCCTGCTGAATGAGACGTATCGCCTCGAAGGTGTCCTGGCCCCAGTATCTCGTCGCGTCCCTTAGCTCTACCTGGCCGTCGTCTATCCACAAATAGACAGGGCGGGGTGAAGCGCCCCGGACGACGATGCCGTCCCAACCGGCGTGCTTGAGTGCCGCGCCCCAGTAGCCGTGAGCCTGGCTTATGCCCACCTGGTAGTGGAGAAGGCCATTCAGGGTAACGATTGTCCAGTTGGAGGAGCTGGGGGCTAGCGTGCCGGTGAGGGGGCCCGTCATGATGAACACCGGGCACTCTGGGTCCGTGGGGCGCATGTCGGGGGTGATATCCTGAGACAGCAGGTACAGACCCAGGCCGGTGCAGCCCGTCCACTGGCGAAGGACTTGCTCCTCCGGCAGAGGCAGGCTTCGCACCTCGTGGTGCGTCAGGTCCACCTCCAGGAGTTTGCCTATGTAGCCCCCCAGTATCGGCATATCAGCTCTCCGCTCAGTAGTATTCAGGGCATCACTTGAGGGTAACGGTTTCCAGGGCCGGCCCGATGAAGGTGAGACCCTTCACTCTGAGCTCGGTCCGCATGCCAACCTTCCCCCAGTAGTCAGCTACGGCCTCAGCCATCTTGCCGAGCCAGGGCGCTCCGGCGAGAGGGAAGGTATTGAGCACCATATTGAATCCCTGCGGGTAGCCCGCCTCCCTGAGGAGTTGCCTGGCCTTTTCCGGGTCATAGGCCGGTGTTTGCCACTCCTCTAAAGACCGCTGTGTCGCTGGAGTCTCGTCGGTTGTGTAGGTCACACCTTACCTACCTTGTAGCCGGACAGTCCCACCTTGCGCAGGGCCTCCTCGCCGGGTTGGCCTGTATCTGGGTCCCAGCCCAGGCAGCGATAGTAATCGGCCCTGACCCGGGCGAGGTGGGGACCGAGACCTCCTCGGCCACGGGCAGGCCCGGAGGGCACTACCTCCAGCATGCGTGGGCTGATGTCAAACTCCGACTTGGGGTCATAGCCTCGGTAGAGCACTATGAGGCGCTGGAGGTTGATGACTCGCTCCCCTACCGTCAGCGCCTCGCTACTGGCGAAGTCGCTCCAGCCTATGGCCGAACGGACGGCCCGGACCATCACATCCACGATGCCTGAAATGCCCGCATCCACGGCGAAGAGGCAAAGGCCCAGGGTGTCCTCCCACATCTTGAGCATCTGGGTCCTGTAGGTGAGATCGCCCTTGCCTTCGGGCGTATCGGGGCTGGGGGCCTCATAGATGCCCACATCGGGCTGGGGGAACCAGCCACCATCGCGCAGCGTAGTTTGCCAGGTTGGGCCAGCCCCGGAGATCAGGCACTGGAACACCGTGCGGGCGCCGTGTGCCCGGATGTCGTGGTCGCCAAAGCCCACACCCTTGATGTGGACGGCGAAGTCCTCGATGCCCAGCTCTCGCGTAGCTGGTCGAAGGCCCTTGGCCAGGACCGCGCCGATACCTTCCCGGCGCACGGTCTTGTTGATCAGCTCGACTATTGCGTCGTAGTTGCCCCAGGCCAGGTCGAGGCCGTCGGTGTCCTCTAGAGTCAGAACGCCTCTGTTATAGGCGTCCATTACCGCGGCAATAGTCCGAGGCACCTCGGCGCAGTCCAATCCCAGGCCGTCCAACATGCCGCACAAGGCCAGGGCAACCCCGGGGTCTTCGACCCCCAGGTTAGGTCCAACCGCCTCAATAATCTCACCGGCATAACCTATTATCTGGCAGCCTGCCATAGGCCCAGTGGTGATGGTAGTCTCATGGTGGCACTTGTGCTCGCACTGCCAGGAGCCGACAGGTTTGATCTTCCACTGGGCCATGTCCTTAGCCAGCCGCTTTCCCCAGTTGGCAGCGTACTCCGGGTCGCTGTAGTTCTTGCCTGGGAAGCTGCCCTTGGCCGCGAACTCCGGCATCACCCTCAGCCCCCGCGCTTCCTCCGGCTCGATCCTGTGCTCCTTGAGCAGCCGGTTCCACTGCTCGAGAAGCTCCGTGAATGCCGCAGGCTCGGCAATGGGCACCTTGCCTGTACCCCGGACCGCGATGGCTTTGAGCTTCTTGGCGCCCCACAGGGTGCCCGGAGCGCCTTTGTTGCACCCGTAGGCCAAATCACAGCGCACCGAACCGCCGGGCAGGAGGTTCTCTCCCCCTGGCCCTATGCAGGCCACGCTGACGTTTTCGGTGTCGCCAAGATCGCCCTGGATGCGCCGAGTGGTCTCGAAGATGTCCTGACCCCAGTAGGGGGCAGCATCCCGCAGCTCGACGCGGTCATCATCTATCCAGAGATATGCCGGGCGGGAAGAAGCACCCCGCAGGATGACCCCATCCCAACCCGCGTGCTTGAGCCGTGCCCCCCAGTAGCCGTGGGTCTGGCTGATACCCACGTGGTCGGGCAGGTTGCCGTTCAAGCTGACGATGGCCCAGTTGCAGCCGTTGGGTGCCAGCGTGCCCGTTAGCGGGCCTGTCACCAGGAACACCGGGCACTCGGGGTCCGTAGGCCGCATGTCCGGAGTGATTTCCCGCGATAGAAGGTACAGGCCAAGCCCAGTGCAGCCCACCCAACGCCTCAACACATCCTCCGAGGGCAGAGGCACACTCGCCACCGTCCCGTGGGTCAGGTCCACCTCCAGGAGCTTGCCCCGGTAACCACCCCGAATGGCCATTCAGCACACCTCCATTTGAAGGCTCACTTCGTCCAGCGTCCTCGTGGCACACAGCTACCCAAGGTCAGGAACGAGAAGCTTGCTGCGATTATGCAAGCAGAGACAGGCCATGTCAAGCCCGCCGAAACCTCGAAAAAGGGCTCATTGTCTTACGATAGTGAAACCACGGTCGCCAAGCTAGGCTGGAAGAAGGGAGGTGGCTCCGCGCTACGCTACACTCAGGTAGGACCTGGCCTGACGCCTGTACCCCGAGTGACGGGGCAGGCGCGTATTTCGTCGTGACTCAAACCTTGCGCGCCGCGTAGCTTCACGCCAAAGGAAAATTACCGCGCAGGCGCAGGCACAGGCAACGACCCGGACGTCAGAGAGGCGACGATGCGGCGTATTGTCGCACTACCCCAGCCAGCTTGCTCACCGCCCTTTCGAGCAAGACCTTACCTTGCTCCGCAGTAGCCCTGGTCGGGTCGCCCATGACGCCTGAGACAGAGAGCTTCTCCCTGGCGATCTCCATGGAGCTCCCCGGGGCCCCAAGAGCGGCAAAGGGTGGAACGTAAGGGTTGGCCATAGGCTCTCCCTGGTGCGCCAGGTGCGGACGGAGGTAGAGCTGTAGGGCTGTCTCCCATTCTCCCGCGTGGTTCAACCCCCTTACCCCCCACAGCTCCTCAATGTCCCCGGCCGTCAACTGGAACCAGGTGACCACCAGGATGCTGATTCCCAGCTCCTGCTGGATGGACTGCCCGGTGGCCACAGCCAGTTGGGCCTGTCCCCCATGGCCATTGAGCAGCATCACCTTCTTGAAGCCGGCCCGCGAGATGCCACCGCAAATCTCGGTGATGAGCGTGGCCCAGGTATGGAAGCGCAACGTCAGCGTGCCCGGAAAGCTGGCATTGCTGGGCGAAAAGCCATAGGCCACCGGTGGGGCTACCACCACCTGTGGTACTACCTCAGCAACGCGCCGTGCCACCTCAAACACGTCGTAGATGTCCACGTCCGTGGGCAGGTGGTAGCCGTGCTGTTCCGTTGTGCCGCAAGGCAGAATGGCCACGTACCCTTCCTGCGCGCACTGCTTGATCTTCGGCCACGCCAGTTCGCTCCACAATGGCATATGTTAGCCCCCTATGTGCCTTCGGTCGGCAAGGAACACGACCGCCATGAATCCAGGTGAACCCTTGGGCTTCGCCTGCTCAGCGAGGCAATACCCAGCGGCGGCCCGCTGGCTGGTTCACGCACCCACTTGGCCTCCTACATAAGCCAACTCCCCACGGCAGAAGGCATCGGTAAGGGTGACAATGCCTGTGTAGGCACTGGCCTGGGGCATGCGCTGGGCCAGCCGCGAGGTGAAGTCCACCAGGTGCCGCTCCAGGAAGTCCCGCTGCGCCAGGCGATAGGGCTTGGGGTCCTGGCCCCCTTCGATGGCCGAGGCTTCCTTGAAGGTAAGCACGTGCATGAACTCCAGCTCTACGGCCAGGTGGTCCGGCAGCTCCCGGTCCTTGCGGTCGGACAGCTTCATGCCGAAGTAGTGATAGAACTTGAGGCACTCCTCCATCACGGCGTTGCGCCCGCCGCCGTAGTGCCCTTCGTAGAGGGGGGCGGGTGGCCCCAGCTCTCCACCGACCTCGAATAGGGCCAGGTACTGGGGCTCCAGGTCCGCTGGCCCTCCCTGGCCCAGGGTGCCGGGCACGGCCAGCGCATAGGGCAGGCCGGAGGCCAGCTCCGAGGCCTGCTTATGCAAGCTCCCCGATGAAAGCTGCTGGGCAAGCTCGGCGGTGGGGAAGTACAGGGCCGAGGCCAGCAGCCGGTAGAGCTGGCTGCGGCTGCCTGCCCGCACCGCCTCGGGTCGGGTGATCTCGATCTGGCTGAGCGGCGCTGCCATGCTATTTTTTCCCTCCCACTTCGCTGGGGTCCTTGGGGAACGGCCCCAGCATGGTCACCCAGCGCCGGGCGATGAGCAGGTCCATTAGCTCCGACTCCTGCCCCTGGCGGCGCTTGCCCATCTCTGCCTTCAGTGTGCTCAGGGCGTGGTCCACCGCCGGGCCGAACAGCCCCCGCAGGTACTCCATGGGTATGCGGGGTTGGCTCAGGTCTATGTCGCCATTACTGTCTATGCGCGGCGGCGATAGGGGTGGCACGTAGTAGACGTTGGGCCCCGTGTTGAACTCGGGGTGAATGGGTATGGCCACCTTCCAGACGTTGGTCAATTTATAGACAGTGCTGTCCTTGTTGTCCAGGTAGTCTATCCAGGCCGCCCGGCCCGGGCACTGGCGCACACAGCAGGGGGCTACCTCCCGCTCCAGACGGGGCAGGCAGAAGTTGCACATCTGGGAGACGTTGGGCTTGGCGGCATTGGCGTAGATGACCTTGTAGGGACAGGCCCGCATGCACTCATGGCCGCAGGGGGTGGCGGCGCACTTCTCCTCGTCAATAAGGACGATCCCGTCCTCCTCCCGCTTGGTCATGACACCCTGGGCCTTGCCGGGGCAGGCATCCACGCAGGGGGGCTTGGCGCAGGAGTTGCACAGGCGGGGCACATAGAAGAAGTAGCTGTTGGGGTACTCCCCGGCGCCGATGTCTTCGTCCCAGTTGGGCCCCCACTGGGGCTTGAAGGGCTTGCCGTCTTTCACCGGGTGGAGGTACGCCTCCGGCTTGCCCCCGTAGAACACCTCTTCGTAGTTGAACTCCCAGGCCTCGCCGAACTCCTCCAGGGAGGGCAGCTTGCCCAGGACGAGTTTGCCCTGCCGGTCATAGCCGCCGCCCATGGTCTCCCAGTCCTTGGGAGAACCTTTGCCCGGCATGGTGTTGACCTTGCACCACCACATGTGGTCCATGCCCTTGTAGTTGGTCCACATCATCTTGCAAGCCACGGTGCACGTCTGGCACCCCATGCACTTGTTGATGTCGAACACGATTCCCAACTGGCGCGTCATCCGTTTCTCCTTCGCGGGGGCTCCCTAGAGATGCCCGTATGCATACGCTAGCTCGCTTTCTTGACCTCTATGCGCGTCTCTCGGTCGCTGAACCCCGGATAGAAACATACGGGCGTGGCGTTGATATGGTAGTAACCCCCGGCCAACTCAATGGGGTTAAGGGGCGACGGCATGATGTTCTTGAAGTGTCTCTTGCCCTGGAACTGGAAGTTCTCCCAGGAGTGGTACAGGATGGCTTGTCCAGGTCGGACCGCTGGCGATACCGCGGCAATGACTCGCGTGGAGGCCATGTCATTGTGCGCCTCCACCCAGTCGCCGTCCTTGATCCCACGAGCACTGGCGTCCTGGGCGCTCATGAACATGGCTGGCTCCCCCCGCTGTAGCCGGAGCATGATAGCCTCGTCGGCCTGGATGGAGTGGATGCTCCACCGGGCGTGGCCGCCGGTCACCCGGATAGGGTAATCGCCCCCGGCCTTGGGGTCTTCGAGCTGGGTAGGCAGCTCCTGCCCTAGCTCCAAATACCAATCGTGGTCAATGTAGAATTGGATCCGGCGTGTCATGGTGGGATATGGCTCTTTCTTGTCGGTGTGGTAGGTGAGCGGGACCACGGTCTCGCCAGGTACGATATCGCAGGCGTTGCCGATACTGCGCGACGTCTGCCCGGTGCCCGTGACAGCCACGTACCCCCTCTCCTTGAAATCCTCCCACTCTATCTTCTCCACGTTGGAGGTGTTGAAGTAGTAGTCACGGGCGACCGCCTCCTCGTCCTCCTCCAGATACATACCGTTGATGGTCACGGTGTCATACAGGTTGTCCAGGCGGTGGGTGACGCCATCCTTGTCCTTGTAGCTGGCGATGCCCCGGGCCTGGGCGCGGTCCTGGAGCTTCTTGGCCAGCAGCAGGCCGATTTCCCACTCGCCCTTGGACTCTCCCAGGGGTTCCACCGCTTTCTGGATCAGCCAGCCATAGGGCAGCTCGATCTTGCCGCAACCCACGTAGTTCCACTTCTCGAACCACCCGGCGCAGGGTAGAACATAGTCGCAGTAGAGGTTGGTGGACGCCATGCGCCAGTCCAGGGCCACCATGAGCTTGAGCTTGGGCAGCAGCTTCTCGATAACCACGTTCGCCGACCTGGGTCGTCGCAGGGCGCCCCCGCCCATGTTGAAGATGATGCGAGGGTCCTTGCCCCTCTGGGGCACGGCAACCTGCCAGCCCTTGTCCATGGCCTCTTTCACGTACTCGGCTACGGGGCGCTTGAGGGTCTTGTCCCAGCTATTGTGCTTTTCGCTCACCTCCAGTAGCCCGCTGTGGACGTAGTGGAAGAAGGAGGTCCCAAACACGTGGCCCTTTTGGTACGCCTCCCGCGCGTACTGCATGATAATCATCTCGGGGGTCCAGCCATCTTCCATCCATTGTGAGTATCGCGGGTCGGTAGCGGCGGCTGCCCCCAGCATGATATTGGTGCGCACGCTCACCCCGCCGATGGTGGCGTCGTTGCTGAGTTGGGTAAACGCGCTATAGGTGGCCCCCTTCCGTCCCAGGTGGCCGCCCAGCACGAAGTCCAGGATGATGGACCGCTCTATCAGGTCCCCGTGGTAGAACTTGCCCCAGTTGAAGGTGCTGATGTTGCACACGCCCTTGGCACGTCCGAAGTCTCGGGCCAACTGCCGGATGACGTTGGGCGACACACCGGTTATCTTGGACGCCAGCTCGGGCGTGTAGCCCTTGTCCAGCTTCTCCTTGAGCACCTGGAAGACCGGCTTGACCTTTACCCGGCCCTCGGTAGTGCTTACCTCAAACTCGCCCTCCAGGGCGGGCACCCTGCCCTCAAGGGCCAGGCTGCGCCGTGGGGCCTCGGCCAGTTTGTTAGACTTCGTGTCCCAGAAGTAGCAGGCATCGTCCCGGCCGCCGCGCTTGAGGTCTCTCTCCCGCAGATAGCGGCGTGTGTCAGTGCGCACCAAGAGGGGCAGGTCGGTCTGCTCCCGTATGAAGTCCGTCTTGTACAGCTTCTCCTGTATCATGACCTGGGCAATGGACAGGGCCAGAGCCGCATCCGTGCCGATATTGACCGGCACCCACTGGTCGGCGTTCAGAGCTGAAGGGCTGTAGTCCGGAGAGATCGTGATTACCTTTGTCCCATGGTAGCGGGCCTCGGTCATGAAGTGGTAGTTCGTGATACCGGTATACGAGGGGTTGCCCCCCCAAATCAATATGACGTCGGCGAAGTACACATTGTCCGCCGAGGGTCCAAAGAAGGGCTGGCCGAAGACCTGCGCCGCCCCGTTGTGGTCGTCGCCGATCTCTCCGGTGACCCCACTGGCTGGAGTTCCCAGACTGGCCATCAAGCCCTCGAAGCTCATGCTGTCTGACACCAGCGACCCAGCGCTGCCGCCGAACACGGACACCGTGTCAGGGCCGTCGGTGGTGAGCACGTCCAGCATGGTGTCGGCGATCTCCCCCAGGGCCTGGTCCCAGCTCACCTCCTGCCACTTGCCCGACCCACGCGGGCCGATCCGCTTCAGGGGGGTTCGCAACCGGGCGGGGTCATACATCCGGTTGGCGAGGACCACCCCCTTCTGACACCCACGAGGGTTCCAGTCGGGTATGTCAGGGTCCCTTTGTGAGGGATGGTTAGCAGCCTGCTCAATGCGCACCACCACGCCATCTTTGACATAGGCGTGCAGGATGCAGGCCCGCTGGTAAGAGCAGTTGTTATGGCAGCTTACCTTGACCACCCGGTCCCAGGACCCGAAGTCCGCTCCAGGCATCCCCTTGCTGACTTTGGTACTTGCTTGAGTCACGGGTTACCTTACCTCCAATTCATCATTGGCAATTCCATGCCCGCTTGGGCGATTCATCTGTCCAGCCAGGTGTAGGCAATCGGCCTGGGATAGTACCATTGGACGTAAGTGAAGTTCTTTACCCAGGGCTGGGTCAAGGCGAACTCGAAGCCCACGGCGCCCGGGATGCCGTAGGCCTGCTCAATGATGCGAGACTGGACGGCTCGGGCCAGTTGCTGCTGCTTCTGTGCGTCCACCGAGGCAAGCCACTGGCTCACCAGGTTGTCATACTCCGGGTCGCACACCCCAGCCTTGTTGTCCGAGGCCCCGGCCTTGCAGGAGAACTTGGTGAGCACGGCGGATGTGGACGCATCCCACAGGCCGGCGCCGGTGTTGTAACCCGGCGTCCACTGGCCGGTGATGAACCCCGCCATGTAGCGGCCAGAGTCCTGCCAGTCTACCTTCACCTTGAACCCGACATCATCGAACATCTTCTGAAGCATCTCGATGCTGGTGGCGAATGGCCCGACCAGCCCATAGCGCGTGGTGGCCACAAAGTTGATGCTCGGCGGGTTGCTGGCGCTATACCCCGCATCTGCGAGCAGGCGCCGAGACTCCTGCGGGTTATATGTCAGGTACTTCTGCGCCTCTGTGGTTAGGTCCCCCTTCTTGGTGAAGGTAGGCAGGACCGGTGGCCAAGGGGCCATGCCCACACCCTGGCCCAGCAACGCCTTGTCAATGATGGACTGGGTGTCCACAGCCATCATGGCAGCCCGCCGCACACGGATGTCCTTCCATGTTAGGTCGTCCGCTTTGAAGTAGACCCAGCCTGGGGCGGTGCCACTCGTCGCGGGGCACTTCTGCACTTGGATCTGCGGGCTCGATTTGGCCAGTGCGTCTACGGAGATTTGGTCCGTGTTCCAGTCCCACAGGTCCACGCGACCGCCGCGTAGCGCGGCCTGGACGGTGGACTTGTCTGGGATAACGACGTGTTCCACCCGGTCCAGGTAAGGGAAGCCCTTTTCGAAGTAGTCCGGGTTGCGTACGAGTACCTTCTTGAGGCCTGGTAGGTACTGCTGGAACACAAAGGGCCCGCTGCCGATCCAGGACGTATCGGGGTCCTCCCACGTTTCCTTGGGACCTCCGGACTCCTTGGCCAGCACCACGAGGCTGTAGAAGGTGGCCATGGTGTCAGGAAGGATCGCCAGGGGGGTTTTGGTCTGAAAGCTGATAGTGTAGCGGTCCAGGGCCACCACCTTGCCCACCTGGTCAGCTACTATCTTGATGTTCCGCACAGGGTAGGTGAAGAAGCCCCTGTTGTAGCTGTAGGCTACGTCCTCTGCTGTGACCTCCCGACCATTGACCGGGGATTTGTTCTGGAACTTGACCCCCTGCCTCATATTCACCTGGAAAGTGGTATCGTTAACCCACTTCCAGCTTTCGGCCAGCTCTGGACTCAGAGCCGTCTCGCAAGGCCTGGGTTTCGCACTGGCGCGACTGGCCAGCATGTTGAAAACCATGTGGGCTACGGGCCGTAGGTTGCCCCCACCCCCCGTGTACTTCATGAAGTCCCAGGACGGGTCTTCCTCATTGCGCACAATGCGTAGGGTGCCACCGTATTTGGGTTGGGCCACCGATGGCTTTGTGGGAGTCGCTGTCGCCTGGGGTATCGGCGTTGCCGTAGCCAGTCCTCCGCCGACAAGAGGTGTAGCGGTAGCAGTAGGCGCTACCCGCGGAGTCGCCGTAGGGGGTACAGGGGTGGCCGTCGCCGCCGGGCCACAGGCGGTCAGCACGAGGACTACCGCCCCCAGGGTTGCCAGAATCTGCTTACCGGTCATGACAACTCCTTCGTTGACGTAAACCGCCGACGCAATACCGGTTCTGCCCCAGTGAAGTTATGCCCAGGTCTATACCATATGCCCTGTCGGTTGTCAACGGCCACCAATGTCCGAAAAAGGGCGCGGGGTCTACACTGAGAACCAGCGCCTGGCCCCCGCTCAGAGAGGGACGACATTTTGGCGGGCCCAATGAGCGGGGTTTCTGTGGCAAGCTGCGGCAGGGCGGTACGTATTCCGCCGTCCGTCATGACCAGTGTCCTGGCCTACCACAAGGTTCAAAGTATTACGTCACAGGGATGTCACTCGGGGACCGCGGGACAAACCTCCCGTTTGTTCCACGCCCCACCGCGTGTGGAGCTTGTGAGGCAGGCCAATCCACCGTAGAAGGGCCGAAGCAATCCGCGTCTCAGCGCATAACCAGGGATACGGATTGCTTCGTCGCTATGCTCCTCGCAACTGTGCATGGCCGCTGGTCCGGCCACCACGCCGGATGAAAAACGGGGGCTTTTTCATAGGAACGACAGAAGAGTACCCCATAGGCACTAAGACAGGCATCTCACGATGGCCTGCTCCCAAAACCCTATCTTAATGCCTATGGGGATGGTCCCCTAGGACGGGGCGCGCTCTTCTCTGCTGGGGCGAAGGAACCCCATGCGGAAGGCGTACTGGATAAGCTGGGCGCGGTTCTGTAGCCCCAGCTTCTCCATTATGTGCGCGCGGTGCGTGTGTACGGTGTGCACGCTAAGGTGGAGCTTGCCCGCGATCTCGTCGCTGGTCATGCCCTGTCCCACCAGTCCCAGGACTTCCTTCTCCCGGGCGCTCAGCTTGTCCAACTCGCTGCGCTCCACTCCCTCCCGGGCACGCACCAGGTAGTCCTCCACCAGGCGGCCCGCCAGAGACGGGTACAAGAACACCTGGCCACTGGCCACAATCCTCAGGGCTCCCACCAGGTCCTCCGGAGCCCCCTCCTTGAGCACGTAGCCGCTGGCCCCCGCCTCCAAAGCGCGGAAGAAGTAGTCGTCGCCGCTATGCATGGTGACGATGAGCACTTTGACCTCGGGCATCTCCTTGCGAATACGCCGGGTAGCCTCGATGCCATCCCCCGGCATGGAGATGTCCATCACCACTACCTCGGGCCTTAGCTCCCGGGTAAGGCGGAAGGCGTCTTCACCACTGGCCGCCTCGCCCACCACCTCGAAGTCACCCTGCGCCTCCAGGAGCAGCCGCACGCCCTCCCGAAACAGCTTGTGGTCATCAGCCAGCACCAGGCGCACCTTAGCCATCGGTCCCCTCCAAAGGCATGTGAACGTGCAGCCGCGTCCCGGAGCCGGGTTGGGAGGCGATCTCCAGCTTCGCGCCCACCAGGTCCGCGCGTTCCCGCATTCCCTCCAGCCCGACACCGCCCAGGCCGTCTCCCCCGGCAACGTGGGCGGGGTCAAACCCGCGCCCGTTGTCCTCCACGCTAGCTTCCAGCACCCCATCGTCAAACGACACGGTAATCCGTGCCCTGGTGGCGCCGGAATGCTTCACCACATTGCTAACGCCCTCCTGAAGTATGCGGAACAGGGCTGTCTCCACCGGCGGGTGCAGTCGTCGCGGCTCGCCACTGACCTGAAACTCCAATTTGACCCCAGAAGAGCCAAGCCGCTCCTCGGCATAGGCCCGCACCGCCGGGATGAAGCCCAGATCGTCCAGGGCGGAGGGCCGTAGGTCCATAATCACGCGGCGCATCTCCGCCAGGGCACGGCTGCCCTGGGCCATGGCGCGCTCCAGCATCTCTCGCACACGCTCCTGGCCGGGTGGCAGACTGTCCCTCAGGGCAGCCATCCCCACCAGTATGCTGGCAATGCTCTGGGCAGTGTCGTCGTGAAGCTCGCGGGCCAGGCGCCGGCGCTCTTCCTCCTGCGCGGAGATGGTCATGGACAGGAGATGCCTGACCTGCTCCGTGCGTTCTCTCACCCGCCCCTCAAGCTGCTCCTCCCAACGCGCGCGCTGCTCTTGCGCCTGCTTGAGCTGGAGGCGCATGGCATCGAAGCTCTGGGCCAGCATGCCTATCTCGTCACCTCGGTCCACCGTCACTGGTTTCTCCAGGGCGCCCTGGGCAATGTGCCGGGTGGCCTCCTCCAGTTGCTCAATGGGCCGGATGACGTATCGGGCGTGGAGCCAGGCGCCTACCGCCGCCCCAATCAGGGCCAGCGAACCCAGCAGGAGCAGCCTCCGGCGCAGTTGCTCGGACACCGCCAACACGACGTCGGTCTGGTCCTCCAGTATTACCCCGCCCTTGATGACACGGAGCGGCATGTAGGTGACCAGGTGGGTCGCCCCCTCTTTCCAGGGATGCATACGCACTGCGGGCTGCCCGGCGTCAATCCAGGGGTGGAGCAGTGTAACATGGACATCCACCATCACGGACTCCCCTCCGTCGAGCCTGACGGGCCTGGTGGCAGCGCGCCCATTGCTGGCCACCACTGCACCCCGGCCATCCACCACCGATACCGCCAGGCTTGGCTCCTCCGCCGGTAAGGGCAGCAGGGATGCGCCGGACCGGCTCAAGGGCAGCCAGCCGACTATTGCACCCACCGGCGCGCCGCCACTGCCCAACGGGGCCGCTATCACAGCCAGGGGCAACTGCTCCGACCCTGTTATCCTACCCACCCGGGGAGTGCCGGTGGCCATGGCATCAAAAACAAAGGAGTCCTGTTCGGGGTCCACCCCGAGGACCGGAGGCGGGTATGGGTAGCTAGTCACCATGTAGCCCTGGTCATCCACCCACAGGAGCGCATCGAAGATGCCCAGCCGACGGTACGTCCTCTCCATCACCCCCTGGCGCTGGTCAGCAGGTCCCAGCGGCTCGATGGTGGCGACCGCTCGCGACAACAAGTCCTCGCCCCTGCCCACGTAGGCATCCACCTGGTCGGCGATGGTCCGGTTCAATCTGAGCCGCTCATCTATAGCCAGGTTGGTGCTCTGGCGCATGGTGGCAATGGCGAGGTACCCAAACACCAACACAATTGCCAGCAGGCCCAATCCCACACCGAGGGTCACCTGGTAGCGCAGTCCCAGGCGCTGGAGCGCACGCATCGGCTGTCCTATCTTCACCCGGCACGCCTCATATCTTTGGGTATGGCACCTACCACTATACCACTACAGGCCCCAGATACCGACCCGAAAGGCCCCGAGTATGCCCGGGTACTGTTTTGCACTACAGGAACTATCCCGTTTACATGACAGACAGGCCCACCAACATCGCTAATAATGTCTATGGGCCTAGTTGATACTGATGAGTCCCGGGAGGTCAACCTCCCCACCCGAAAGGAGGCTGCGATGACAAACAGACACCAGAGGGGCATCCAGATTGGCCTGGTGATGGCCGCAACGGTATACGGGTTGGGCGCCTTGCTTCTGATCAGCGGAGTCGGCGGTCGTGTGGCCTGGGCCTTCCTGGCGAGCTTCGCGGCAGTGGCAGCGGTGACCATCGCTTGGGCCATCGTGCAGAGCGTGGCGCCTCACCTGCCCAAGCTGGCCAAGACCTATGAGGACCCCTGGGCGCGGCAGTGGGAAGCTATGATGCGCCGCCCCTGCCGGTAGTCCGCCGACTTAACATGCTATCCTGCATACATACGGTATAATTGGTAGTTAGCGAGGCAATGCACAACGCAGGCGATGGCTAGGCCAGAGGCGGCACGGAACAAGACCGCGCTTGGACAGCGCCTCCACAACCTTACCCTTCTTCAAAGGCTATTGTTGGCAGAGGTGGTTGTGTGGGCGCTGGTGTTTGCGGGAGCCGCCATCGCCGTGGACCGGGTAGGCGCCTCCCTGCGCCACCGGATCGAGCAGGAGAGGCTCCTTCTGGCCACCGCCATCGCCGGCGAGATAGATGCCACCATGGGCCACGCCACTGCCAGCCTCCAGCAGCTCGCTACCCTGTCCTCACCCCCCACCTCTGCCGAGTCGGCATCTCTGCTCGACTTCTCGGTGACCCACTCAGCGGTGTTCACCGAGGGCATAGCTATCACCGACGCCGGCTACCGGGTTGTGGCCGCCGACCACCAACATCAGGCGCTCGTGGGTACGAGCCTGGACGGCCCCTGGTCGGGTCCCGCAACGGGAGAGGGTCCCATCACCCGGGGGCTCAAGCTGGGGACCACGACGAGCCCATTGGTGGCCCTGGCAGTCCCTCTGGCCGCCAACCCCGACGGGGGCTATGTGGTGGGGCTCATGGATGCGCGGACCGCCTACCCCAGCCAGGTATTAGCCCGGGCCATACGGCTGGGGGGCACGGGTCACGCTGACCTGGTGGACAACGCCGAAGTGGCCCTGTTCAGCACGGAACCGGGACTGCTACTGGTCTCCAGCGACCATCCGTCGGCCTACCAGCGCTGGCGGCAGGAGGGTGGCTCCGGGGTGGGTCTGGCGGCCCACGAGGAGCACAGCGCCCACCCGGACGAGGACCACCTCATGGGCTTTGTCCAGCTCCGCAATGTGCCCTGGGCACTGGCCATTGGCACCGGCGCCTCGGAGGCATATGCCCCCGCCCGGCAGATCTCCCAAGGGGCTCTGGGGGTGCTGGCCGCCCTGGCGGCGATAGCACTCCTGGTTACTGTCTTTGTGGGGCGCAAGCTCGTGGAGCCCGTCCGCGCCCTCAGCCACGTGGCCCAAAGGGTAGCCGGCGGCGAGAGGCACCTGCCCATTCAGGGTGGCTGGGGTGGCGAGATCGGAGACCTGGCCACTAGCCTCGAGTCCATGCGGCGCGAGCTGGCGGGCTGGGGAACGGAGCTGGAGCAGCGGGTCAGGACCCGGACGCAGGAGCTATCGGCCACCGCGGCGGTGTCAGAGGCCGCAGCCTCCTCTCTGGTGACCGACCAGGTGCTGGAGCGGGCGGTGGATACCCTGTACAAGACCCTCAAGGCAGACGCTGCCGTCGCCTACCTGATAGACAACAGTGGCGGCGGGGTAAAGCTGTGGGCTGACAGGGGGTTCCCCCCCGGCTTCTTCGACGCCACGCGCCCCGGCAACTGCTCCGGGTGCCCGGCGGCCCAGGCCGTTCAGGAGGGTCGCACGCTCACCCTAGCCGCGACTGACCTCAGCGAGGCGGAGCGTCCCCGCTGCCTACAGGCTGATTTCCGGGAGGTCCTCACCTCACCCATCGGCACCCCACAGCGCACCCTTGGGGCAGTGTGCCTGCTCGCCCGTCGCGAGGGGTCTCTCGGCTCGGCACAGCGCGTGCTGGAGGTAGTGCGCTATCAGCTCGGCACCTCCCTGGACAACGCCGCCCTCTACGAGACCCTGCGGGAGCGCGGCGAACACCTCAAGAAGGTGCTGGCCAAGGTGCTCAGCGCCCAGGAAGAGGAACGGCGCCGCGTCTCCCTGGAGCTGCACGACGTCATCGGTCAGGCGCTCACCGCCCTGGCTATGGGGTTGGAGCGGCTGGGCCAGTCCCGCGCCGAGGAGTGGCCCAAGCTTCACGCTGAGATTGACGCCCTCCACCGGTTGAGCACCGACACCCTGGCAGACTTGCGCCGCCTTTCCCTGGCCCTCAGGCCCAGCGCCCTGGACGACCTGGGCCTGGTCCCCGCTATCCGCCGCTATGCCGACCAGTACCTGGGCACGGCCGGGGTCGCTGTGCGCATCACAGCGGAAGGCTCCGACGCCCGCATGGACCCCTCCACCGAGGTCGTCGTCTTCCGGGTCGTCCAGGAGGCCGTCAACAACATCGCCCGCCATAGCCGGGCCACCAAGGCCACTGTGGCTATTGCTCATAGCGACGACTCGGTCGTGGCCATCGTGGAGGACAACGGTATCGGCTTCGACAGCACCCGCGTTAGCTCCAACGGAAGCAGCGGAGGGCTGGGGCTGGTGGGTATGCTGGAGCGCGCCGAGCTGGTGGGCGGCACCCTCAGCATCACCAGCAAGCCCGGTCACGGCACCACCGTCCGCCTGGAGATACCCCTAGCAGTACAGGTGCAGAGGTGAGAACATGGATAACAACCACAACGGACATGCCAAGATGAGAGTACTGATTGTGGACGATCACGCAGTGGTGCGGAAGGGCTTGCGCCTCATCCTCGAGGCCGAGTCCGATGTTGAGGTCGTGGGGGAGGCTGGCACCGGCAACGAGGCCATCGCCCGGGCACAAGAGCTCAAGCCCGACATTGTGATTATGGACATCGGGCTGCCCGACATGAACGGACTGGAGGCCACGGGCATCATCAAAGAGCGGTCCCCCGAGATCAAGGTAGTCATGCTCACCATGCACGAGGACGAGGACTACTTCTTCCGGGCGCTCAAGGTGGGAGCCCACGGCTACGTGGTCAAGGGCGCCCAGGTGGAGGACATCCTCTCCGCCCTACGGGCTGCCCAGCAAGGGGGCGTCTTCCTCTATCCTGTCCTGGCCAAGACCCTGGTCAGCGAGTACCTCGCCGGGGATTCCGGAGCTGCTGGGGTGCTGTCCCCTCGGGAAGGGGAGGTGCTGCGCTGCATCGCCGAAGGCCTCACCAACAAGGAGATCGCCTCCCAGCTCTCCATCAGCGTCACTACAGCGCAGACCCATCGCGCCCGCATCATGGAGAAGCTGGGCCTGCACAGCCAGGCGGAGCTGATCCGCTATGCCATCCGCAAGGGGTTGGTCCGGGCATAGCCGACGGGGTAGGCAGCCCCTCTGTCGTTCCTATGAAAAAGCCCCCGTTTTTCATGCGGCGTGGTGGCCGCATCAGCAGCCATGCACAGTTGCGAGCAAGGAGAGATCCCGACGAGTCGGGACTGCCCTATGTTTAGAATGACGTGAGCTAGTGTCTGGCCTATCTTGTCATTCTGAGCCGAAGCCCTGAGCGTAGCGAAAGGGAGGCGAAGAATCCGTACCCTGGCTGGTACGCGAGCGCCTGGGGTACGGATTCTTCACTCGTCCTTCACCGGGAGGACTCGTTCAGAATGACAGGTCGAGTCTCGCGTCATTCAAAGCCCGCCGTAGGCGAACGAAGTAATCCATATCTCAGCGCATGACCAGGGTTGTCCCGACAGGTCGGGACTTCGTCGCTACGCTCCTTTCAATGAACCAGTTGTCTCACATGTCATTCCGAGCCCCGCAGGGCGAGGAATCCCATGGTTATGCCCTATGCAGCGACAAACCATGCCCCGATGCATCGGGGCGGTCGTCCCGGT
>ORJL011800764.1_pt1 | contig 48333 bp, 36 predicted proteins | sample 1779941 | NCBI WGS metagenome assembly ORJL01 (sample SAMEA104232317, study PRJEB22302) | groundwater metagenome | biome: forest; feature: aquifer; material: groundwater | place: USA | collected 2011-08-07 | depth 5.8 m | reverse complement strand
TCGCCCAGCTTCTCGCCGCGCTTCTCGCCCTGCTCGATGAGCTGTTCCGACCAGGTCTTGCGCATGTTCTTCACCTCCCGGTCTCGTGCCAGATGCCCCTTGAACCGCGCTTCCTCCTGGCGGGAAAGCGGCAGATAGGTCTCCACGCAATCCAGCAGCAGATGCTGCCGCGCCGCGTCCAGACGGAAGCGCGCCAGCGCCTTCAAGCAACGGTACTTCCACTCTTCCCGTTGCGGCGTTCCCGGCTTCATCAGCGCCGCCAGCGCCGGGGCCAGCGGGTTGTCCCGCTCCACGTACTCCGTCCCCGGCAGGTCCGGCAACGCGATGCGCCAGTAGCGGAATTCGGCCACCCGTTGTCCGAGGGTGGCTTCCACGCAGGTCGGCCGGTCCAACCCCATGCCCGTGCGCGAGAAGACCAGCGCGATCGGGAACACCCCGCAGGCGTGACGCAGCGTCAGCGCCTTGTAGTACCCGAACATGCGCGGCGTGAATCCCCGCCGCGCACGCGCCTCCAGCTCCACGTGGACCAGGACCATCTCTCGCGCACCCGCCCGGGTGCGCACCCGCGCGACCAGGTCCAACTCCCGCCGCTCGCCGCGGGCGACGTCGGTGAAGGTCTCCTTGTCGAGAAACGCGACCTCGCGAAAGTCCACCTGCGCGGCTTGCACGGGATGGAAGAGGCGCAGGAACTCGGCGAAAAATGCCTTCAGCAAATCCTTGAAAAACGTGTCGGTGCGCACTCTCCCTCCTTCCGGTCCTGCCGAGATCATGGTAGGGAAGCGCGGGTACGGCGTCAAGGGCGCCGCGCCGCGGGCGCTCCGTGCGCAGTCGCGAGCGGCAATGCGTCGGCGCGGGGCCGCGAGGCCGGACCGGGGGCGCCGCGGCGATGCCCGTGGACCGTGACCGTGCACCCCGCGATGGACCAGCGGCATCAGGGCGGCCCGGCAATTGCGGTCATGAACCCTCGGCCGGTCGGACGGACCGGGCCCTTGTCGGACCGGGCCTCGCCTGCTATCCTCGACCTCATGTCCAAGCTCGGCCGGATCGTCGTCGCCATGAGCGGCGGAGTCGACTCCTCGGTCGCCGCGGCGCTGCTGCGCGATCAGGGCTGGGACGTCGTCGGCCTGTTCATGCGCAACGGCGCCCACCGCGAGGACGGCGTGCCGCTGAGCGGCTCGTGCTGCAGCCTGAGCGACGCCAACGACGCGCGGCGGGTCGCCGGCCGGCTGGGGATCCCCTTCTACTCGGTCAATTTCGCGCAGGCGTTCGCCCGGCTCATGGACCACTTCGCGGAGGAATATCACCGCGGGCGCACGCCCAACCCCTGCGTGCTCTGCAATCGGGACCTGAAGTTCGGGCTTCTGCTCGAGTACGCCACCGGCGTCGGCGCCGAGGCGGTCGCCACCGGGCACTACGCCCGGCGCGACGAGGTCGGCGGAAGCCCCCGGCTGCGCACCGCGCTCGATACCGACAAGGACCAGTCGTACGTCCTCTTCCCGCTCTCCCCCGCCCAACTCGCCCGCACGCGATTTCCCCTGGGGGAGCTCCGCAAGCCGGAAGTCCGCGCCATCGCCCACGACCTCGGGCTCCCCACCGCGGCCAAGAAGGAGAGCATGGAGATCTGCTTCGTCCCGAACGACGACTACCGGGCGTTCCTGGTCGAGCGCGACCGGACGGGGATCAACCCCGCGCCGGAGCGACCCCCGGGCCGGTTCCTCGGAACCGACGGACGCGTGCTCGGGAGTCACTTCGGGGTGCAGTTCTACACCGTCGGCCAGCGCCGCGGCCTGGGGCTGGCGCTCGGCCGCCCGGCCTACGTGGTCCGCCTGGACCCGGAGCGCAACGAGGTGGTGGTCGGGTTCGAGGAGGACCTGCTCGCGCCGGGGCTGGTCGCCCGGGAAATGAACTGGACCTCGATCGCGCCGCCCGCCCCGGGGTCCGTGCGCGACTGCGCGGTCAAGATCCGCGCACGCAGCCCGGGGGTGCCGGCGAGCTTCGGCGTGCGCGCGGACGGAGGCGTGGCGGCGCGGTTCGCGGAGCCACAGCGGGCAGTGACGCCCGGCCAGGCGGCGGTGTTCTACGACGGGGACGTGGTGCTCGGGGGCGGGTGGATCGACGGCGTGACGGATGCGCCCGGGAGGACTTGAACCTCCAACCCTCGGGTTCGAAGCCCGCTACTCTATCCAGTTGAGCTACGGGCGCAGCTTCGCGAAGACGGCATTCTCGCCCGCGCCGCCGCCGATTGCAAGCCTCTGTTTTCCGGTTTTCCGGTCCCGTCGAGGGTCACTTCTCCTCGAGCGGCAGGTCTTCGAGCAGCCTGCGGGAGATCCCCGGGTGGCACTTGCGGCACGCCGCGTCGTCGGTCCCGCCGAAGCACTCGGCTTCGAACACGAGCCCGAGGGTGCCGTGGTTGCGGCCGGTGTGGCAGCGCGCGCAGTTCTCCACCGGAGGGATGGCGAAGCCGAACTTCGGGTCGGTCGCGTGGCCGATCCCGTCGTGGCAATAGACGCAGTTCATCGGGTTCTCGGCGCGGAACGGAATCGCCGGATCGGCGGGCGCCCGCGTGCGGAGTTCCTGCCCGGCGCCCGCGCGCGGGGCGGGTCCGTGGCACGCCGCGCAATCGGCCCGGCGCACGCGCTGGAGCCGCTCGCGCTCGTCCCGCTCCCCGGCGGAGAGCGCGGCCCGGCGATCGTCGAGCTCGCCCAGCCGCTGGGCCATGCCCGGCGTGTACTCCGCCATCGCCAGGTGCAGCCCGTGAGGGAACGACAGGCCGACCTCCGCGAGCCGGCCGACGCGCTGCTTCGGCCTCGCGTCGCGCTCGATCGCGTCCGGGTGGCAGGCCATGCAGTTTTCGGCGAAGAGGAAATGGGGCGCATCGACGCGCGTGGTCGGCGCGGGATTCGTGAACTCGATCAACACTTCGTCGAGCCCGTTGAGCTTGGCCGCGAGGGTGCCGGCGGCCCCCGGGAGGATGTGGCAGTCGACGCACTCGGCGGGCGCCCGCCCCGGCGGCACGCGGAAGTGCGGCGAGGCTCGCCACGAGGCGTGGATCTCCTTCATCGAGTGGCAGGAGCCGCAGAAGGTCGAATGGCTCGACCCGCGCACCAACGTCCCCGTGCCCGCCGCGGCGAGCAGGAGCAGGACGATCGGCAGGATCCCTCGGCGCATCGCATCCTCCGGGAAGGACCCGCCGCGCTCGCCTTTCCCTTCGCTCCCGCGGCGGGTTCACGCTTCTACGATACCGCACCGCCGTCGCGCGGGCCACGAGTCCGTTGACACCCCTGCGAAACCGTGGCTAGAATCCGGGTTCCCGGTATCGGATCCGTTCGGGACCTTCGCTGATGCCGTCTGCCGAAGAAATTGCCCTGGCCAACAAGGCCATCCGCAACGGCCTGATCACGATCGAAGATGCGCGCGAGTGCTTCGGCTTCGCCGCCCAGCAGAAGAGCCAGGGGATCGCGGTCGGGATCGAGGAGGTCCTGATCGATCGCGGCTACCTGTCGCGCGCGCAGCTCGACCTCCTGCGCGCAGGCGCTCCCGTCGCTTCCGCCCCCGCAGAGCCCGCGCCGCCCGCCGAGCCGAGCCCGGAGATGCCGATGGCGCGCCGCGACCTCGAGGCCGAGGAGCCGGTGGAGGAAGTGGCGCCGATGGCCGAAGACGAGGTCGTCGAGATGACGCCGATGGCCGACTCGAAGCCGGCGCTGGCTCCGATCGGGAAAAGGCCCACGCCCAAGGCGGCGCCGGCTCCGGCTCCGTCCCCGGCGGCGGCGAAACCGCCGGCGGGCGGTCCGCCCAAAGACCCGGTGCCGGGCTACCAGATCGTGGGCAAGGTCGGCGCCGGCGGCATGGCCACCGTGTTCAAGGCGGTCCGGGCCAGCACCGGGGAGACCGTGGCCCTGAAGATCCTGTTCCCGCACCACGCGAAGAACGCGCTCTTCCTGCGCCGCTTCCGGCGCGAGTCGGAGCTGCTCGCGCAGTTCCAACACGAGAACATCGTGCGCGGGATCGACCACGGCTGCGTCCACGGCATGCTGAACTACGTGGTGATGGAATTCCTCGAGGGCGAGTCGCTCCAGGACGTGCTCAACCGCCTGGGATCGCTCAAGGAAGACCAGGCGCTGGCGATCATCCTGCAGATCGCCAAGGGACTCGAGTACATCGAGGGCCAGGGCATCGTCCACCGCGACATCAAGCCGGACAACGTGATCATCACTCCTTCGGGCGTGCTCAAGATGATCGACCTGGGCTTCGCCAAGCCGATCGGACAGCCCGAGGAGACCGCCGAGGACATGACCTGCGGCACGCCGCAGTACATGTCGCCTGAGCAGGCCCAAGGGGCCAAGGAAGTCGACGTCCGCAGCGACATCTACTCGCTGGGCGCGACGCTCTACCACATGGCGCTCGGGGAAGTCCCGTTCAAGGGCACCGACAACATGGAGGTCATGGCCGCACAGGTGCTGAACGACCTCAAGTCCGACCAGGTGAAGAGCGGCAAGATCTCGCGGCACATGCACTATTTCCTCGAGAAGCTCATGGCGAAGGACGTCGACCTGCGCTACCAGAGCCCGCACGAGGTGATCGAAGACATCGAAGGCCTGGTGGCCGGATACAAGAGCATGCAGTTCAGCCCGGAGGCGGCCGCGCCCGAGTCCGCGCCCGCGCCGGCCAGGGAAACCGAGCCCGCTTCGCCTCCCCCGAAGGCGAAGGTGCCGGGGAAGGCGTCCGGGTCGTTCCGGTTCAAGGGCGGTTCGGGGGTCCTCCGGCGCGGCGTTCCGCCGGCGGACCCCAAGAAGAAAGACAAGCCCGGCAAGGACTCGGGCAGCGGCTTCAACTTCTGGAAGCCGAAGCGGTGACGACCGACCGCGGCAAGCCTGCCGCCAAGGCCGCCGGGGGGACCCCGCCCGCCCCCATGCAATTCGACGCACGGGTCGAGCCCTTCTGGCACTGGACCGCCACCCAACGCAAGGAACTCGGCTTCTTCGGCGCCTGGAAGCGCAAACGCCGGATGCAGGCCGTGCTGCGAACGATCAATGCCGAGCTCGCCGCGCAGGGCGTCGAGGTCGGTGGCTGGGACCAGAAGGAGGGGGAGACGGTCTGCAACCTGCGGATGGACCGGCTCACCGTGATGCAGGACCTGCGCGTGTTCGCCGCCGCGATGGACAAGCAGTCCGCGACCGAGATCTTCCTGGGACAGGCGGACTCGCGCTTCGTTCACCTGATCAAGAACCGCGACCGCGACGCCTACTATCTGCCGATCGACTTCCCCGAGCCGATCATGGTGCTCGACGCCGAGACCCAGGAGTTTCTCCCGGTCGGCAGCGCGGTGCGCCTGCAGCGCGAGCTGGCGGAAATGGACAAGACGCTCCGGGTCGAGAAGACCTTCCAGGTGAAGAAGATGGTCGACTTCTTCCAGGCGGGGGAAGCCGAGATCCGGCAATTCGACCAGCGCTTCGGCCATGACCCGCAGTTCTGGCTCAAGTTCGGCTTCGTCGTGCTGCAGAAGCTCGCGCGGAAGAGCGTGGAGACGGGCTTCCCGGTGATTTTCCAGTAGCCGCCTACCGCATCTCCCCCGCGTACACCGCGGTCCAGTATTTCCCGTCGCGGGCCGCGCCGATGAACCGGAAGCGGGCGTCGATCAGATTGCGGTGGTGGCCCGGGCTGTCCCGCCACGCCGCGAGGATCTCCGCCGGGGTGAACGACCCGCGGGCGATGTTCTCGCCCGCGATGGTCGTGCGCACCCCCTCGAGCGAGATGCGATCTCCCACGTCCGTGCGTCCCCGGACCGGTGAACGGTGACTGAAGTAGTTGCGCGCGGTCATCTCCTCGCTGTGCTTGCCCGCCGCAGCGGTGAGTCTCGGCTCCAGGGTCAGGAGGCGCACTCCGATCGCCTCCCGGTAGTCGTTGGTGGCGGCGACGATCGCGCGCGCCGCTTCGGGAAGGTCGGCTCCGATCCGCTGGTTCCCCTCACGCACGCGGCGATTTTCTTCGGCAAAGCGATTGACGTCGCGGTGCTCGAGCACGGCGGTCGCGGGCAGCGCCGCGCGGAGCCGGCCCCGGACCTCCCGCCAGCGTTCCGCCCAGGCCAACCCGCCGGCGAGCGCGTCCAGGACCTCGGCGGCGACCCCGAGCCGGGGCGCATCGGGGCCGAGCGCGACGACGTGCTCCGCCGCCCACTCCTCGGGCCGGGCCGAGAGACGGTCCAACTCCGCCAACGCCTCTTTCATTTCCCGCCCCGGCCCGGTGGCGAAGTCCACGGCCCCGCGCGAAGGCATCCGGTCGAGCAAGTCGCGGATCTTCCGGCGCAGGTCGGGGAATCGCGCGCGGCACTCCGCCGCCACCGCCTCGGGGCGGGCTTCCGCCGCGGTGCAGGCCGCCGCGGCCGCGGATTCGAACAGCTCGCCGAGGCCGCGCCGCGCCTCCTCCTCGGCAAACTTCAGATCGGAGAGGAGGAACCCGCGCTGCTCTTCGTTCGCCCCGGTCCACCGGGAGAGGGCCTCGCGCCAGCGGCCGCGGGGGTCCTCCTGGGCCGGCGCGACGGCGAACGCCAGGACCAGGGCCGCGACACCCCACGCGCCCGGCCGGCCCGGGCCTCCGCGGGTCGCGCTCATCGCTCCGCTCCCGGAACGATCCCCAACCCGCACACGGCCTCGAAGGTCAGCACGACATGGCCGAGGTCCCCATAGGCCTCCGCGAGGCGCGCGGCCAGCCGTTCCTTGCGACGAAGCGCCGCCGGCGGATCCGCTCCCTGGCCCAGCACCGACGCGCCGCCCATCTCCAGGAAGTGGCGCACCGCGGAGGCGCCATCCGGAAAGCCGAGGCTGAGCCCCTCGCGCCAGACGCGCACGGCTCCGAACCCGGCGCCCTCGAGTCGCACGCGCAGGTCCTCCTCGTCGCGCGGCAGGTCCACCGGCACGACCACGTACCGCGGGTCCTCCTCGCGGAGGACTTCCTGGAGTTCCGCGAGCGGCGCTTCCGGGGACCCGTCGCGCGACGCGCACAGGACGAAGCTGCCGCCTGGGGCCAGGGCCCGGCGGGCGACGCCCATCCATTCATCGAGCCCGTCCCCCGCGCCCCCCCGGGGCCGCCCGGGTGGCCAGCAGGCCGACGCCAGATCCAGGCATCCGGGCGGGAGCGCGCGCAGCGTCCGGACCGGCGCCCCGGTCTGCACCACCGACGCGGCGGTGCCGGCTTCCCGCAGCGCTTCCATGATGTGCGCGAACTCCCGGTCGTCGGGAGGCACGACGGACACCAGGTGCCTCCCTTCTTCCGCCTGCCGTTGCACGAGCGCCGGGATCCAGCACCACAGCGCCCGGCCTCCGTGGTGGGCGCGACGAAGCACGCCGGGAGCGAGGCGCTCGCGCACCCCCTGCGCGATCCGGAGGAGGTGGCGCGTCCAGATCTCGTCCGGATCCCCGACCTCGACCGGGTAGCGCGCGAGCTGGTTCGCGAGGGTTCGGCGCATTCGGGAATCCCCGTGCTGGGGTCTGAAAACCCGGACCCGTCCCGATTTCCGCGCCGGGACATCCCTGGCATTGTACCCAGCGCGGCCTCCGCCGCAACCGACGGAAATACGGAATGTGCGGATTGCACGGATTGTCCAGCGGCCGTGCGTGTGGTTCCTCGCAGGATCGTCGAAGTGGCGAGGGTGTTGCCGGTGTGTACTACGGGTCGCGCGGCCGCGTCACCGGTCTACCGGACGAGGCATTGACGCTGAACGGACCGCCTTGCCCCTGCCCTTGCCCTTGCCCGCTTCCCGACGAGAGCGGGCAAGGGCAAATCACGACGACGGGATGCGACCATCGTTTGGGGCTTGTGCCTGCTCACGCCGGTCTACGTTGCTTGCAGGGCGGGCGGACGCGGTGCTACTATCGTTCCGTGAAACTCACGGTCAACGGCGCGGCGCACGAGGTGGCGGACGGCTCCATGGTGCTGGACCTCCTGCTGGCCCTCGGCGTCGACCCCCCGCGCGTCGCGGTCGAGGTCAACCTCGAAATTGTCCCCCGCGCGCGGCACGCCCTGCACCTTCTCCGCGACGGCGATCGCGTGGAAGTCGTTTCCTTCGTCGGAGGCGGATGATGCCCTCCCCCAACCCCGTGGTCTGGTCGCCGCCTCCGCTCTCCCTCGGCAAGTACAAAATCCAGTCCCGCCTGATCGTCGGCACCGGCAAGTACCCGACCCTGGACCTCATGGTCCAGTCCCTCGAAGCTTCCGGCTGCGACTGCGTCACGGTCGCGGTCCGGCGAATCCCGCTCGGCGGGGGCGCGGGACCCAACCTGCTCGAGGCGATCGACCGCGCAAAGTACGTCCTGCTGCCCAACACCGCCGGCTGCACGACCGCAGAGGAGGCGGTGCGCACCGCGCGCCTGGCCCGCGAGGCGGGACTTTCCGATCTCGTGAAGCTCGAAGTGATCGGCGATCCGGTCACGCTCTATCCCGACGCGCACCTGACCTGCGAGGCGACCCGGGTGCTGGTGAAAGAGGGCTTCACCGTCCTCGCCTATACCAACGACGACCTGATCTCGGCGCTGCGCCTCGAGGACGCGGGCGCGGCCAGCGTGATGCCGCTCGGGGCCCCGATCGGCTCCGGAATGGGCTTGCTCAATCCGCACAACATCTCTTGCATCATCGACCGGCTCAAGGTGCCGGTGATCGTCGACGCGGGCGTCGGCACGGCGAGCGACGTCGCCGTAGCTATGGAACTGGGCGCCGCCGGAGTTCTGCTCAACACGGGGATCGCTCTCGCGCGGGACCCGGTGGCGATGGCGCGCGCGATGCGCCTGGCCTGCGACGCGGGCTGGCTCGCCCGTCGGGCCGGACGGGTGCCGCGCAAACCCCTCGCGGGCTCGCCCAGCAGCCCCGTCGACGGGCGCATCGAATGACCATTTCCCCCACGGAGGTCCGTCCATGAAGGGTGTCGTCCTCGCGGGCGGCCTGGGCACGCGGCTCGCCCCGCTCACGCTGGTGACCAACAAGCACCTGCTGCCGGTCTACAACAAGCCGATGATCTATTACCCGATCCAGACGTTGGTGGACGCGGGGATCACCGACATCATGGTCGTCACCGGAGGCAACCACGCGGGCGACTTCCTCAAGCTCCTCGGCAACGGCAAGGCCTTCGGACTCAAGCACATCAACTACACCTACCAGCAGGGGGAAGGCGGCATCGCTGAGGCCTTGGGCTTGACCGAGCACTTCGCCGGCGGCGACCCGGTCGCCGTCGTTCTCGGCGACAACCTGATCGAGGGGAACATCCGGCGATCCGTGCAGGCCTTCCGCGAGCAAAAGAAGGGCGCCCGCATCTTGATCAAGGAGGTACCCGACCCGCAGCGCTTCGGCGTCACGGTCCTCGAGGGCACGCGCGTGGTCAAGATCGAAGAGAAGCCTGCCGTTCCCAAGTCCAATTTCGCGGTCACCGGGATCTACATGTACGACCCGTCGGTGTACCAGATCGTGAAGACGCTCAAGCCCTCCGCTCGCGGCGAGCTGGAGATCACCGACGTGAACAACCACTTCATCGAGCAGGGCACCATGACCTACGAAGTGCTCGAGGGGTGGTGGACCGACGCCGGCACGTTCGATTCGCTGCTCCACGCCAACGTCCTCGTCGCCAAGGGCGGCGCCAACAAGTCCGCGCTCTGAGCGGTTCGCGGGGCATCGCGCGGTTCCCCCGCAAACCGGGCGCGGGGCGGCTGTCCGCGCAAATCCCAGGTCCCAAACCCCAACCCCGCGATGGAGCGCGGCGAGGCCGGGGAGGTGCCTCCCCCGACATCGTCGGATTTGCGACCAAGAATCTTTGCTTGAAGAATCTCACGGATAGTAGAACAGAGGCCGGGCGCCGCGGGGGCCCGTCGGCCCGGAGACACGCCGTGGCTCCGTCGAAGTCACGGCTTTCGATTCAGAGGGAGGGTGGCATGCCGCAGAGGATGAAGATCGGCGTCATGGGTTCCGCGTCCGGCCCGACCATCAAGAATCCGGAGAACATCCGCAAGGCGCGCCTGCTCGGCCGGGAGATCGCCCGCCGGAAGTGCATCCTGATCAATGGCGCCTGTCCGGGACTGCCCGACCACGCCGCGGAGGGCGCCCGGGCCGCCGGAGGCTTCGTCATGGGGGTATCCCCCGCCTTCAGCCTCGAGGAGCATCGGAACACCTACGGCTCCCCGTTCCAACACTACGACTTGATCCTCTTCTCAGGCCTGGGCCTGATGGAACGCGACATCATCAACATCCGCTCGTCTGACGGGATCGTGGTGATCGGCGGGGGCATGGGAACCCTCAACGAGTTCACGGTCGCCTTCGAGGAACGCAAGGTGATCGGCGTGCTCACCGGCACCGGCGGAGTCGCCGACCGGTTGGAGGAGATCCTCGGGTTCTGCAACCGGAAAATCCCCCCCTCTCTGCTGTTCGATGACGACCCACGCCGTCTGGTGACGCGGACGATCGCGGCGATCGAAACCCACGAAGGCCCAACGCACGACTTCGAGGTGGGAGGGGAAAAGGAGCGGCTGCGCGAGAAGCTGCAACGCCAGCCGGAGAAGGTCAAGGCGGAGGTCACGCGACGCCTGCGGCGCCAGAAGGCGCAGCACGATCGCGCGTATGAATAGAAGCGGGAAGGAAACCCGGCAAAAGTGGAGGCGATGGGAGTCGAACCCACGACCTCTACAATGCCATTGTAGCGCTCTCCCAATTGAGCTACGCCCCCAGTGGCCGGGTTTGCGGCGCGGATCTTAGCACGCTCCCCCGGACGGCGCAAGCGGAATTCTTGCTTGTGCAGGAGCCGGACGGCTGCCTATAATAGGGCTCTGGTCAGGGGGTGGAATCGTCGGTTGGAGGCAGCGCCATGCTCTCGTGCCCGTCCGGAATCTTGGCCAAGTTCACGGCTTTCTTCTTTCTTGCGGCCCTTGTGCTCGCGACGCCCGTCGTGCGCGCAGAGGAAGCGGCCTCGGCGGATGCCGATGAGGCCACGATGAAGACCGCGATGGACGCCTTCAGGGCGGAATTCAAGGGGGATGAGGACGCCAAGTCCGGCGCGCTGGAGAAGCTCGCCGAGGTGAAGCATGCCAAGATCTTCGGCGTCCTGGGCGGGGTCCTGATGAGCAAGGACTCCGAAGTCGTGCGTTCGGTCGCCGCGCGGATGCTCGGCTCCTACCACGACAAGCGGACGGTGCCCCACTTGCTCAAGGCGTTCGAAGTGGCGAAGAAGGACACCGCCGTGCTCGGGAAAATCATCACGGCGCTGGGCGAGATCGGCGACGAATCGGCCGCGGAACCCCTGGGCAAGCATGCGGTTTCCAAGGGGCCCAACCTGGACAAGAAATCGATCGAGGCCGTGCAGGCCTGCGTCGACACCCTGGGCAAGCTCAAGGCCAAGTCGGGGATCGAAGACCTGATCAAGCTCGGCGAGGCGCTCGGCGGGATGAGCAACATGGACACCGAGAAGCTCGGAATGCGCAACGAGCTGATCAATCGCTGCATCGCCTCGCTCAAGGTGATCACCGGCGAGGACCTCAAGGCCGACGATGCCTCGAAGATCATCCTCGAGTACAAGAAGTGGTGGAAGGCCAACCAGAAGACCTGGGACCCCGCCAAGAAGAAGAGCAGCTAGACGGCCCCCCTCTACCATGATCTTCGGGCTGCATGCGGCCGGGCAAGTGCCCGGCCGTCGCCGTTAATGGGCCCGGTCGGACCGACTGCGACCGGAGGGGCGGCGGGCTGGGAGACGAACCACGGCACAACGCGTCCGATGGGACGCAGGAGAAGGACGGTGGACGGGATGCGGACGCTCCGCGGGGCGGTGGCTTTCAGCTTGCTGCTGGTCGCGGCTGGGTGCAGCGATCTGCCGGTCCAGATCGGGAAGGACAATCCCGCAAAGGCGGACCGCAAGGGGCGGGTGGTCCCGATGGAGCGCTCTTCCGCCGGACCGATGGATCCCGAACGGTCCGCGGGGTCCAACCCGCTCGACCCCAACTACGAGCAGTCGTTCCAGGTCTACCGCCGGTCGTACATGTTCTGGAACGCGGAGCAGAAACAGCTCGAAGAATCGCTCGGCGGCAACAACGTGGCGTTCTCGGGGGCCTATCAGAGGATTGTCTCGCACCTCACCAAGATGTCGCACTATCTCGGCGCGGACGATCGGGAGAAGCTCGAGGGGCACCTGCGCCAGTACCGGTCGATGTACGATCTGGCCTCGAGCGGGAATCGCGGCCGATTGGTCGAGCGGCAACTCGCCTCGCTGGGCCAGCACGTGCGCAGCGACTTCAGCCCCGCGACGGCGACGATCGTGCCGCTGGTGGCTGCGGGCCCGGAGCTACCCGAAGGGGTCGCGGTGGGGCCGCACGTGGAACCCGGAGCCGCCGGCGACGGAAATGCCGCGCCGGCCGGCGAGCCCGCGCCCGTCGACCTTGCGATGGCGAACCCCAAGGCTCCGCCGGGGTACGTGGAGGCGTTCGCCGACTGGCGCGCGCACCACAAGGCCCTGCTCGACACGCTCTTCTCCGAGGCGCCGAAGCTCGCCGAACCGTTCCAGGCGGCGCGCGGGGACCTCGCGCAGATGCAGGCGGCGCTCCCGGAGTCGGACAAGGAGCGGTTGCAGTTGTTCCTCAACGAGTACGACCGGACGGCTCAGGGTTTCGTGAACGGCGACTCGGCGCGTCGCGCGGTCAACCGGTTCCGCACCATCGCTGGGGAAATCGAGAAGGACTTCGCGCCCGCAGCCGTGCGCTTCCCGTAGTGCCCGGCGGATCCCCGCGGGGTCCCGTTCGCTGCGGCTGGCTCTTCGTGCGCGGCCGGGAAGCCGCGCGCCCGCTCGTCCGGCCTGTGGCAAAACCCGGCTGTGGAAGCACCACGCGCCAAGCCGCCGTCCCGGCCTGACCCACCCGGAGGCCACGACCTCAGCCGCGGCGCCCCCCCCTCTTACAGACAGACCCGCGGTCTTGGGAGGCCTCGCGCGCCGGGTTGCCCGGCGCGCACAGCGCCCCTGGGGCGCCTCCCGAATCCGGCTCCCCGGGGACCCTCTCCGCCTAGCCTGGGTCGAGCTCCTGCACCTGCTCGTTGAGGGCGTCCAGAATCGGCTTGCTGTGTCCGGCGGAGGCGATGATCTTGCGGAATACGACCTTCGCGGCTCCGTCGAGGATCTCCGCCATGAGGAGCCGGAAGAGCGACGACGTATCGATCGGGCAGGTTTCATAGAGCTTCTCGTAGCGGCCCTTGTCGAGGGTACAGACCAACTCGCCGAAGCCGAGCGCGAATTCGTTGGCCCCGAGCTTGGTCAGGGTGAGGATCGGCTTGCCGTCGTGCCCCATCTTGGGCTTGACCTTGCCCGCGGCCGCGCTCGGCGCGCCGGGCTTCCCGGCGGTGGCGGCGGCGGGTTCCTTCTTTTCGGGATAACCCGGCTTGCCACCCTTGTCCGGGGCCGCAGCCGCGGGCTTGGCTGGACCCGCCGGAGCCTTGGGCTCCGGCTTGGCCGGGCCCGCGGGGGCCTTCGGCTCGGGTTTCGTCGGGCCCGCGGGGGCCTTCGCGGCCGGCTTCGCCGGCTCCGGCTTGGCCGGGACCGCGGGCTTTCCGATTGCGCCCTTGGCGGCAGGCGCCTTGGCGGGCCGGTCGTCGTCGAGGGTGACCACCTCGTCGTCGGCGAGGTCCGGCAGGTTGTCGAAATCGGCATCGTCGAACGATGCCCCCCCGGGCTTGGGCGCGGGCTTGCCCTTGATCGGCACGGACGGCGCCTTCGCGACGGGCTTCACCGGTTCCTTGGCCACGGGCTTCACGGGGGCCTTGGGCTCTGGCTTCACCGGACCCGCGGGGGCCTTCGCGGCCGGCCTTCCGGGAGCCTTGGGCGTGACCGGCGCGGGTTCCTCCTCGAGCACCGGCATGTCGTCGTCGCTCTCGAGGCTCGCCAGTTCCCCCGCGTCCTCTTCCTGAGGCATGGGCGTGGGCTTCCCCTTTGCCGCGGGAAATGGTTTCGCCGGCGGCCTCGCCGGTTCCGGTTTCCCCGGCGCCTTCGGCTTGGTGGGGGCGGGCTCCTCGTCCTCTCCGCCGAAGATGACGATTTCTTCCTCTTCCACGGGCTTGGGGGCCGGCTTGGCTTTGGCCGCGGGGGCGGGCGGCTTCACCGGGACCTCGAGGTCCGCCGCGGTGAGGTTTATCGTGTCCATGCCAGCAAGGTCTGTGTCGCTGGCCAGGCTCAGGTCGCCGCCGCCGGTATCCACCAACGCAATCTCCGGTTCCGCCTCCTCGGGCGGCGATCCCTTGATGACGACCGTGACGAAATCGCTCTCCTCGCTGACCTGAAACAGGTTTTCTTCGACCGCCTCTGCGGGCGTCGCCGTGTCCTGCGAGGGCTCCACCTCCTTGACGGCGGTTTGGATCGCGGTCATCGCGGACTCGATGCCGCCGATCTTGTCGACCATACGCTTCAGGACGGAGCGTTTGTCGTTATCTTCGAGAACGGTGTCGTTGATGAGCAGGTAGAGCGACCCGTTGTCGATCGGGATCGCGTAGAAAATGTCCTCGTAGTTGGTCTGGGAGAGCTCGAGCCGCTCGACGCCGTCGGTGATGACGTACGTGCCGCCTCCGGGGGATTCGACCTTCATTGCGGCTCCCGTGGTGCGAATGGCGAATACCGCCTGCCGAGGCCCGGTGGAAATGCCCCGCAGGACGGGGGATGCCCGTTCAGACGCCGGCCCTCTTCAGGCTATCTATAAGGTTGGTCCGAGGGATTTGTCAAGGGCCACCCGCAGCCACCCGCGGGCCGCCGCCCGCGTGCCCTGGTTCTGCCGCACCCGGTGGCTGGCCTCGGCTGACTTCTCGAGCCGCCTTGCGGTTCGCTTCGGTCGCGACCACGTCCCGCAGGGACACGCACCCCCAGGGAGTCACTGCCTCTGCTGGGGACACAAACAAGACGGGCCCGGGATCGCCCCGGGCCCGCTGGAGAGGGTTCAGTTACCTGGCGGAGTCCCACACGCGGTAGATGTACTTGGGCTTGTCCCAGTACGTCACGGTGACGTCGTTGAGGATCGCCGACTGCATCGCAGGCAGGTCGTTGCGCTTCTCGAAGTACGCCACGTAGTGGACCTGCTGCCCGGCGCGCACGGTGAGCCCGCCGAGGGGAAGGCCCGCGCAGCTATCGTAGGCGTAGCGCACCTGGCCGTCGACGATGATCGACGGGGAGAGGTGCCCCTTGCCTTCGACGTGCAGGTCGGAGTGCAAATGCCACGCGTGCATGTGGGTGCAGGAGAGGGTTCCGAGGGTGATCTGGCCGAGCCGTGTGGCCTCGTCCTCGATCTCCTTCATGCGCCGCAGGTAGATGCCGACGGTCTGGGGTCCGGCCAGGCCGGGGATGTTCTGGATGTACTCGGCGATCGAGCTGTCCAGGTATCGGCTCTTGGGGACGAAGGAGGCGTTGTGGGTGCGCCACTTGTGGACCATGACATTGTCGATGTTGCCGAGGAAGTCGACGCATCCCATCGAGGTGCCGTCCGGCCAGTTGTAGGAGCGGCCGCCGATGATCATCCACGGATCATCGATGGTGTACTGGGTGGCCGGGGCGACATTGCCGTTGGTGCCGTTGCGGCGGATGTCCTTGGGCAACTCCACGGACGACGGGTTGCTCGAGTTGCCGTCCACGAAGAACATGAAATTGGCCTTGGCGGCCCCGCCCGGCGGCGCTGGGGAGCCCGGGGGGACGGGGGCGGCTCCGGGCACCCAGGAGACCTCGATGTGGTGCCAGGTGTTGCGCGCCCACGGAGCGTCCTGCCAGAGGACGTAGTCGTTGCCGTCGTCGATCCGCCAGTGGGCGAAGATGCGCCCCTTGGTGGTGAAGACGCGCAATTCGTTGTACGCCGCGAGCGGGGTGTAGCCGGAGGTGCCGACGCTCCCCCAGTCGAACATGTGCATGCGCCCGTCCCACTGGATCGGGCCGGGCTGCCAGCCGACGTAGTTGAGCACGTCGGACTTGGAGCGGCCCCACCAGCCGATGTCCACCTCCGGCTTGCAGAAGAACTCCAGGGTGCCTTCCGGCACCGGAAATTCGTCGCCGTAGTACGAGCGGCAGCGGTTGCGGGTCTGCGAGTTCATGTAGAGGCCATAGGAGTGCAGGTCGCTGCCGCGATTGCCGGATCCGTACGTGTTCACCGGCAGGACGGTGTCGAAATGGGTCACGCCCCAGGTCGTTCCCTCGCCGGCGCCAAGCCCGTGGTCGGCCGCGATGATGCTGTTCTGGACTTTGGTGCGCTCGGACGAATAGGTCGGTTCGCCGGCCCTCCCATACGTGGGCTGATCGCTTTCGATCGTGCGCTTGGCATAGCCCGCGAGGAACGACTTCTTGCCGACGTTGTAGCCCGCGATCTGCCGCACCATGCCCGAGAGCATGAGGCCGCCGTCGTAACTCGCGCAGAAGGCGTCGGTCGCGGGGTCGACGCCGCCGGTGAACCAGCGGTATCCGCCCCCCAGCTTCATGTTGTATTCCGGCAGGGTGACGGTCGCCGGACATCCGAAGCTCGAGACCAGCGAGCCGAAGGCCGGGTGAGAATAGACCCGGTTGGTCTCGAAGTCTTTCTGGGTGGTCAGGCGGACGGCGTCGTACAGCTTCATGACGGTAGAGATCTTTTCCTCGGCGATCACCGCGCCATCGCGGTACACCCGGCCGACCGATTCGACCTCGAACTGCCCCATCGAACTCCAGCAGAATTCGGTGGAGCCGGTCCAACCGGCAGGGCCGGCCATATCGGACTTGTCGATGCCGGTCATTTCGGTGCGCCCGGTATCCGGGCCGGGGTCGAGGCCGATGATGTCCGGGTTGTACTTGCGAATGTCGGTGTTGGGATTAGCGTTGGCGTGAACCAGGTCGGCCTCGGCCTTGGAGAAGCCGGGGATCTTGTCCACCACCTGGAAGCGGAAGTGCATCCAGTCGTTGTAGGTATAGGTCGGGGCGGCCTGGACGACATTGTCGAAGGTCACGCCCGAGAAGTTGTTGCGCTCGGTGATCAGGAACTCCGCCGCGATTTCGGCCTTGGGCTGGGAGATCGGGCCCACCGAGCGAGGTTCGATCAGCGCGGTGGGGTGGTTGTGGAAGAGGTAGTTGGCCTGCAGGTCGGACAGGCAGGCGACCAGCACTTCCTTCGACGCGGTGTTGACGTTGATCGGCGAGCGCGGCTTGATATCCCAGCGCCCGTTGTTCCCGCCGCTCTTGGTGAAGGAGACGGTCTTCTTGTCGATCCACGCGTGGCAGGTGATGAACTCGCGGACCTTGTTGAAGCGCGTCATGTCGTTCGCGAGGGCGGCGGTCAGAAGCTCGAGCTTGCTCGAAAATTCCCCGGAGCGGCCACCCTGGCGGCGCTTGACGATCTCGGCCATGATGTCGGCGCCGAGGTTGCCGGCCGAGAGCAGGCTGCCAAGCCGGTTGAGCATGCGGGGGAGATTCTGGTTGCCGGGGTGCGCCGGCTGGCCGAATTCCGCGGGCCGGTCGAAGTTGTTGACGTTGATCATGCTCGCGCAGTCGAGGACCTTGACGGAGTAGACGTCCCCGTCGACTTCGTACGCGCCGCCGAGCGAGCCGGTGTAGCCGCGGTTGTCCGGCTTCACCTGGGTGGCGCTGCCCCAAGAGGGCAGCTTGGAGTCCTCGAGCGGCTTGGGCGCGGTCTTGTACACCCGCGTCCCGCTTGCCGATTCGAGGGGGGTGAGCATTTCGCCGTAGATCCAGCCGTCCCGCAGGTCGGACCAGGCCTTCGTCGCCTCCAGCCCGCGCAGCCTGCCCATGGCGGCTTCGAGGCCCGCCTCGGCGAGCATCCGCGCGCGGACGCGATCGACGAAGCTGTGACTGACCTCCCTTTCGATCTGCGCGATGCGTGCGAACGCCGTCGCCAGTAGTGCCAGCACTCCAATGATCCCGATGGTCACGAGGAGCGCGTACGCCCGCCGCCCTGGTTGATTTCGCCACACCGGCGGTTTGCCGTTCCGCTCTTTCATCACGATTTCTCCCGAAAACATCGCCGTGAACCGCGCGGCCCTCCCGGACCCGCGCCCTACCTCCCAACCGGCGTCACGCTCGCTCGCGTGCCGCCCCTGCGAATCCCCCACCCGGGGCGATGATCTCGTTTCGGTGCTACTTCTCCTTGGGCCCGGTTCCCCCTTCGCCCTTCCCGTTCCCGCCCTCGTCCCCGCCCTCTTCGGCGGGCGCCTTGAGGTCCTCCAGCAAGACGGCCAGCTGGGCCTGCACTTCGGCGCGGGCAGCGTCGATCGAGCCCGAACCGAGGAAATCGTTGGGGAGCTGATAGAGCTTTTCGCCGTACGATCCATACAGAGCCTGGATGTTCATCACCGCGTTCGCCGATGCGGTGTAGGCTCTTTGGTGGCGAACGGTGAGCTTGGACTGGTGCCACTTGATCACGGCTCCGTCGACTTCTTGCAACCGTCGGTTCCAGTCCTCCTGCTGGATTTTCCACGCTTCGGCGTTGACCTCCGCCGCCTTTTCCGCGTCACTGTGTTCCTTGTTGGCCTGCTCAACGTCTCCGTAAACGGCCACCAGCGTCTCGTTCACCTCAGAGAGGAACGAGCGGGTCTCCTCCTCTTCTACGAGGAAGCGGCCCGGAGTTCCGACCTGGAGCACGCAGGCGCCGAAAACGCTCTTGGTCTTGCAGCGCTTTCGGTCCTTCACGACGTCGGCATCGCAGTTGTCGACCCCGCGCTCGAGCCCGTCTTCTGCCTTCTTGATCGCCCCCTGAATCGTCGAGGGCTGCCGCTCCCAGAGGAACCAGCCTTCAACGATGTACAGCCCGCTGGCGAAATCCTTGTTCCACGGACCCATCTCGACGATGAACGCCTGGTTCTTCACCACGCCGTTGTACCAGGCGAGGTACTGCTGCTGTTCCTCGAGGCGGAGCCCCACCGCGATGCGCGTCCCGTTGGGGTAGTGGGCGTGGCCGTTCACGAAGATCATGCGCTTCACGGTCCCACCCCGCTTGATCTCCTGATACTTCGCCTCGATCATGATTGGGTACCCCTCGTGTGCCGCAATCGACGGCGCCTGGGCCGCGAACAGCGCACCCGCCACGAAGACCGCAATCATCCACTGCGCGACGATCTTGAGCATGTACGAACCTCCAATTTGCCGGCGCACTAGGCGCGAATCGATGCCGCCGATCCTTTGCGCCAGAGCCCAGGAGCACCTTCCGGCTGGAGCGCCGAAAACGGAGCACCCGAGGACAGAACGGCCCGGAGGCCAGTCGAGCAATCGCTGTGCCCCTTGCTGCGAGTGCGCTAAATTTGCTTCTATTGCCCGGGTAACGGGTTGTGGTATTGTGTCTGGGTGGGTGTCCGGTCGCGCGTTACTTTTTCGGATTCGCATTACCAAAACGTAGCAGTTGATGGCTCGATCCCACGGGTCCAGCCCTCGCCCCTGTGGGCGTTGCACAAGTGTCTCCGTGGTTCCACGCAAACACCTTTGCTCGCTGAGGTTGCCTTTGTCGCCGGAGCCGGAACCGCGCCCTTGCTCCAACGTCTTGCCTTTCCTTTGGTTCCGTTCGTTCCGTAAATGACCTTCCGATAACTTCGCGACTCTCCCATAAACCGCGTGGTTTGCTGCCGTTAAACTCTGTCCCTCCTGCGCGAAAGGATTTGACACCTTCCCCCGGTCTTCATATAATCCACAGTCCGGGCCGACCACGGAGCATTGGTCCCCCCCGGGTGTGGCACGGCGGTTTATTCTCCTTGATGCTCCGCCCCGCGGCGGAGCATTGCCTTCCTGTGCGTGTGGTGCCCGCTCGAAGCTCTCCTTCCTCGCGCCGAGTGGAGCGTCTATGCAGGAAGCCTCTCTTCGGCGGGCATTTCTCGACGTGGTGCGCCGCAGCGTGTCCGGCGAGGGCGAGTTCGACGCGTGGTTCGGCAGCCTCTCCTTCGCCATTGAGACCGACGGCCACCTCGCCGTGCATGTGCCAAACGTCTATTGGGGCGACTTTTACGAGAAAAAGTATCGCGGCGTCATCGAAGGCGCCGTGGCGCAGGCGACGGGAAGGCCGCCGCTGGTTTCCTTCGTCCTTTCCGCCGCCACCGAGCTCCCGCTTCCTCTGCCCGCTCCCCCGCCTGCCCTCGCGGTTGCTTCTCCGGCGCCGCGAGAATCGCGTCCGCCGCGGAATGAGGGGCTGCGCCAGAGCCTCAACGCACGCTACGTCTTCGAAAATTTCGTTGTCGGTCCGAGCAATCGCCTAGCCCACGCGGCGGCCCTCGCGACGGTCGAGAACCCCGCCAAGTCGTACAATCCGCTCTTTCTCCATGGGTCCGTCGGCCTCGGGAAGACCCACCTCCTCCAGGCCATCTGCCACGCTCTTCTCGACCGGATGCCGGACGCCAAGATCCTCTATCTCTCCTGCGAGGAGTTCGTGAACAACTACATCTCCGCGGTAAAACGGGGCTCGCTCGAGTCCTTCCGGCAAGGGATCCGCACGCTCGATGTCCTGCTGATCGATGACATCCACTTTCTTGCGGACCGCGAGGGCAGCCAGGAAGAATTCTTCCACACCTTCAACGCCCTTCACAACGCCCAAAAGCAGATCATTCTGTCGAGCGACTCCCCGCCCAAGAACATCCCCACGCTGGCCGACCGCCTGGTCTCGCGATTCAAGTGGGGGATGGTCGCGCGGCTCGATTCTCCCACGTTCGAGATGCGCGTGGCGATCCTTCGGCGCAAGGCCGAACTCCACCAGTTCGAGGTGCCCGCGAGCGTCCTGAACTTCATCGCCACCAACATCGACAGCAACATCCGCGAGCTCGAGGGGGCCGTTCTCAAGCTGATCGCCGATCGTCAACTCAACCTGGTTTCGCTTTCCCTGGATCGCGCGCGCGAAGTCTTGCGGGAGACGATCGACGTACCTTCCGCGGCGGTTACCGTGCCGGAGATTCAACACGTCGTCACCAAGTACTTCGGGATCAAACTCGCCGACCTCCAGAGCAAGCGCCGCAGCAAGGCGATCTCGCTGCCGCGCCAGGTGGCTGTCTATCTCACCCGCACCCTGACCAACCACTCCCTCGAGGAGATCGGCGCCTTCTTCGGCGGCAAGGACCACACGACCGTCATGTACGCCGTCGGCAAGATCGCCACGCGCATGGAAACCGACGACCAATTCAAGGCGACCCTCGACATGCTCTCCGATGAAATTCGCCGTCGCCGTCACTCATCGTGATTTTGTGGACCGGCTGAGGATTCAACGCGGACCCATGTTGCAATCTCTGTCGTGTTTGCGAGCATGCCCGTCGCCGCTTCCGGCTGAATCTGCGTTTTTTCACTACTCCTTCGCTCTTCTCCGCTTCTTCTCCCCATCTTCTCCCCACCCCGCACCGTCGGTTGCGCGCTGCAACGATTTAGGATACAATCCGTTGCGGTGGTTCGGCGGCTATTTTCCGCCTACGATGCCACAACAAGACGGAGAAGACGGGATTGATTATCCTATACCCTTCCCTTCTTCCCGCCTCGTTGCTTCCTTCTTTCACTGCTCTTCGGAGACCGGTTCATGCGGATCCGCGTCGATCGTAAAGAACTGCTCCACGCCTTCCAGACCGTGAGCTCCGCGCTCCCGTCCGGTCGCTCAGGAATCGCCGTCTTGCAGAACGTCAAGCTGGTCGCCGAAGGGAAAACCGTCTCCCTCCTGGCCACCGATCTCGAGATTGGCGTTAGATACGTCATCGAGGGGGTCGAGGTCGGGGATCCCGGAGCGCTAGTGGTGCCCGCCGACACCGTCGCCTCCATCCTGCGCGAAAGCAAGGACGAACACGTCGTAATCGAATCGGATCGTACGCTCGCGAGCATTACGCTGAGCGACGGCTACTACAAGGTCGTCGGAATGGATCCAACGGACTTCCCGGAGTTTCCGGAATTCAACCCACTCGCGGCGCAGAGCCTTTCCAGTCCGGATCTCAGGGAGATGATTGCCAAAACAGCTTTTGCCGTGGCCGTTGAAGTTACGCGCTACGCTCTCACCGGCATCCAGGTGGAGATCCGCGGCGAAGAGGTACGCATGGTCGCAACCGACGGGAAGCGATTGGCATTCATCCGCAAGAAGACCTCGGGAAAGACCAAAGGAGACATCAAGGTGATCGTTCCGCCCAAGGCCATGCATCTTCTCGAGAAGGTGCTCGGGGACGCAGACGAAGAGGTTCAACTCAACGTCACCGAGAGCCAGATACGGATAAAGACGCGCCACGCCATTATCTTCTCCCGCTTGGTCGAAGGAAGCTTCCCCGACTACGAGCAGGTGATTCCGAAGACCGGAGACAAACAGGCCACGGTCGACCGCGACAAGCTCGAGTCGGCCATGCGCCGCGCCGCACTCATGACCACCCAGGAGGCCCGAGCTACCAAGATGACATTTCAGGACGACAAGATCATTCTGCTCTCCCGGGTACAGGACGTGGGGGAGAGCAAAGTCGAGATTCCAGTGAAGTACCACGGCGACGAGTTCGAAGTGGTCTTCAACCCGGTGCTTTTTGTCGACGCGCTCAAGGCGATCAAGAGCCCGAGCCTGGTCCTCGAACTCAAAGACCGCTCTTCCCCGTGCGTGCTGAGGGACGGAAAGGACTACATCTACTTGGTGATGCCGCTGGCGATTCAGGTATAATGAAACGGTTCGTCAAGACCCTGGGAGAGGCAATCCAGCAGTATCTCCAGAAGGAAGGGCTCCTGTCCCGAAGCGGGAAGGAAGACCTCCCCGAGGCGTGGCGCGCAGCGGCAGGCGAAGAGATTGCGGGGCACACCCAGGTGTGCGCCATGAAACGAGGCGTGCTCCGCATCCTGGTGGACTCGGCCCCGCTCCTGCACGAACTCGAGTCATTTCGCAAGGCCGAACTCCTCGAAGCCATGAGAGGACGGTGTCCCAAGGTCACGATCCGCGAACTGCGCTTCGTGGTGCAGTCGCGCTAGTGCGACAACGCTGGATCGAGCCCCAGAGGACACCGAGGAAAGTCGTCGGAAGTCATTGAGATGTCAAATGTTGTATTCCGCCGGTCGCCTGAAAGAGGCGCGCGTAACTCGTTGTCCCTCCTGTTCCTCTGTGGTCTCCGTGGCTAACTGGTAGCGTTGTCGTACTAGGAGGGCGTCCCGCGCGCTCGCGGCCCGGCCCGGCCCGGGCTCACGCCCGCACAGAAGCGAGCGCTCCAACCAGTAGCGACCCAATTGCAGTCGAGGACCATGGCCCAGCACGATCAGAACGTCGAGACCCCGCCCGAGTCACGCTACGATTCCTCCAACATCAAAGTCCTCGACGGGATGGAGGCGGTCCGCACCCGCCCCGGGATGTTCATCGGCGATACCGGGGAGAAGGGGCTTCACCACATGGTCTTCGAGGTCGTGGACAACTCCGTCGACGAAAGCCAGGCCGGTTGGTGTAAGAACATCGCCGTCAAGATCCACCGGGAAAACAGCGTCTCGGTGATCGACGACGGACGCGGCATTCCGGTCGACATCCACCTGGAGACCGGCCGCCCCGCCCTCGAGGTCGTCCTCACCAAGCTCCATGCCGGAGGCAAGTTCGACCACAACGCCTACAAAGTCTCCGCCGGTCTGCACGGGGTCGGGGTCTCGGCCGTCAACGCCCTCTCGGAATGGCTCGAGGTCGAGGTCTGGCGCGAAGGCAAGGAGTGGTTTCAGCGATTCGAGCGGGGGGTGCCGACCACGGGCCTGGAGAATCGCGGCATCAGCAAGCGGCAAGGCACCAAGGTGCACTTCCGCCCCGACGCGCAGATCTTCGCGGACACCAACCTGCAGTTCGAGATCGTCGCCAAGCGCCTGCGCGAGCTCGCCTTCCTCAATCGCGGGCTGGCGATCACGCTCTCTGACGAGCGCACCGAAACCACCGAGCAGTATCACTACGAAGGTGGAATCCGCGCCTACGTCGCCCACCTCAACCAGAACAAGACCAAGCTCCACGAGGAATGCATCTACTTCTGCAAGGAAGACGCCTCGTCCGGGATCACGGTCGAGGTCGCCATGCAGTACAACGACGGATACAACGAGGTGGTCTCGTCCTTCGCAAACAGCATCAACACGCGTGACGGCGGCACCCACGTCTCCGGCTTCCGCACCGCGATCACCCGCACGTTCAATCAGTACGCCAAGAAGCACGAGTTGATCAAGGTCAACGAAAAGTTCCCCGAAGGCGAGGACTACCGCGAAGGGCTCTCCGCGGTGATCAACGTCAGAGTCCCGAATCCCCAGTTCGAGAGCCAGACCAAGGTGAAGCTCACGAACCCCGAGGTCGAGGGCTTGGTTGCCACGGTGATGTACGAGGAGCTCGAGAACTACCTGGAAGAGCACCCCGCGAACGCGAAGACGCTCATCCTCAAGTCGATCCAGGCCTCCCGCGCGCGCGAAGCGGCCCGACAGGCGCGCGATCTGGCCCGCCGCAAGGGAGCGCTCTCCAGCGGCGACCTGCCAGGCAAGCTGGCCGACTGCTCCTCGCGGTCGGTCGAGGAGACCGAGCTCTTCATCGTCGAGGGAGCGTCGGCCGGAGGCTCCGCCAAAGAGGGGCGCAATCGACGCTATCAGGCGATCCTCCCCCTCAAGGGCAAGATCCTCAACGTCGAGAAGGCCCGCGTCGACAAGATGCTCGGGCACGAGGAGATCCGCACCCTCATCACCGCGATCGGCACCGGCATCAAGGACGACTTCTCCGCGGAGGCCCTCCGCTATGGGAAGATCATCATCATGACGGACGCCGACGTCGACGGCTCCCACATCCGCACGCTCCTGCTCACGTTCTTCTACCGGCAGATGCACGAACTGATCACCGGGGGCAACCTGTACGTCGCCTGCCCGCCGCTCTATCGGGTGAAGCGGAAGTCTGCCCAGTACTACGTCCTCAGCGACCGCGAGATGCAACGCACGCTGGTCGATCTCGGCGTCGAAGGCACCTCGCTCGTGCGGCTGGCCGACGGCCGGCGCGTCGAGGGGGAGGACCTGGTCAATCTGGTCGAGTTGGTGGTGCGCATGGAGGAGCACGCCGCGGCGCTCGCCAAGCGTGGGCTCGCGCTCCAGAAGCTCCTCGCGGCCGGCGACGGTAAGAGTTGGCGGTTGCCCCTCTACCGCGCGGCCGTCGGCAAGGAGGTCCGCTATTTCTATTCCGACGACGAGCCGAATCAGTTCATCGAGGAGATGCGGAAACGCACCGGGCACGAGTTCGTGGTGGTGGATCCCGACGAGGCGTACGCGAGGAACCACGAGGACGTCGACCCCGAAAACGTGATTGAGCTCTCGGAGTTCCACGAGTGCCGCGGCGTGGAGTCCACGTTGCGCGAGCTCCAGGCTCTGGAGTGTGGCCCGGCCGAACTCTTCGCTGACGCCCTGGGGAACCCGGCTCCGCGGTGGGAACTCCTCTGGGAGGCCACGCGGGTCCCGATCGCGAGCCTGCACGACGTCGTCCGCGAGATCCGCAAGATCGGAAGTACGGGAATCGACGTTCAGCGCTACAAGGGCCTCGGCGAGATGAACGCCGAGCAACTCTGGGAGAGCACGATGGACCCGACCAAGCGGCGGCTCAAGCAGGTTCGGATCGAGGACGACCTGAAAGCGGACCCGATCTTTACCGTCCTCATGGGAGAGGAAGTCGAGCCGCGCCGCGAGTTCATCGAGAAGCACGCGCTCGAGGTGAAAAACCTGGACGTCTAGCCCCAATGCCAGGCGCCGGGCGGGGCGGATCCAGCGGCGACTGTTCGGCAAGGCCGGTTGCGCCCGGGCCAGGCCGCAACGACCGGAGCGAACCAAGGAGACCGACCCGTCGACCCTGACCAGGACCCGCCGGAGGGCGGGAACGACGACGTAAACCCCTCCACTCGACTTGGAGGTGGCGCCGGATCCGGCTTGGATCAAGCGGCGTGCCCTCGAGGGAAGCGCTCCGAAGGGGAGTGGACCGCCGGCTTCCCCCAAGGGAACCGACCGAGTGGGCGTTGTTTCGGAGAGATCCATCGAGGGAAGCGGGCGAACCAGCGCTTCGTCGGCTGCTTCCCCTGAGGGAAGGCAACGAAGTGGGGCCTCGCGGGTGATTTCCCCCGCCGGTTCCGGAAAAGACGACCACACGGGAGACCGCCGGTGAACCCGCCCTCCGCCCCCTTCGACGCCCCGGAGGCCAAGACCGTCCGGACGTCGCGCGAAACCCCGAGCCGCGCGTGGCCCGCTTCCGTGCTGGGTTGCTCCGGTTGCCTGCTCTGGCTCGCGGGGATGGCGGCGCTGCTCCTGGTGATGTTCGGCTCGTTCGGCCAGACGCGCGCGCTCCGGTGCTGCGAAGACGAGGGCGACTTCGTGGTCCTGCGGGCGGCGACGCCGGTGATTCCGATCCTGGGCCGGGAAGATCAGGATGTCCGCGTGAGGGTCCGCGCCATGGGGGCCGCGGAGGCGCTCGCGGTCTCGGCGCGCAGCCACAAGCGGGAGGAACCGCTGGCAATCGCGCCCGCGGGCGGGCGGATCTTCGCCGTCTTCCCCGGTGGGGCGCGCCCGCTTGACGGCGGCGACTTTGTCGAGTGCGGCAGCGACGTGGTGCAGACGGCGACTGCGCACGAAGGATCCGTGCTGGCCCTGATCGAGCGCCCGGGCGACGGATATCTGCTGGCGCGGTTCGACGGCGACCGCTGGACAGACGCCGAGCCGGTGATGATTCCCGGCTCGGGGATGGCGGGGGGCGGGGAGCCGAACGAGGGGGAGGAGGAGGAAGAGACGGACCCCTCCGGCGGCGGGCCGGTCCCGGTCCGGATCCCGGCACTCTCGACGGGCGCCCGGCACTGGGTGCTCCTCGTGCATCAGGGCGAACCGTGGCTGTTCTGGCAGACTCTCGGCACGGTGAGCTGGAGCCGCCGGCGGGCGACGGTCTGGGAGCGGGCGCAAGTCTTCGGCGTGGCGGAAAAGATGGCGGCGGCGTCGGACGGCGAACGGGTGGTGGTCGTGTACGACCGGCAGACGCCTCGGCGGATGCTCGGCTTCGAGGGACTCGGGGTCCACGTCTGGGACGGCGCGGCCTGGGGCTTCAGCGGCTGGCTGCCGGTCGCGGAGGGCGCCCATCTGGAGCTTGCCGCAGGGACCTGGCGCGGCACCGTGCGGGTCGTGTATGGCACCGCGTCGCGCGTCGACGTTGCGGAAATCGCGGGCGGCGCCCTGCGGCCGGGGCTCGAGGTCGCCGCGATGAGTCGCGGCCGCGAGCTGGTGCGGTGGCTGGTCGCGGCCGGCGGGCTCATCGTCCTGCTCGCGGTTCCCGTGGTCTGGGGCTGCTCGGCATGGGCCGACCGCCGGCGTCCGCGCGAGGTTGAAGGAGGGTTCGGGCGCGCGCGCGCGGCCTCGATTTTCCGACGATTCCTCGCGCACGCGGTCGACGCGGCGGCGTCCGGAGGGCCCGTGCTCGCCCTCTTCTTCTTGCGGGTGCCGACCACGGACGGCTTGGTCCCGCCCCTGGGAATGAACGAGATCCTCAACGCCCTCGGGGTCGCGGGGCTGGCGTACGGCGCCTGGATGATCGTCTTCGAGGCGACATGGGGCACGACCCCGGGGAAGGCCCTGTTCGGGTTGCGGGTGATCCGCGACGACGGCGCCCGCCCAGGCTGGCCCGCGGCGGTGGCGCGCAACCTGTTCCGCGTCGTCGACCTGGTCCCGGGGCACTATCAACTGGGAGCCGTGATGGCGGCCGTGACCGACCGCTCGCAGCGGCTCGGGGACTTGATCGCGCACACGCTCGTGGTGGAGGTAGGGTCATGGCGAGCCGGATCCGGCAATTCCTCATCCTCCTGAGTCTCGCTTCGCTCGCGCGGCCCGCGTTCCCCCAGGACGCAGGCCCGCTGCGCAAAGAGATCGCGGCCGCACACGTCGTCTCGGCCGCGGCCGCCCGCAAGGACGGCCTCTGGGAGGAGGCGCGGGACGACTACGTCTTCGCCCTCGATCTCGACGAATCCTCGGAGGCGGCAAAGCAGGGCCGGGACGAACTGGCGAGCGAGCGCGTCCTGGTCTGGTCCGACGCGATCCACAAGAAATACGTGGCGTGGAAGGGCAAGCGCGACAAGGCGGGCAAGGAGGAAGCCAAGAAGCTCGCCGGGCTGCTCAAGGCCTGGCCCGCCGACCGCGCCGACGAGGGGCAAGACCTGGCGCGACTCGCGGTGCGGCTCGACCCGGAGAACAAGGAGGCGCGCACATTCCAGGGCGAGGCCTTCGTCAAGGGCACGGGCTGGATGCCGAAGGAGGATGCCGACCAGGTCTCGAAAGGGAACCGCCGCTGGGGCAAGGAGTGGGTTCCGGCGAAATCGGTCGAGGGCCAGAAGCCGGCGTGGGACTCTGCGTGGGAGGTTCGCGGCCCGAACTTCGCCGTGCGGTGCAACGCGGGCGAGGCCGAGGGGAAGAGCACGCTGGCCTGGGCCGAGGAGGTGCTGCGCGCCTTCCGGCGCGAGTTCAACGGGATGCTCCCGGTTCGCGTGCCCGCCGAAGGCATGTCGATCTTCCACTTCAAGGACCGGGCCGACCTCGACGAGCACATCCGCACCGCGCACGGGGACCGGCCGGGCCCGAAGAAGGCCCCGGGCTTCTTCACCAGCGAGGACAAGGTCGGGCACTTCTTCCCGGTCTCGCTCGCGGGCTCGGACCAGACGCTCGAGGACATCATCCGCCACGAGACCACGCACCAGGTCGCGTACTATGCCATGCCCGCGGCCCAGGGCAACCCGACCGAGCGCCCGCATTTCTGGGCTTGGGAAGGCCTCGCGTCCTACTTCGAAACGCTCCAGGTGAGGGACGGCAAGCTCCTGCTCGGGAATCCGGCACACGTGCGGATCAAGCTGTGCCGCGACCTGGTGGCGAAGAACCAGCATGTGCCCTGGAAGGACTTCGTCCAGGGCGCCCAGGCGCAGATGAGCGGCCGCTATCCCCAGGCGGCGACCATGCTCGCCTTCTTCATGAACGCGAAGATGGGGGCTTACCGGGAGAAGCTCGTGGAGTACCTCAAGGTGGTGCACGAAGCGAAAGCCGACGCCGGGTCATTCGACACGGCCTTCGGCGCGGCCCCGGAGTCGTTCGAGGCGGAGTGGATTGCCTGGGTGAAGGCGCTGAAATGACTCTGGTTGCCCGTCCCGCCGGGTTCCGCGGGTTCGGTCCGTTGCGGGACCGCGTTCGCCCCCCGGCCAGGAAGCCCGGCGCAACCCGTAGTTCACACACCGGTCCCCGCGGCGCGGGGCGACGATCCTGGGAGGAAGCCCGCGCACCTCGGTTGAACAATCCGTGAAATCCGCGGAATCCGTAGTTGGGTCGAGAGCGGCGCCGGCCGAGCGATCCCTCACACCTCGAACACCTTCGGCAGCCGATTCAGGTTACGGCACCCGCGATCGGTCACGACCACGAGGTCCTCGATGCGCACGCCGCCGATCCCCGGGTAGTAGAGCCCGGGCTCGATGGTGATCACCTCGCCGGCCTGCAGCACGTTGGGCCACCGGCTGACGCGGGGCATCTCGTGCAGGTCGAGCCCCACCCCGTGGCCGGTGCCGTGGAAAAAGCCCTGCATGCGGCCCTTCGCCTTGCCGGTCTTGAACCCGGCGGCCGCGAAGGTCTTTTCCACGAGCCCGTGGATCTCGTTGGCCTTCACTCCCGCGCGCACGGCCCGCACGGCCTTCTCCTCGGCGTCGCGTACCGCCGCGTACACGTTGCGGAGGGCGGTCGACGGCGTGCCGCGCACCACGGTGCGAGTCATGTCCGCCCAGTAGCCCGTGCGGGTCGACCGGGGGAACACGTCGAGGATGATCGCCTGGTGCGCGCGCAGCGTGCCAGAGCCCCGGTCATGCGGATCGCAGGCCTGCTCGCCGCAGGCCACGATCGTCTCCGAAGCGACCAGTTCGTCGGCGAGCAACCGCTCCGCCAGGGTGCGTTTCACGTCCTCCGCGGTGAGGGGTCGCCCGTTCTTGTGCAGGCGGCCGTTGCGGATCCGGGCCGAGGCGATCAGGTCGATCGCGCCCTGCAGCGCCGCTTCCGTCTGCCGGACCGCGTCGGCGATGTGGCGGACCTCCCAAGGCTCCTTCACGCAGCGCGCGGTGAAAAACGGCTCCGGGTGCGGAAAGACCCGGATGCCGCGCCGACGCAAGTGGTCGGCGAGCAGCAGGGGGAAGTTTCCCGGCACGTCGACCGACCGGATCTCGAGGTCGCGCAGGATCGCGACCACCAAGCGGCTGAGCGGGACCAACGGCTGCTTCTTCGTGCGCAACCGCTTCTCCACGTCGGCGAACCTGATCACCCGGTGCACCTCGGCCTGCTTGCGCGCGCGGTCGACCTCCAGGTTGCTTACCGCGATCGTCTTGTGCCCGCGCCGGCCCACGAAGAGGAAGGGATCGGGCGCGGTGAAGCGCGTCGCGTAGAGCATGTTGGCGTCGTGGCTCGAGGCGTAGAGCAGGTCCGCCTGGCCTTTTCGTCCGTTCGGGTGCTTCTTCGCGCTCATGACCCCTCCGTCGTTCACCGGCGCCCGGCCCCCGGATCCGTTGGTCGTGAAGCTCGCGCCGCGGCGCTCCACCCGGCTCGGTGCGGCAGCGCCTATTGCACCCGCCAGCGCAGGTCCTCGAGCACGGCCTGGCGCGCGGCGAGCGCCTCCGGCCCCGAGTTTTCCCAGCCCGCGAGCCCGCGCCCGCTCAGAATTGCCGCCAGGGCGCGCTTGCGGATTCCTCCCTGGAGCGCCCCGCGCTCCGATTGGACCCAGGCCAGGGCCAGCCACAGTGCCGGGCTGCGCGCGGGATCGTCCGCCGCATCCCCGAACTTCTGCAAGACCTCCTGGGTCGCGTCCGGTACCGTCGTGCCGCCGGCCACCGCGAGTTCGAAGGCCGCGCGGACTTCCTGCGCCAGCGGGTCATCGAAGATCCCCGGGCCGGGCCCGACCCCCTTCATCGGTCCGAACCGGGAAGCGACGCGTCTTGGCCCAGGCCCGCCTTGCGCATCTCGATCTCCGCCCCATCGGTCACCCCCGAGCCGAGGATGCCGAGGTAGTCGTCGATGTCCTGGAGGAAGGCGTTGTCGACCGGCCGGAGCCTCCGGAGGAGCGCCTCCGTCGCCGGCCCGCCGGTCTGGACGATCGAGCTGAGGAGCATCCGCCGGACCATGGGAGAGCTTTCGCTGGCGTAGGCCTGCTCCATCGCAGAGAGGCGCGCCTCCCGGGGAATTCCCGACAAAGAGGGCAGGACGCCGGCCGCGGTCGCGCGCACGTCCTCATCGCGATCGGAGCGGAGCACGTCGAGCAGGGCTTCGCTTTCTCGTGCGGCGAGCCCGGCGGCGTTGAGCGCCATCACCGCCTCGGCGCGGAGGCGGGGCAGCGGGTCGCCGCGCGCGGTGCGCAGCAGGAGCTCCGCCACGGCATCCCGCTGCGCGGAAGACGGGTCCTCGAAGCATCGCGTGAGGGCGTTGATCGCCTCCATTCTCACCTCGGGAGAAGAGTCTTTCTCTGCGAGGGCGGACAGGCGGGCCAACGCGTCGGGCGAGATTTCCCCCTGGGCATTGATCACCTGCATGGCGGCGAGCCGGTTCGCGTCGCCCGCGCCGCGCTCCGCGGCGTCGAGCAGCGCGGAGACCATCTCGGGCGCCGGCTCGGCGCCGGCCGCGAGTGATTCGGTGAGGGCGTCGAGCAGACCCGGGTCGGTCTCGCCCGCGAGCCACGCGGCGACCGTGACGGCGGGCAGGGAACCGTCGCGGAGGCCCTGCTCGACCAGGGCGCGCAGCCAGGCCTGGGCCGGCCCGTCCTGGGCACCGAAGGCCTTCCGGAGCGCCTCGAGGAGGGCTTCGGGCGAGTCGGGGCGGGCCGGTGTCGGGCCGGCTCCCGCGACGGCGGGCCCGGTGTCGGGCCGGCCGTCGGTTGCGTCCGCGGGTCGGCGCGGCCGGCGCGCGCCGAGGGCGGCCAGTTTGAGACGGACTTCGCGGGCGCGCAGCTCGCCGATCTCGCGGCGCAGCGCGGCGACCAAATCTGCGTCCGCGGCGTCCGCGGCGGGGGCATTGCGCGGGGCGGCGTTCACGGGGACGGATCCGCGGTCGGGCGTGCGCGGGGCGGTCTCCCGGCCGACGAGGAACCCGGCGCCGATCCCGGTGAGGAGTCCGGCGACGGCGAGTGAGGCGCCGGCGATGCGAGGGCTCATGGCGGTCAGCGATAGAGGTGGTCGTAGGACCCGGACTCCCCGCGTTCCCAGGTTGCTTGCCGCGATCGTCTTGTGCCCGCGCCGGCCCACGAAGAGGAGCCGAACGGGGCGGGGCGCGCGCTTGTCAGCTCGACGACCCCTGGCGCTTGCCGGTGAGCGCGAGGAGGAGGACGGCGCCGAGGACGGCGACGCCGAACGAGTAGAGGTTCCAACCGAAGTGGACCCCGCCTCCGATCACGAGGTGATGGATGATTCCGCCGAGAAACGCCCCGATGGTGCCGATGACGACGTTCTTGAGACAGCCCTGCTTCTCCTTGACGCCCATGATCACGCTGGCGCCCCAGCCCGCGAGCGCGCCGAAAACGATCCAGCCGATCGGGCCCATGATGCTCCTCCTTACGGGAACAGACCCGCGATTCTAGGCGTCCGGGCGGGGGGAGTCAATGGCTGTCGACAGTCTCGCGGCCGACGCGAGCTGCGCCGACCCTTGCCCGCGGCCCGCGGGACGGCTATCATCGCCGCTTCGCACGGACCGGGTGCACGCAAGAAAGGGAAGGGCCGGCTCGTGGTCCGGAAGGGCCTCGCGCCGGCCGGTTCGCGATGCCCGACTTTCTCCTTCAGACCCTGCGCAGCGCCGCGCAACTCGCCCTCGCCGGGTTCGTGGTCGTGCTGGCGCTCGTGGTCTATGCGTTCTTCCGGCCGCCGATTCCCGCGCCGCTCCTGGCCAAGGCCGACGTGCCGGGGCCACCGCTGGTGAGCGTGGTCCTCGGGCACGCGCGCAACGTCAAACAGCTCGTGATCGCCTGCGACGGGCCGTACGACGTCGCGGTGCTTCCGCGCGAGGAGCGCGTCTCCTCGGGCGACATCCTCGCGGGCATGCCGATCGTCGCCCAGGGGCAGGACCTGCTCTTCGGACAGGCCGACGTGCAGGGGGCGGAGCTGCGCCTGCGCCCGGTCGGGACGGCCGCGGTTGCCGTCAATGGCAAGCGGTACGCCGGTTGCGTTCGGGTCGTCCGCACGGGCGACGGGGTGACCGCGTACAACGACCTCGACATCGAGTCCTACCTGGAGGGCGTGCTCGGGGCCGAGATGCTGCTCAACTGGAACGAGGCGGCGCTCGAGGCGCAGGCGATCGTCGCGCGGACCTACGCGATGCACGAGATCAAGCAGGCGCGGAGCGCCTCCGGGGGAAAGGCCGCGGCGCTGCTCGACAACGTGAACGCGCAGGTCTACAAGGGCCTCGCGGTGCGCACGCCGCGGGCCGCGGAGATCGTGCGCCGGACTCGCGGGATGGTGCTGATCCACGGCGGCGAGCTCATTCGCGCCTTCTTCCACAATACCTGCGGAGGCGCGACCGAACCCGCCCACCTCTTCTTCGAGGCGCCCGATATCGCCCCGCTCATGGGCCGATCCTGCGGATTTTGCAACCCGTCGCCGCACGCGACGTGGCGCGCGACGCTCACGAAGAAGGAACTGGGCGCGCTCCTCGCCGCGTTCGGCAACGCCGAGCAGCGCCCGGTCACCCAGGTGGCGGTGGTCCACGCCGCCGCCAGCGGTCGCGCCACCCAGGTGAGCTTCTCGACCGCCGGCGGAGTGAGCGGACGCACCGTCAAGGCCGTGGACTTCCGGCTCGCGATCGGCCCGGAGCGGCTGCGCAGCACCTGGTTCGAGTTCGCGGACATGGGTGCGACCATCGAGTTCTCCGGGAAGGGCTGGGGACACGGCGTGGGCCTGTGCCAGTGGGGCGCGCGCGGAATGGGCGACGCCGGCCTCGGCAGCCTGGAGATCCTCCGGTTCTACTACCCCAACGCCGACGTGGTGCGGATTTACTAGATGCCCGCCCTGAGCCAGACCGTCCTTGCGCGTGACCCGGGCTCGCGCGCGCGGGTCACCCGGGTCGAGACGCCGCACGGCGCGTTCGAGACCCCGATCTTCATGCCGGTCGGGACCCAGGCCACGGTCAAGTCGCTCGCGCCCCCCGACCTCCTCGGGGCCGGGGTGCGCATCCTGCTGGCCAACGCCTTTCACCTGTCGCTCCGCCCGGGCGAGGGCCTGGTGCGGGAGCTGGGGGGCTTGCACCGCTTCATGGCCTGGGACGGACCGATCCTCACCGACAGCGGCGGTTATCAGGTCTTCTCCCTGGCGCCGAACGTGAAGGTCACCGAGGACGGGGTACTGTTCCAGTCGCCGATCGACGGGGCGAGGCTCTCCTTCACCCCCGAGCGCGTGATCGAGATCGAGGAGGCGATCGGCGCCGACGTGATCATGCCCTTCGACCAGCCGGTGGGATACCCTGCGGGCCGCGAGGCGGCGCGGGTCGCGCTCGAGCGCACGCTGCGCTGGGAAGCCCGCTGCCGGGCCGCGCACCGGAGGGAGGACCAGGCGCTGTTCGCGATCGTGCAGGGAGCGACCTTCGAGGAGATGCGCCGGGAGTGCGCGCGACGGCTTTGCGAGACCCCGTGGCCCGGCTTTGCGATCGGCGGCCTGGCGCTCGGGGAGCCTCCGGCGATGCGCGACGACCTGGTCGAGGCCACCGTCGCGGAGTTGCCCGAAGACCGGCCGCGCTACCTCATGGGCGTGGGCACCCCGCGCGATCTGGTCGCGGCGATCGCGCGCGGCGTGGACATGTTCGACTGCGTCCTGCCGACGCGCAACGGCCGCAACGGCTGGGCCTTCACCTCGCAGGGAGTGGTGCGGATCAACAATGCCCGGCACACGCGCGATCCCGGGCCGCTCGATCCGGAATGCACGTGCGATACGTGCCGACGCTTCTCGCGCGCCTACCTGCGTCACCTCTTCAAGGCCCAGGAGATGCTCGGGCCGCGCGCGCTGTCGCTCCATAATGTGCACTTCTACATGGACCTGACCGCGCGCGCCCGGGCGGCGATCCGGGCGGGGACGTACGCAGAGTTCCGCAAACGCATCCCGCCGGAAACTCCCGCCGGGGATCCGGCGCCCGGGTCGCCGTAGCGGTCATCGTCATCGCCCATCCCCTTCCAGGTGTTGGGCGACCTGCGCGTTGAAGCGCTCGGTGGTCTTCCACAGCAGCCAGTTCACGTAACGCACGTTGCCGTGGTAGGCGATGAGCCCGATCACGGCCACCGGAACGACCACCCAACCGTTCGCGGCGCGGAGCGGCCCGAGCAACAGCGCCGAGGCGATGAGGTAGAGCGGGTTCACCGGAAACAACAGGCAACAGAGCGAAGTGCTCCCCATGACCAGGATCTGCCCCACGACGCCGGCGACCACCGCGCGGGTCACCGTTTGCGCCCGCAGGGAGAACCATAGGCCCTGGGCGATCGCGCAGGCGATCGCCATGGGGAGGGCCACGAGCACGGAGAGCGGCACCAGGAAGGACAACCTGCCGGCCAGCCAGAAAATCGTCGTATGCACCAGCGGCGGCACGCAAAGCAGCAGGCAGATCCACATGAGCCCGCGGAACTTTCCCTGCACGTACCGCCAGGGGACGACCTCGAGCAGGACCAGCGTCTCCAGGGACTTGTCCTCCTTCTCCGAAGCGATCGACGCCGAGGCCAGCGCGGTCGCGATCATCACGACCAGCCCGACGAGGGTGAGCGTGATCACCATGTGGAACCCGTAGTCGTTCAACCGCTCGGAGAGCGGCAGGTAGGAGGCCACCAGCGCCGCCGTGGCCGCGAGGGAGAGGCCCGCCACGGAGCGCAGGCCGAGCCGGGTACGGCCGTAGGCCTCGCGCCAGGCGAAGGCGTTGAAGTCTCCGGAGTCGACTTCGGCGACCAGGATCTGCGCGCTGGTCGGGACCGCGCGCGGGACCAGAGGCTCGATCACGGCGACCAAACGCGCGAACCACTCCTCCAGGGGTAACGGGCGCAGGGAGAGGCGGGAAAGGGCCAACGCGGCCACGGCGAGCAGGCCGGCGGCCTGGGCCAGAAGCCCCGCGGCGCTGGCGACCCACTCCGCGCGCACCGCCCCGGTGCCGTCGGCGAGGAGGCCGAGCTCGAGCACGTTGTAGAGCACTGCGAGCGGCCCGAACCATGTGGTGGCCGAGGCCCCGCCGGCCCCGCGTGCGATGGCGAGAGGCAGCCCGCAGGTCAGGGCCACCGCCGTCAGCGCGACGACCATCGCCGCCGTCCCCTCCTCGAGCAGGACCGACAGGAGAATTCCGAGCGCGCAGGACCAGGCCGCGGCGCAAGCGCAGGTGACGTAGACCACCACGACCTCCTCGGGGCTCGTCCCGCCGTACGCGGATACGAAGAGCGCGATCGGGACGGTGGTGACGAGCACGAGGAGCGTCGCCGCGAGCCGGGCGGCGAACTTGCCGAACACGATCGAGGCCGGACCGAAGCCGGCCAGCGTGAGGATGCCCAGGGTCCCGCGCCGTCGCTCCCCCGACACCGCGCCGAGCGTGAGCGCCGGGCCGGCGAGGAGCACGCCCGCCACCTGGAGCCAGGCGATCATCGAGAACATCGCGCGTCCATAGCGCGGCACCTCCGAGATGTCCCCGCCGTCGAACCGGAACCCGGTCATGCCGAAGGCGAGGCCGACGCAGATCCCGCCGGCGAGGAGCGCACGGGCGTTGGCCATGCGGGGCGAGGACGCGTCGACCGCAAATTCCTTCTCCACCAGCACCCCGATCACGAGACCCTCCCGGAGGTGTAGTGGAGGAAGAGGTCATGCAGGGTCGGCTCCTCGCGCGCGACCTGGAGCACGCGAAACCCCCGCTCCACGAGCAGGGCGACCGCGCCCGCCGGGTCGTCGGACGGAGCGGTAGTGCGGAAGCAGACGCGCGGCACGCGATGGGCGTCGTCCACGTGCGCGTCCTGCACGCCAGGGAGGGACTTCAGCGCCTCGGCCGCGGCAGAGGGAAGTTCGGCTACCTCGACGAAGTGGCGCATGCGGTCGGCGAGCGCGCCGCGCGCCTCGGCCAGGGGACCGCACCAGCGCAAGGTCCCTTCCTCGAGGATGGCGATCCGATTGCAGTAGCGCTCGAGGTCGTGCAGGATGTGGCTCGAGACCACGAGGGTGTGTCCCGCAGCGTTCAGGCGGCGCAGGAGGTCGAGGACCTCGAGGCGCGAACGGGGGTCGAGGCCGGAGACGGGCTCGTCGAGCAGGAGCACCTCCGGGCGCTTCATCAGGATGCGGGCGAGGGCCAGTCGCTGCTGCATCCCGCGCGAGAGCGCGCGCACGTCCTCGGCCCAGCGGTCGGCCAGGCCCACGTGCTCGAGCGCCTCCGCGACCGCGGCGCGGCGGGCGTCGGGAGGGATCCGCAGCAGGAGCGCGTGGAACTCCAGGTGGACGTGGACGCGCACGCGCTCGTGGATCGAGGTGCTGTCGGGGAGCCAGCCGACCTGCCGGCGGACCATACCCGGCCAGATTCGGGTGGAGAACCCGCCGACGTAAATCGCGCCTGCGGTCGGGGTGATGAGCGAGGCGGCGAGGCGGAGGAAGGTGGTCTTACCCGCGCCGTTGGAACCGACCAGGCCGAAGAAATCGCCCCGGCGCACCTCGATGTCCACTTCGTCGAGGGCCCGCTTCGCACCGTAGGTCTTGATCAGGCGGACGGAGCGCACCAGGCAGTCGCGGTCCTGGAAGGTCGCGCGGATGCGTGCGTCGCCGAGCGCGGGGGGCTTCACGGGCGGTCCACCTCCACGCACCAGAGCGTGACGCCGTCCGGCGGGACCGGAAACGACGAGAGGTCGATCGGGGTGACCGGGCGCGCCGACCACGCAATCACGAGGCCCGTCTTTCCCCGCGCCAGACCGGCGTCGAGCAGGCGCAGGTTGTGTCCGGGGCGGTGGGTGTCCAAGGCCAGGAGCGAGATCTCGCCGGGCTCCTCCCCCTCGCGCGGACCGACGCAACTGAGGGAGAGCAGCGCGTGCGACCAGGGGGGCTCGAGCGGCGCGGGGCCGGATTCGAGCCAAGGACCGAGCGGGACTCGCTGGAAGAAGCCAAGGGGCCACACGGCCGTGGCTTCGTTCAGGTGGCGCGAGAGGGGAATGGCGGCGCCATCGCGGAGCAGAAAGATGTCTTCGAGCGGGGCGCCGGTGGCGTTGTCGAGGTGGAGCCGTTCGATGGATCCTTCGCGCGCGATCCGCGCGCGGATCGGCGGGGCTCCGTCGTTTTCCTCCCAGTGCGCGGAGAAGAACTCGGCGGTCCAGGTGCGCGCGGTGAGCTCGAAGGCGGCGCCGGAGGGGCGGGAGAGCAGGCGTGAAGTGGCGTCGGACCAGCCCGCGGCGGTGCCGGAGAGGATGCCGGGGCCGAATCCCTCGGGTAGTAAGGCGAAGCGGACGTCCTCGCGCGGTGAGGCGAGGGTGAGCCGGGCGTTGTCCGGGAGCAGGATCATCCCGAAGGCGTCGCCCGCGCGGGGTGCGCCCGCGGCCGGGAGGATCACGCGGGCAACCAGGCGGGCATGGGGCCGGCCGGCCAGCACATGGCGGGAGAGCAGCCACGCGGCGGCGGAGAAGGCCGCGACGACGACGAGCGGGGCGAGCGGCCGGGGGATGCCCCGCAGGCGGCGGGTCCCGGGGCCGATGGCCCAGGCATAGGCCCCGGCGAAGAGGAGGAGCCACCAGGGCGAGAGCCAGCGGAACGGCAGGTCGCGGCCGAGCCCCCTGCGCAGGCGGGTGTTTTCGTGCGCGACGGTCCAGGCCTCCCGGTCGGGATCCCATTGGGGGGAGAGGGCGGGAGCGAGGGCCCGGCGCCAGAGGTGCAGGACGTCTTTCCACCCGACCCAAGGCTGGGCGGACAGGTCGGCACCGATCCAGGTGACTTGGCCGCGGCCGCAGGGTTGCTCCACGAGGAGCGGGCGCCCGGCACAGGCGAGGAGCACGACCGCGCCGGGCAAGGGCACCGCCTCGGCCGTTTCCAACGGGGTTCCGATCGCGAGCGCGGGAAAGACGCGTTCCGCGTCCGCGCGCGGGAGCGGCGACGAACCGCGAACGTCGACGGGCGCCTCGATCTCCGCGGTCAGGGTCGCGTCGGGGTGCCATGCGGGGTGCCAGAGGTGCACGAGGTGGCCGCCAAGCCGGACCCAGGCGGCGAGGGCGCGGGCCTGAGCCGGCGAGAGGGCGCCGTCGTCCGGATCGGCGAGGACCAGGGACTGGAGCGAGGACCATGCGCGTGGGTCTTCCGGAAGCTGGTCGGGATCGACCGGGCGGGCGAAGACCTCGCCGGCGACCTCGGGCCTGGTCGGTTCGCCGGTGAGGAAGGGGCGGCAGGCGGCCGCCGCCCGGCGACCCGCGACGAGGACGAGGGTCTCGGGCAACTCGCGCACGGGGAAGGACGAGGCCGACTCCCACAGAATTTCGTTGGACGACGCAAGCCTCACGCGGACGAGGAGGCGGCCGGAGAGGAACCAGGGGAGAAAGGGGACCTCGATGCGCTTGGCGGAATTCCTGGGCAGGTCGAAGGCGCGGGCGTATTCGGTGGAGTCGCCGGGAACGAGCACGGAGGCGACCGCGGCGATGTCGGGGCCGCGGTTGCGTGCGTGGAGGATCAGCGCGCTCCAGAAACCGCTTCGGCACCAGCCGTCGAAGGCGAGCCCGGCGCTGAATTCGACCGCCGGTTTCTCGCCGCCCGCGGCGCCGGCGATCGCGAGCAGGAGAACGACGAGAAGCGGGAGGCGCGGGCGGGGGGGCATGGGGGCATTGTACTGGGCCCGAGGGGTGCGGGGTAGTGGGCGCGCAAGGGCGGGCTTGCGCGGTCCCCGTGCTGGAAGCGCGGACCGGGGGCGCGAAAGCGAGGGGGCGGGGTGGGGAGTGCGGGTGCGGGTGCGGTTCGAGGCACGCGTGGAGGCCCGCGTCCCTGCGGCACCTGCGGCAACCGGAGCTTGACAGGCCGCGCCGGCCGGGCCTAGAATCCCGGCGAACCCAGGGCGATTGGCTCAGTTGGTAGAGCGCTTGGATCACACCCAAGAGGTCGGGGGTTCGAGTCCCTCATCGCCCATTGTCCTGCAAGCCAAGCCGGTCCAACCCCCCTGCGCCGACGGACCGGCGCGTCCGTAGCCCACCCCGCGCCGGGCCGGCGATCTCCCGTGCCACGCCCCGTTCGCCCGGGCTCCACCATCGCCGCTGCGGGAACCGAAGCGGACGGTGGTACGGGCCGACCGGATGATCACGAACGGCTCAGCCGTTCGTGATCCCTCCAGCCTGGAGCCGCCTACAGCGCCCCCTCCAGCGTGAACGTCAGGTGCGGGACCGTCGGCAGCACTGCGCCATCGCCGTTCGCCCAGGTCTCGCCGCCCATCCAGCGGAGCGGGTCGGACGACGCCTGCGGTTCGCCCACCGGCGAGTCGTCGCCGTTCTTGTCCTCCCACACGATCACGTAGTAGCGGCGGTACGAGTTCACCGTGTCGTCGACCGGTTTGATCGTGAAGGAGAAGTCGCCGGTCACGCTCTTCACGCCGGTCGGGTGGTTGCCCGGCCACTGGAAGTACTTCGCGTTGATCGCCATGTTGAACACGCCGACCTTCACCTTGCTGGTGTCGACCGTGCCGTTGAATCCCCACTGGCCGATCGTCACGAGCGAGCCCGGAGCCTTGAGGTCCGACATCGCGAGCACCTTGCCCTTCTTGCCGTCGAAATAGACGCTGCCCGTGGTCTTGAGCGTCTTGGCCAGGCTGTGCGGGTGCACCGGGTCCTTGAGGATCATCATCATCCCCATCGGCGGAGGCGCGGTCTGCGTCGTGGTCACGTCGAGCCGAGTGCCCGACTTCTCGACCGCGGCGATCGTGATCGAGTGGCCGGGGCTGAACTTCGGGCCCTGGAAGGCGCCCAGCACCTGGTGCTTCTTGAAGTCGACCGCCGGGAGCTTCAGCCCGGGGTGCAGCAGCGCGTGGAAGACCTCGAACACCTTCGCGTCGCGCACGGAGACGAACCTCTTCGCGACATCGTCGTCGTCGTACCCGTCGTTCCCCTTGTCCTGGTCGAAGACGGTGAAGGGCACCGGCGTCTTCGGCGTGAGCACCGTCAGGTACGAGACGTACATGTGGACCGAAGACCCCTCGACCGTGTGCTCGGTCCAGCCGGACACCTTCACCTGCTTGCCCGCATACGCGTCGAGGTCGTAATAGTAGCTCGACAACAGCGAAATCGTGGCGCCGGAGCCGTTGGTCAGGCGATGGGTGCCTTCCATGTAGATCGAGAACCCGAGCGGCTCGATCTTCCCGGTGGCGTAGTAGTAGCCGGCGTCGAACTCGTGAGCCGCCGTCGGGGGCGGGGCCGCGAAGCTCGCCAGGGCCAGCAGGGCGAGAACCATCCCAGTTCGCGTCTTCATCTTCTTCTCCTCTGCGTCTGGGGAAGCTGCACGCTCACGAATGATTCGTGGCGCGGGAGGAGCCTTGTACGCGACTTGACGCGCTGCGTCAAGCTTTTTCCGACGGCAGAGCGTCACGCCGACTCCGCGACTTCGCGGAACAGCGCGTCGAGCCGCGCCAGGTCGGGATGCTCCGGCAGCGGCGACCGCTCGCGGCTCTCGCGGATCTCCTCCATCCGGCGCTGGGCTTCCGCCAGCACGGCATCCCAGCCGACTCCGCCGACGCGGACTTCCAGGAGGTACGCCCGGGCGTCCCCCTCTGCGCGCACCGGGAGCTCGCCGTGGCGCAAGAGATGCAGTCCGGCCGTCAGCAGCCGCATGCAGTGCATGAGGTTCTTGGCGTCGTAGTCGCGCTCGCCCCGCTCCTGATCCTCCCAGCGCGACGGATTCCGGCGCTCGCGCCACTCCCAGTACCGCTTCCACTCCCGGAGCGCCTTTTCCCATTCGGGGTGGTTGTAGAGGAGAAAGCCGCGGAAGCGCGGGCCTTCGTCCTCGATCGGGATCGACTCGCACACGAGTTGGCCGCCGCGGAAAACCCCCCGCGCCCGGTCGCCGTACTCGTAGAGCCGATAGACCAGGGGCGCGTGTTCCAGCCCGGCGACGTGGTAACGGCTCAGGTCCCAGCCGTATTCGCGCAGCCGGACCGGCCGACCCGGAAGCCGAGGCGGGGCAGGGAGCACAGCCGCCCCCGCGGTCGCGAAGGGTACGATCCAGCAGAAGTCCTGCTGCGCCGGCGGCGCTTCGGGCTGCGGGTGGTGGACCAGCTTGTTCTGGCCCTTGGCGCGCTTGATCTGGTCGAAGGCGTAGTTGGCGAAGGAATCCGCCACGCGCCGCGAGAGGAACCAGCCGCGCCGTTCGATCACCCGCGCGAACGACGGGTGGCAATAGCGCAGGCAGTCTTCCGGAAGCCAGAGCAGCTCTAGCAGGTTCGGGTTGGCGGAGGCCGCGAGGTCGAAGAACTTGCGGAGCTCGAAGTACTTCACGTCCTGGCGCGCGTCGGCGATTTCGTCGGGCGCCTCGAGGAGCGAGACGCGCGCGGCGCGCGGTAGCGCGAACACCCCGCGGATATCCGTGTCGGATCCCGCGCTCGCGGTGCCGTACGCCCGGCTCCCGGTCACGGCCTCGAACAGCAGCCGGACCCGCCGGTCGCCGAATTGCCGTGCGAAGGTCGTTCCCTCGGGCGGCGTGGGTGCGGAAGAAAGTGTCGTACCGTTCCCCGGGGCTTCGGGACCCGCGACGGGTCCGGTCGCGCCGTGGACCAGGCCGCGCAGGCACGCGTCGAAGGGCGCCGGGTCGGGCGCCGGGGCCGGCGGGAAGCGGATCGCGGCGAGGCGGGCCAGCTCCGCGGCGACGAACGCGTCGAGGACCGGAACGCGAACGACGCGGGCCTTCTCTTCCGCGTCGGATTTGCGGCGGAGCAGGTCCGTGATCGCCGCGCGCACGTCGTCTGCGAGGGCCGCTTGCTCGAGCAGGCCGACGAGCGCGATCGGTGCCGGCACAGGCTGGGTCTCGCTCCACCGCGCGGCGAGCAGGGGCCGCAGGACGTAGAAGTACTTCTTGAGCGAGACCTCGGAGCCGGTGAATTCCCGCGTCCAGGTCCCGCGGGCAAGTCCGAGGTAGTGCGCGAGCGAAGCCACAGGCGAATGGGCCGAAGCGACCAGGGCGCGAATCCCGGCCATCGCCACCGCGTCTTCGCGGTACACGATCGTCGATTGGAGCCATTCGAAAAGCGCCGCGTTGGATTTTCGCAGGAGTCGGAGGGCTTTGCGCACGTCCCAGCCGGAGAGGTCCAGCAGACCCTCCACGGAAAATTCCAGCCCGTCGCGCGGCTCTTGCACGGACAGGTAGCGCGACGAACGCTGCACGAACAGGAACCGCACATCATAGTCGCTGTCGGGCGACGCGAAGCCCCAAGCGCGGCTGCCGGACTCGCATGCGAAGAGAATCCGGACGTCGTGCTCGCGTTCGATCGCGGTCAACCGTTCGAGGATCCGCTCGCGCATGCCCGCCCCTGATCATGGCCCCGAACTCACCCTGCGCCCGGGAGAACCGGGGATCATCCCCGCCGGGGTTTAGCCCGCGCCCGCTTCGGGGGTACACCTATGGGAGCAGGGTATGCGGACAGTGCTCAGGCGGGCAAGGGGAATCCGGCCGCGAAAGTCGGAGTCCGTTTGCGTGCCGGAGCACCCGTGGGAGCGCGGCGGCATACGCGTGGTGGTGCACCGCGGTCAGCGCGTGCCGTCCTCCGGGTGCCAGATCTCTCCACCGCAGGCCGGACAAGTGCGGACCGGTTCGCGGACGACATGCCCGCACGAGGCGCACGTCCACTCCCGCGGCTCCTCCGGTTCCTCCGTCGGCGGAGGAGCCGGCACGGGCCGGACCCAGCCGCGGACGATGCGGACGCCGGTGACCGCGGCGCCCGCGAGCCCGGCGAGCTTGCAGGCCCCGCCCAAGAGTTCACGCCAGCGCGGCCGCCACCCGAGGAGAGCGATCTCCCCGGTCACAGGATCCATCCCGAAGGGATCGTTGGGGTTGGCCACCGTCCGCCCGAATACCCAGAGCGCCACCGCGACCGCCAACGCCAGCGGGCGCGGCGCCCGGCGGACGGTCGCGTAGACCAAGAACGCAGGTGCGCCGGCGAGCAGGATCGCGAGCAGGAGGCCGACGATGATCGACATGAAGTCATTTTCGCGCGCGCGGCGTCCGGGCGACAGGATTTCGCAGCGCCGGGTGCGGACCTCGGGCGCAAACTCCTTCAGTTGGTCTGGGGCGATCGCAAGTTCACCATACGGCTGCACGCCCCGGTGGTCCTGGAGACCAACGGCGTCTTGGACGAGCCCAAGCAGACCGTCGAGTGGAAGTACTCCATGCTCGACGTGATGACGGGCGCACCCACCGTCCCTCCGGTCCTGCGCGCCGAGGTCCGGCGCATGCCAGGGCCGCTCTTCTGGGCCGGGGCGATCGGGTCGCTGCTCGCGGTGCTGTTGGTCGCGAAGGCGATCTTCGGCCGAAAGTGCTGAACCGCGAGGCGCAGGATCGGCCGTCGCGCCCGGCGCGCGGCCGGAACTTCCGCGCACGTGCCACGGGCTTGGGGAGGAATCTCCCGATCCGCGCAGCGCCGCGGACGCCCTACCCCGTGGTCGACACCCTCCCGGCCACGGCGGCGGATTCGGCCTGGGCCGGCTCGAGCGCCGGCATCGGCGGGAGCGCGGCGGGGACCTCCCCGGCCGGCTCGACGCAGGCGCTCGCGATCCCGTCGAAAGCGCGGCGCATCTCCGTCAATTCGGCGGTCGCCCGGCGCGCGGCCTCGATCGCCTGGTCCGCACCGTGCAGGAACCGCTCGTTCAGGCGCGCCTCCACCTTGCGCAAGAGGTGCTCGGTCAGCCGCGCGAACGAGCGGTCCACGCTGCGCCCGATCAGGCCGTCCGCGAACCGTGCCTGCAGCCAGCAGAGTGCGGCCAGGATCACCAGCGCGCTCGTCAGGTAGTCGAGCCCCAGAGGCACGCCCCCGAGGAAACGCGACGCCACCTTGAAGACCACGTACGCAACGAACAGGCCGGGCAGGACGTTGAAGCCCAGGTTCTGCACTGCGATCGCCCCGTCGCGCGTCGCCAGGATCTCATCGAACGCCCCGGTGAAGGCCGCGGCCCAGTCGGCCTCGATTTCGCGGTATACCTCCCGCACCTCTTCGGTCGAGACCTCGCGCGCCACGTGCGGATCGATGTGCGCCCGCGCGAACCCGCGCTCCACGCCGGCCTCCACGAAGCCCGCGAGCAGCAGGTTGATCTGGCCGGCCACCGCCACGGAATCGGTGCGCGCGAGGCGGTCGTGCACCAGTGTCTTGACGTCCTCGAGATCGTGCGGGATCGCCTGGGTCATGCCCGCCCGCAGCGCCGCGCGCAGCCACTGGGCGACGCGCAGGTAGGCCCCGAAGAGGAAGCTGAACCCGCTCCCGTGGTAGTAGGCCGCGACGTTGCGCAGCTCCGGCGTGCGGAACAGCGCCGAGGTGAACCGGTTCCCCACCTCGCGAGCCAGGTCGCGGAACGAGGCCCTCGTCCCGGCCTGCCATGCGTCCAGGCGCGCACCCGCGTCGGCCGGAACGTGCTTCGCCACCCGCGCGAGCAGGCGGTCCACTCTCTCCACGAGATTGTGGGACTTGATCTCGCGGATGCGGACGCGGTCGAGCTCCTTCTCGATCAGCCCCATCAGCCCCGGGAAGTCCCCCGCCTCGACCCCGGGCGCCTTGCCCCGGGCCGCGCTGTCATAGGCGGCGCGCGCCGACAGATTGAAAATCCGGTCGGACGGCAGGCCCTCCTCCGCCAGGCCGCGGCGGAAGTCCTCCAGTACCGCGGGATCGACCCCCAGGTCGGCCTTGTTCATCACGTGGACGAAGCGCCGTCCGTGGCGGTAGTCGCGCAGGACCCGGAAGAGTTCGCGGCTCATGTACTTTTCCGGCGTCACCACGCAGATCACCAGGTCCGCGACCTCGAGCGCCTTGAACAGGTTCTCGTGGTTCTCCAGCACGCTGCTGTCGAAGTCGGGCGCGTCGACCACGATTTTCTCGCGCATCGTCTCCCGCTCGTGCGGGCGCAGCACCGCCTCCGCCTCGAGCGCGCCGAGCGACGCGGTGCCGGACTCCTTGTGGTAGTAGGCGGTCAGCCGCTGCGTGGTCGGCCGGCGGTGCGACACCTGGGCGATGTCGGCGCCCGCGATCGCGTTGAGGAGCGAGGACTTGCCCACGCCCGTGCCGCCCACGAGCAGGAGGCGCAGCGGCGTTCCTAGGTTCGCGTGCAACTGCTCGACCTGATGGATCACGGCGAGCAGGGAATCGCGATCGGCCTCGATGCCGGGGAAGCAGCGGCAGTCGCGCACGAAGGCCGCGATCCGCTCGATCGCAGGCTGGAGCTCGAAGGCCTTCTCGATCAGCTTCATGGCGTCCCCCGTTCCGCGCCCGCCGCGACGGCGACCGCGGGCTCCGCCGGGGCCGGCGCGGGCTCGATCGACCGCAACAGGTCCAGAGCCCCCACCAGATCGACCCGCGCGCCGGGGGGCAGCGGCTCCGGCATCCGCATCCGCACCGGGTCCGCGATCCGCCGGTCCAGGAAGCGGCGGAACATGTCCAGGCGATCGGCGAGGAATTTGCCGCGCAGGTCGAGATAGAATTTGCTGCCGCCCGCCATCTCGAGCAGGTTCTTCATCGTGCGCTCGGCGAGCGGTCCAATCAACAGGTCGGTCACGTTGATCCCGCCGGTGAGGTAGGCCGACATCATCCCGAAGCCCAGCTGCATGACCCCGCGGACCGTGCGCAGCAGGCGCTTGGTCCCGGGCTTGTTCCGGAGCACTTCCAGGAGGCGCGACTTCTCCTCTTCGATCCAGCGCTGGGTCACCTCGTCGCTCGCGCTCAGGAAGGTCTGCACCAGGAGATTGAGCTGCTCGACCGGAGCCTGGGGCGGGATCCAGGTGCGCACGACGGGCGCCAGATCCGCGGGAGCGCGCTCGGCGAGCTGAACCACCTCGTGATGGAGCGCCTGGAAGATCGTCTTGACCTTCTCCCGGTCGCGGTCCCGACGCTCCTCGAGCTTGCGGTCCTGGGTGGACTTCGCGGGAGCGCCGGCGAGCGAACGCACCCGCGAGAGCATCTTGCGCGAGAACGAGCCGAGCGCATCGTAGACGTCGTCGAGCACGGGGACGCGGAACTCGCGCAGCACGCGGTCGTAGACCTGGTCGAGCTCGGTGAACTCGAGCCCCTCGAGAAAGCCCAGGTAGTTCCGGATCGCCTCTTCGTGGAAGCGGGTCACCGCGTTGCGGAATTCGTCGAGGTAGGTCTGCTCGAGCTGGACCTGGTGCAGCAGCCCGGTGACGTCTTGCTCCAGGTGCCGGAGGGCGCCGCGAAAGGCCCGCGCCTTGGCGGCGGGGTCGGCGAGCGCCTCCACGGGGATGGCGCGCAGCGCGTCGAGCCAGGGGCCCTCCTCCTGCGCCGGGTGGCGCAGGAAGGGCACGTCGAGCACGACGACGTTCTCGATCGAGCCGCCGCCGGCGGCCAGCCCGGCCACGATCTCGTTACGCAGGTCGCGCCCCACCTCCTCGTCGGTGCACTTGTTGAGCAGGACCCAGAGTCGCTTGCCGTACTGCACCACGCGCTTCATGTAGTGGACGCAGATCTCGTCGTTGTACTTCTCGGGCGTGGTGACGAAGAGCACGCCGTCGGCGAGGAAGAAGAGGTCCTCGGCGGTCGACAGGTTGCGGGCGAAGGTGCTGTCGATGTCGGGCGAGTCGAGCAGGTGGGCCTCGCGCCATGCCTCGCGGCGATGGAGCCGGCAGTGGAGCGAGGGGCGGCGTTCGGCGTCGCCGGGGGAGCCGCCGACCGGGCGGGAGTCCTCGCCCGAGAACTCGCGCGGATAGCCGGGGAGGAACTCGGCCGGGACGGTCTCCGGATGGGCCTCGGCGTGAACGAAGAGCACGGCGGACTTGGTGAAGCGGGCGAGCGGCGACATCGCCGAGATCGGCTCGCCGACGATCCGGTTGTACAGCGTGGATTTCCCGACGTTGGTCCCGCCCGCGACCACGAGCTTGAGCGGCGACCGCCCGCCGCAGGCTTCCAGGCGGATCTTGCCGACGAAGAGGCGGCGGCACCACTGTCGCTGGTCCTCCCACCGGGCGGCGTGGGCCGTACCGGGAAGAAAACGCAGCGCGTCCAAGGCGGCGCCGAAGCGGTCGAGCGCGAGGCGGAGGTCGGCGGGAGGGAGCGGAACGGGGTCGGCCACGGCAGCCCTCGTGGGAGCTACGGAAGGAAGCCCAAGCGGGAGCGATGGATGCGGGAGCCATGCCGCCGACACCGGCACGAACGGAATCCCATGATAGGAGGCCGGGTCGCGGGGGGTCAACGAAATAGCGGGGGGGCACGACCGGCATTGCGACGCCCGCCGCGGGGGGGGGGAACGAACG
>ORJL010243997.1_pt1 | contig 48374 bp, 51 predicted proteins | sample 1779941 | NCBI WGS metagenome assembly ORJL01 (sample SAMEA104232317, study PRJEB22302) | groundwater metagenome | biome: forest; feature: aquifer; material: groundwater | place: USA | collected 2011-08-07 | depth 5.8 m | reverse complement strand
TGATGTAGCCACCCCGTGCTGCCCGGCTCCGGTCTCGGCGATGATGCGCCGCTTGCCCATGCGTCGGGCCAGCAGACCCTGCCCCAGGGCATTGTTAATCTTGTGGGCGCCGGTATGCGCCATATCTTCCCTCTTCAGGAAAATACGGGCACCACCGCATTGCTTGGTCAGCTTTTCCGCCAGGTAGAGTGGTGTCGGCCGGCCGGAATAGTCCCGGGACAGCAAGTCAAACTCAGCCCAGAAGGCGGTGTCAGCCTTTGCCGCCTTATAGGCAGCTACCAGCTCATCCAGAACTGGCATCAGCGTCTCAGGGACAAACTGCCCCCCGTAGTCACCGAAATAGCCTCTGTTATCTGGTAGCAATTTTTTCTTTGTCGGCACTTCTCACCTTCTGTATAAAACCCCTGATTTTTGAAACATCTTTGCGCCCATCGGTCTCGACTCCGCTGGAAACATCCACTCCCCAGGGCTGTACTTCCCTGACCAGATTGCCAACATTAGCTGGAGTTAGTCCTCCTGCCACCATCACCGGAAATCGGGCTGATACCTCTCTGGCCAGTTGCCAATCGAAGACCTGCCCAGTGCCGCCATAAACTTTACTATCGTGTGTGTCCAGCAGACAGATAAGCTTGTCTCTGCCAAGCAGTCGATAGCCTTTTTCAATTTCATTGATTACGTCTTCAGTTGGCTGACAGTCAGTGACATGTATAGTCTTAATCAGGGGCTTGTCAATCTGCTGACAGTAGTCCCAGGTCTCATCACCGCTGAGCTGCACCCGGTCCAGTCGGCAGTAGTCGGCAATTTGGTTCACCTCGGCAGCGGCTAAATTGACAAAAACACCCACCACCTGCGGGGGGTTGGGCAAACTTCTGATAGCGTCTACTATCTGCTTTGCTTTTTCCGGAGAGGCCTGGCGCCGGCTGGGAGCAAATACTAATCCCAGGAAATCAGCCCCGGCTTCAGCCGCTACCAGGGCTGGCTCAATTTCAGATAGTCCGCAAATCTTAACCCGAATCATTACTGTCCCTTCGTCCTGGCAGTGATATCAGGCTGCACCTTACCCGATAGCGACCGAACCGCCGGAGACAATAGCTCCTTCATTTTGGCCGCAATGTTATCCGACGCCATCAGAGACTCGCCAATGAGCACGGCGTCAACCCCCAACCGTCCCAGTTTTTCCATGTCGTTATGGTCTTTTATACCACTTTCACTGACGACAAGTCTATCCGCCGGTATGAGCGGCCTCAGACGTTCCGTAGTGCTCAGGTCTGTTTCAAAGGTGTTGAGGTCGCGGTTATTGATGCCAATGATACTAACTTTACAGCTCAGGGCAACCTTAAGCTCGGCTTCGTTGTGCACCTCTACCAGACACTTCATCTTCAATTGATGGCTCAGTTCCAGCAACTCCCTCAGTTTTTCGGGTGTCAGCATAGCCACGATGAGCAACACGCTATCGGCGCCGCAGGCTCTGGCTTGATAGACCTGATAAGGGTCAAAAATGAAGTCCTTGCGGAGCAGTGGTATCTTTTTATCGCCCAGTGCCTCCCGTATGTCCCTCAGGTAATTCAGACTGCCCTGAAAGTATTTAGACTCGGTCAATACCGAGATGGCGGAAGCCCCGTTAGCCGCGTAAATCCGGGCTATCGCCACCGGATCGAAATCAGCCCGGATAATGCCCTTGGAGGGTGACGCCTTTTTGACCTCAGCGATGAGCCGGATACGGTCGCCCCGTAGCGCCGCCGCAAAATCGAGGGGCAACGGCTGTTTCAGAGCTATCCGGTGTAGCTCCGCCAGAGGTAGCCTGAGCTTGCTGGCTTCAAGGTCTAATCTATTATCGGCGACTATCTGGTCTAAAATCATTGTTCCCTCTCAAGTGTTGCGTCTCACCCGCACTTTTAGAATCCTTGTCATTCCGGGCTTGACCCGGAATCCAGAATACACATGCCATGGATACCGACTTCCGTCGGTATGGCGTATTCCTATACGGATTGCTTCGCCCCGATAAAATCGGGACTCCTCGCAATGACAGTACATTTCATGCAAAGCTCCGAGTTAATTTGATGAGTTGCTCCAGTTTGGCAAGGGCACGACCGCTGTCCAGAGCCTCTCTGGCTAAATCTAATCCCTGACGAAGTGTTTTTGCCTTATCTCCGGCAACCAGAGCCGCCGCCGCATTCATCAAGACCACATCCCGCTGAGGGCCGGAAGCACCGGTCAGGATGTTACGCAACAGGTTAGCATTTTCCTGAGCCGTGCCACCCTTCAGGCTTTCCAGACTGGCTGTCGGTAAGCCAAAATCTTCCGGACTGACAGTATACTTTTTAATGCGCCCATTCTTCAGTTCACACACCTGAGTTTTCCCGCTAATGGTGATTTCATCCAGGCCGTCCCCGCCATGGACAACCAGGGCATGGTTACAGCCGAGGCTCTTCAGCACCAACGCCATCTTCTCCACCAGCGAGCCATCAGCAACACCCAGCAGGTAGTTTTTAGCCCAGGCCGGATTGGTCAAAGGGCCGAGAATATTAAAGACGGTGCGGATGCCAATCTCGCGCCTCGGCGGGCCGGCATATTTCATGGCCGGATGAAATGCCTGAGCAAACATAAAGCCGATGCCTACTTCCTCGATACACCTTTGCACCTGCTCGGCAGTCAGCTTGAGATTGACCCCCAGGGCTTCCAGAACATCGGCGCTGCCGCACTGGCTGCTGGCGGCACGATTGCCGTGCTTGGCAACTTTTAGCCCGGCGCCGGCAACAACAAAGGCGGTGACCGTCGAGATATTAAAGCTATTCAGTCCGTCGCCGCCGGTGCCGACAATATCGATGACCGGGTCGGCGATGGTTACCCGGATGGCTTTCGCCCTCATGACCTTCGCCATGCCGCTAATCTCGTCTGCGGTCTCGCCTTTAAGCCTGAGGGCGGTAACAAAAGCCCCGAACTGGGCGGGAGTGACCTGCCCCTCCATTATCTCATCCATCACCGAGGACGCCTCGTCCATAGTGAGCGATTTGCCCAATACTAAGGCTTGAATAGCTTCACGAATCATTGTTCTTAATCTCCTTACCTAATCGTCTGCCATTGATTGTGAAGTATAGCTCTCCAATAAATGACCTATTATTTTCTTTGTCCAGAACAAACTCCTGGACGGTAGTAATCTTCCTTTCGTAAATGTCCCGATATTCCGCTACTAGGCGTGGACAGTATTTATCGGATATATCGCATAGTTGTCTATCGCTCTGTTTTTCTCTGTAATCAACTATCTTTATGCCTCCAACTTGTAATGTTCCCGACTCACGGGGCGGAAAGAAACTCGCTTCTTCTGGAGAAGTGGGCGCAGACCAAAAGGAGAAACGCGTATTAATGGCCACGCCTTTACCGACATTGCGCCACATAACTCTTATTCTGTCCCCGCTCTGTAAAGCCTCATAAGAAACCACATCAAGGGCAATCTCGCTCGGGTACGAGAGCAGGGTAGGGGCTAGAAGAGGCAAGGTATCCTTATACCTTTGCTCTCTCATCTCTTCAGCCATTTTCACACTGGCTTTTGCTTGTTGTTTTGTAGCTTTACCTATGCCATAAGTGAGAAAAGCATAAACACCCGTCACTATAGCAAGAATCACTGTGGAAACTGCCTGTATCAATACTGAATTTGCGTTAATCCAATCGGTTATTGTCATATCTTAAACTCTTCGGTTAAATCCCTCTCAATCTCCCTTTTTCAAAGGGAGAAGTCTAGGTTTGCCCGTTCACTATGTTTCCCTCTTTCGTAAAGGGGGACTAAGGGGGATTTTCTCTACCCCTAAGTATACAATTTCAGGAAGTTTCTTAAAATGTCCTTACCCGCACCTGTCATAAAGGATTCAGGGTGGAACTGGACGCCCTCGACAGGGTGCTGTTTATGCTTCAGACCCATTATTTCATTATCCTCATCTTCCGTCCAGGCGGTTATTTCAAGGCAGTCGGGCAACCCCTCCCTCTCCACCACCAGCGAGTGGTAGCGAATTGCCGGGAAGGGATTAGGTAACCCGGCAAATACCCCCTTATTGCTGTGGTGAATCATAGAGGACTTGCCGTGCATTATTTGTTTCGCCTGCCCTATCTTAGCACCATAGCTGTAGCCGATGCACTGGTGCCCCAGGCAGACGCCGAGGAGAGGCACTGTAGCCCCGAAAGTCTTAATGACATCGTTGGAGATACCTGCGTTCTGAGGATTAGAAGGGCCGGGTGAGATAACCAACCGCTGGGGCTTCAGCTTCTCAATCTCCTCGATAGTGGTCTTATCATTGCGCACCACCACTACCTCTTCACCCAGTTCCGACAGATACTGGAAGAGATTGTAAGTAAAGCTATCGTAGTTATCAATCAGTAGTAACATTTTTTATCCTACCTTTTCTCTCCCCTTGCGGGAGAGACGTAAGTGAGGGGTAAACAAATTGGGTATCACCCTCACCTTAATCCTCTCCCGTCAAGGGAGAGGATTGATTCAAGGCATTTAGGCCTTTGGATTTTATTTGACATTTTAGCTTTGACATTTGAACTTGTTTAGAATTTAGTGTTTATGGTTTAGTATTTTCCTGCTACCCACCCGCACTCTCCGCCTGGCTGATAGCGTTAAGCAGCGCCCGCGCCTTGTTCATCGTTTCCTGATACTCAAGCTCCGGCACACTATCGTAGACAATACCACCCCCAGCCTGGGTATAGGCAATGCCTTTCTTCATCACCATAGTTCTGATGGATATCGCCATATCCATATTGCCGGAGAAAGAGAAGTAACCGGCGGCGCCGGCATAGACTCCCCGTTTCTCTGTCTCAAGCTCAGCTATTATTTCCATCGCCCGGACTTTGGGCGCCCCGGAGACTGTACCCGCCGGGAAGCAAGCCCGCAGGGCATCGAAGGCAGTCATATCCTGCCGCAGCTTACCCTGCACATTGGTCACCAGGTGCATCACATGGGAGTAGCGTTCTACCTCCATCAGCTCGCTGACCTCAACCGTACCTGGCTCGCTGACCCGTCCGATGTCGTTACGCCCCAAATCCACCAGCATAATATGCTCGGCACGCTCCTTTTCATCATTGCGCAGTTCCTGCTCCAGTCTGGCATCTTCAGCCGGAGTTTTCCCTCTCGGCCGGGTGCCGGCCAGGGGCCGGGTGGTGACCGTACCATCCTCTACCCTCACCAGAATTTCCGGAGAAGACCCGATAATGTGAAAGTCGCCCAGGTCGAAGTAAAACATATATGGCGAGGGATTTATGGTACGCAGCGCCCTGTATATATCGAAGGGGGCGGCCTTAGTGGGCTGAGAAAGACGCTGGGAGGGCACCACCTGGATAACTTCGCCGGCGGTGATATACTGCTTTATCTTCATCACGGCGGCGGCGTACTCTTCCAGAGTGAAGTTTGAGGAGGGCTTGCTTTGACTTACCGCAGGAGCAGACCCATTCATCTGCTTGACGACAGGAAGTGGCTGCTGTAGCCGCGCTACCAGGTTATCAATCCTGTCCACGGCTTTTTGATAGGCCAGCTCAATGTCGCCATCAAGATGGACATGACTTACCACTTTAATTTTATGAGTAACATGGTCAAAAACAAGCACGGTATCCACGAACATAAATAGCGATTCGGGCAAGTCCAGGGGGTCACGCTCAGGAGAAGGTAAATCCTCGAAGCGGGTTACCGTTTCGTAACCCAGATAGCCCACGGCGCCGCCGCAAAACTTGGGCAGTCCGCTAACTGACACCGGCTTAAACCGTTTAAGTTCCTCAGCAATCAAGGGCAGCGGGTCGGTCTTATCATCTTTTGTCGTCCTCAGCACCCGGTACGGCTCGGTACCGATAAAGCTATAGCGGGCCAGCCGTTCACCACCCTCGACACTTTCCAGCAGGAAGGAATAGCCGCCGCGATTACTCTTGAGGAAAGCCGACACCGGCGTCTCCAGGTCAGCCACGATTTCACGGTAAATCGGCACCAGATTGCCGTTCCTCCTCTGTTTTTTAACTTCTGCCAATGTTGGATAATACATATCTTTCTCCGTTCTAGTATTAAGCCTCTTAAATAACCTTCAAATTTTCTCTCCCCTTGTGGGAGAGACGAAAGTGAGGGGTGGAATTCGAATCACCCTCACCTTAATCCTCTCCCCTCAAGGGAGAAGGGATTTTATAAACAAAAAACCCCTCGCCGTAGGGGCGAGAGGTCATCCTGCGCGGTGCCACCCTACTTCCCGATATAATCGGGATCTCTTTCAGGTACAGTCCCGATTTCGCCGGGACGATACCCTGGGCTCTGATAACGGTGCCCTCTCCGTCAAAACCTATTCATCCCTATTCTGCCGATTCATTTCCGTTTATACGGCATCCCTACATCGGGACTTTCGGTTTGCAGCTCCCGAGTCCATTCAACCCCTGCGCCTGGCACCGGCTCACACCTTACCCGGCTCTCTGAGCCTCGCTGGGAGTATACTAGTCTCGTTCCTAGCCTTTATCTATTCTATTATTGAAAGTATAAATCTGAAGCAGACTCTTTGTCAAGCAATGCCCGCTTTTACGCCAGCATCTGGCGTATCTCATGGATGGTTTCCTTCTGCCAGGCCGGATATCTGGTCTGGGTGCGCTCCCGAATCGCCGTCCGTAGTTCCGGTTCGGCGGCGTTAGGCATCTCTTTTTTAACTTCTGCTTCAATCTTTACCCGTTCCTGATTGGCTGCAGCCGGTCGTTCTATCCAGTGTGCTATATGCTTGAGGTCTTTAGTATAAAATACGGCGACGGGTATAGAGATAAACTTACCCTGGTTGAGGAATTCATTCATGATGTCCAGGTTAAGGTCACGCGGGAATATTCTCATCTCTATTCCTGCGGCTTCAGCAATGCGTGCAACCACCGGCATCCCCCGGAAAACATCAGGGCACCAATCTTCTCCCAGTACCAATATTTTGCCGATACCATTAGGACGTTGAGCCGCCTGATGAAAGAACTTAGTGTCGTCAGCCGAGAGCGCCGCCGTAGCGTAATACTTCTCAAACTGGTCCTTGTTCACTTTAATCTGGGCGATGTAGTCCGGGTAGGTAAAACCCGAAGCAAACCGTTGCGCTGTTACCACGCTTGTTTTCTCTGCCATATATTCCTCCTACAACTATTTTATTGCCAATGCATTATGTCTGTCGGTGCGGCACCGGGCTAAGCGATACAGCAGCTAATCATATTGGCGTAGCCAATTTCCACCCGTCCGTCCTCATAGACAACAATAGGCACTAAATCGCCAAACTTCAGGGCTTCATTGAGCCAGGCTTGATTCGAATCCACCTGCCGCTCTTCAAACTCTTTGCCCCGGGCAATAAAACTTTCCTTCAATTTAATGCAAGCCGGGCAGGTTCTTAAAGTATAGATAACAGGTTTGCTCATTGACGCCTCTCTCTTTAGCCCGAGTGCTATCGGTAGCACTATACACTATAATTTTAGCTGGCTAAGGTAGCTTTGTCAAAATCAGATTTTCCGGTGGAGACTTGGAAGTGACAAAGTTAGCCTGAAACAAGGGTTTATTTTTGTTTTAAGTTGAGTATATACATGAAAAGTCAGGTACGAATTATTTGTAAGACTATTTCCTTTTTTTCGTTGGCTCATGAGCAACATGTATAGAAGCACGTGCCCAATCCAGTAATGCCTGAGTATTATTCAGCACATCAACGGGTACCTGATAGTAGGGCATGGGTTTGTACTGCTTAGCCTCAGCTTTTTCATAGTCATGACGATTCGATTCCCCTACCTTGAAAAAGAGACCGGTGCCTTTAATTATTCCGAACATCGCCCCTTCATGAAATATTCCATAACCACCGAACATCGACTTACTGCTGATACCTCCTAAAGGTGTTAGCAGACCTACGACTTGCTCCAGAAAATTATTGTCAGCAGTCATTAGATAGACCCAACAATCAGTAAGTTTTTTTATCTGACTTCTAGTGTGTTGCTGCTGATTTGGATGCCAAGGACTCCTGATCTTCACGGGCGCGTCTGGCGGCAGCCATTTGTTCCGGAGTCATTCCTGGATGTGTCCCCATAACAATGGGAATTCCCATCTGTTCTACTAATGTCTTCTGGTACAATTCCTTAGAAGGACAGGGCCCCAGCAAGCAATTGGATAAATGAATCACCTCGGCTCCCTTTGTTTTTAGTCTGGTAGCGTGTTCCATAATCTTGTCCGCCTTACCACGGCCACAACCGCCACAGGTTTCAAAGCCAACGAGTTCAATATTGTCATACACTTCGAATTTCCCTGTTTTGTTTTGTACTGACGGGAAACAACTATATCCCGCGCACCGGGCGCTTTGCTCATCACAGCGAATAATACCGATTTTCAAAATGACTTTCCCTCCTTTAATTTATCAGGTTCTTCTATTTTACTATGGGACAGTCTTTAATGTATACCTGGATAGTAATATCTATCCTGTACATCACTTTTATGTTTCGTAGTTTGCGGCTAGTATTATTCGAAAATCATACTATTAATCACTGCTTGTCTCGTCGGATTCAGGCATTGCGGGCAAGGTAAGAATTAAGATCTAGCCCCCAGCCTTATCTTCCTGTTTCTTTATTTACATCAAATGTGAAATGTCACAATTTTGTTACTTTGCCCCAACAAGTTTTATAACTTCTTGATACTTAGTCTGTCATAATCTAAATATCGGCCACTGGATACAAGGGAACATGCTACCCACTCTAAAAGGAGGAAAGAACAATGAAAAAGTCTATCAACAGATTCTACCGACTCTCGCTCATAGCAATCACTTTGCTGGGTTTGGTTGTTCTGGCAGCCTGTGGCCCAAGCTACACTACACCTCCACCAGCCCCACTACCTCCTACCCCGGCGCCGGTGACTCCCACCCCAGCCCCTGTCCCAACGCCTGCGCCTGCACCAGTTCTGGCACCCACTATCCAGATAACCTCGCCGTCGGGTAGTGCCCAGGCAGGTGATGTCACTGTTTCTGTCCAGGCGTCCAACTTTTCTATCGTCAATAAACTGGGGCAGACAAACGTCACCGGTGAGGGACACGTCCACTACTTCCTGGATGTCGATGCCGTTACAACTCCGGGTCAGCCCGCAGTAACGGCCGCCGGTACTTATGCCGCGACCGTCAGCACCAGCTACACCTGGAAAAATGTGGCTGCCGGTATTCATACATTCTCTGCGGAACTGATAAATAACGACCATACACCATTAGTCCCGCCCATTGTCGCTACAATGACGATAACGGTGTTAGCCGCTCCATCAGTGTCCACACCCACCCCTGCTCCAACACCTGCTCCAACACCTACTCCAACCCCGATACCCACACCTACGCCCACACCTACTCCTCCCCAATACACCATCGATGTGGCGGCCAAAACAACAGTTGGCACTTATTTAGTCGATAGCAAGGGAATGACGCTCTACTACGCGACGTTAGATACAACTGGTAAGAGCAACATCACCGACCTCGCCACGTGGCCAATCTTCAACAGCTCAAACATCACTGTCCCGGCTTCCCTGACTGCATCGAACTTCAGCAGCATTACCAGGAACGATGGGTCGAAACAAACTACATACAAGGGATGGCCGCTATATTACTATGTGTTGGATAAGACATCTGGAGATTACAACGGCAATGGCGTTGACGGAGTGTGGTTCATAGTGAACCCAACCAGTATCCCGGCTGCACCGGCCGCCCCCTCTTCCTCCTCCGGTGGTGGCGGCAGTTATAGTTATTGAATAGTAAGTCTGGGGCGGTACAAGCCCGCCCCAGATACTAAGGGAGTACCCCCCCCCTTTTTTTTTAAGAATAGAATTTAGGATTATACGGATGGACTCACTGGGTCTGTTCAATAGATTCCTTTAATATCGATAGCATTTGACCGAGCTCGTCCTCTGTGGAGACCAACGGCGGCCAGAGATAAACCGCTCTCCCCCTCGGGCGGAGAGACATTCCCAGGTCATAGGCTTTCCTGACGATTCGAGAGGCACGCTCGCTTCCACCGCTAACATCGTTTATCTCGACGACGGCCATCATACCCATTGCCCGAACCTTCGACCCGTTGAGCAGTACCCCCAGTTGGCGCATACCTTGCTCAAGCTGCTTGATTCTGGGCTGGCATTTCTCCAGGATGGACTCCTCCTTGTAGACATCGAGTGCGGCAAGAGCCAGGGCAGCAATAATCGGGTTTCCGCCGAAAGTATGGCTGTGATAAAAGGTATTATCTCGACCGTTATTATTATTGCGAAACGAGTTATAGATATGGTCATTAGCTATAGCTGCGCTTAAAGGCATGTATCCCCCGGTTAAGCCTTTACCCACAGTCATAATATCCGGCACGATGCCGGCGCGTTCGCAGGCAAACATGTATCCGGTACGGCCAAAGCCGACGGCTATCTCATCGGCTATCAGAATCAAACCATAGGTATCACATAATTTGCGCAGACGCCGCAGATACTCTTCGGGATAAATCCTGATGCCAGCAGCAGCCTGGCACAGGGGTTCCAGAATGACCGCCGCTATCCCTCTGTGATGTGCCTGCACAATTTTCTCCATTGAATCGAAACATTCGATATCACATGTCTCCGGTTCTTTTCCACAAGGGCACTGGGCACAGTGAGGAGACAAAGCAGGATATGCCGGACGAATCACCTTCTTGTAATCGCTATGAAAAGCTTCAACATAGCCGACTCCCATGGAGCCCATTGTGTCGCCATGATAGCCTTCCTGCAACCCAACAAAATGTACCCGATTCTTTTCGCCGTTGTTCGCCCAAAACTGAACGGCCATCTTTAGGGCAGCTTCAACAGCAGAAGCCCCGTCACTGGCAAAAAAGGAGTGGCTGAGATTACCCGGAGTTATTTGCGCCAACCGTTCAGCCAGCTCGATAGCGTTGGGATGAGACATACCGCCAAGAATGCTATGCTGCAGCTTACCGGCCTGTTTCTGGATTGCCTCAATGAGTCTGGGATGGCCATGTCCAAGATTCACACACCACCATGAGGCAATACCGTCAAGCAAGGGGCGCCCGCCAGTTTCGTAAAGATAAACTCCCCTGGCGCTCTCGATTATGGGGAATGGCATCCGCTCAAAGGTGTTAATCTCTGTGCAGGGATGCCAGACATATTTAAGGTCGCGTTCGCGCAGGCTATCATCCATTTATCTCATACCTCTAGCAGGATATTCTCTAATCCGGTCATACCTTTCTCAAAATGTTGCCAGGTTTCTTCCTTTTCCGGATTTAAGTTCTCTAAATACCCTATTTGACCGAGAACTCTTGCCCCGCTGAATTGAGCTATTGTTACTGGATTATCCTCCTCAATGAACCTGTCTTCAGCCTGAGGTCGTTCCGTATGGTTAAATACTATGCCGATAAGCTTAAGCCCGGATGTTTGCATGGTATGGATGGAGAGCAAAGTGTGATTTATAGTCCCCAGACCGAATCGTGAAACTAACACCACGGGATAGTCCAGCTCTTTCATTAAATCGAGCATGGTAAAGCTCTCATTAAGCGGCACCATAACCCCACCGGCACCTTCGACAACCACGACCTGGTAATTCTGCAATAGTTTGCCGGCACAATCCTTGATTCTGGATAGCTCCGGATAGTGTTGTGCCATCCTCCCTGCCAGGTGCGGAGAGCAGGCTGGTTCATAGACGTATGGTGCCATCAGCTTTATGTCATCCTGACTTGCCTGAATCCCCGAAGCCGCCAGGCAGAATTCCAAATCAGGAGCTATTAGTCGACCATCCCTTGCTTCACCCCCCGTCTGGACCGGCTTCATCGGCGCCGCATTGATTCCGTGATGCCGCAACCAGCGCAAGATGCCGGCAGTTATCAGTGTCTTGCCAACACCCGTGTCAGTCCCGGTAACGAATATTCCCCTACTTGTGCCCAATTATCCCTGCTTTTTCTGCCGACTCACCGATTATAGCCGCCGCTTTTTCCAGAGCTTCTTCAGTCATTGAAAGAGTCATCGATAAACGCACACGTGAAGTGCCGACAGGCACTGTCGGCGGGCGTATTGCCTTGATAAAGAGTCCTTTTGCCACCAACAGCTGCGAGAAGTTTACCGCTTCCTCGTTACCACCGATAAGGACAGGCAAGATATGAGATTCAAAGGCAGGTAAATTCAAACCATATTGTGCCAGCGATCCCCGGAACCATCTTGCCTTTTCGAGTAATTTTTGCCCCAGTTCAGGATTCCGAGTTACGATTGATACCGCCTCGCGACCGCTGCCAAGACAGGCAGGGGGCAGGCCGGTGGAAAAAATAAAACTGCGTGCCGTGTTTATCAGGAACTGCCGTATTGGCTGCGAACAAGCGGCAAAACCTCCATAGCCTCCTAAAGCCTTGCTAAGTGTCCCTATTACCACATCAGGTTGGATTTCGTTTCCGGGAATCCGGCAGACGCCGCCACCATTATTACCCATCACCCCAATGGCATGGGCTTCATCGATAATCAGCAATGCGCCGTAGCGATGTGCCAGTTGAGCCAGCCCTTTCAACGGGGCTATATCGCCATCCATACTAAAGACAGATTCGGAGACAATAAGCCGTTTGCCTGTTGTTTTAGTCTTCTTTAGCAGTTCTTCCAGGTGCTCGAGGTCTGTATGCCGATAGCGTTCGCAGTGGGCCCGGCTTAACCGGATGCCATCAATCAAGCTGGCGTGATTCAACCGATCAGAGAACACCACGTCGCCGGCCCCTGCCAGTGCCGAAAGAATCCCCAGGTTGGTCAAGAAACCACTGCCGAATACCAGAGCCGCTTCGGTGCCCATCATCTGCGCCAGGTCAGACTCCAGCTCTTCATGAAGCGGCAGATGTCCGGCTAAAAGGCGCGAAGCCGTCGCGCCGCACCCGAATCTATTGATTGCCTGAATCGAGGCATCTTTAAGTCGCTGGTCTCCCGCCAAACCCAGGTAGTCGTTAGAAGAAAAATTCAGGATTTTTCTGCCTTCAACGGATATCTCACCGCCTGTTCCCGGCATGACGGACAGGTTACGCAGCAACCCCCGCTCGTCCAGAGAAGCCAATTCTTTTTCAAAAAATGTATTCGACATAGTAACCGCTCTTAACTGAAGTATTTAGTAACCTGTTCCTCAGAGAGTAGATAAATAATCCGCTTGCGAGGTTCTAAAAAAGGTATTGCTGGAAGCCCAGTCAGCAATGCTCACTATCAATATCTTCAATCGTCGATTCAAAACCCAGATCGGCTATCATCCGGCAGACTTCGCTGACAGAGGTTCCACCGGTAGTAAGATAACCGGTGACGAAGATGGAATCCACCGCATAGAGCGCCAGTGGCTTCAGATCCCGCATGTGGTATTCCCAACCGCCGGCAGCCCGCACTTCACTTTGTGGATTGACGAACCTGGTCAGGCAAAGCACCTTCAGGCACTTGCGCGGATTCAGCTTTGTGTCCAGGCTACCAAACGGGGTGCCCTCAACTGGAATCAAGAAGTTGATAGGAACAGCCTGCGGCCTGATTTCTCTCAAGGTCAATAGCATATCGATAATATCATCGTCAGTCTCTCCCTGCCCGATGATACCACCGGAGCAAATCTCCAGACCTGCCGCCTGGCAAAGGGCTACGGTATCGAGACGTTCCTGGAAAGTATGTGTGGTGCAGATTTGACCATAGTATCGCCGACTGGTATTAAGGTTATGGTTTATCCTATCCAAGCCGGCAGCTTTCAGCTTTTTAGCCTGATTATCGGTGAGCAAGCCGAGCGTGGCGCATAAAGGAAGCCTAGTATCCTCCTTGATAGCCTTTATGACATCGCACAGTTGGTCAACCTCACGTTCGGTGGGACGGGTACCGCTTGTCGACATGCAAAACCGGGTGGCCCCTATTTGACTGGCTTTTCGAGCCTCAGCCAGCAGGGTATCTTTCGATACCAGGGGATATCTGTCGATCGGTGCCTTCGAAATGCGTGACTGAGAACAATAATGACAGTCTTCAGCGCATAAACCACTCTTGGCATTGCGTAATACCTGCACATGGACGTGGTTACTAAAATATTCCCGTCGCACTTTGTATGCCTCGTGAAGCAGCAGCATCAAGTTTTCATCAGGACAGTTTAATACTTCTTTACACTGTTGCCGGGTAAGGCCTTCCCCGCCTACGGAGATGCTGGCTAAATCACTAATTGACCAATTTTTACTGCTCATATTTAAACGATACTCAACAGTGAAATGTGGGAGTTTCCGGACACATACTATCTCTCATTTTATATCCTTGTCGGGATAAAATCAATCAAAGCCACACCAGGCGGTGAAGTTTTCAACGGGCTGACGCTTGCTCTCTATTTCGTTTGCCTGCGAACCTGAAGCACTCTATGGATGTCATCGAAGACTGGCGGAAAGGGCTATAACGAGGTCAGACCACACATCTCATTGAAACGAAGAACTCCAAAGGAGTATACTGAAGCAGCTACTGAACTCTAACCGGCAGTGATACTAATTACGGGTAAGGTCAAAATCACTACTATAAATTATACTTATTCAATTCACAATAATTACTGTGAACAAAACCTCCTATTTATACATGGTTGGGCGACCGATTCTCAAATATTTTTTCAGCAATTTAAATATTTTGAGACAAAACTTGGGATTCTTCTAGTTGATCTAATGGCGGAAGAATCATCGACTGATAATTTAGACTACAGCGAAAATGTAGTCAATTTGATAAAACAGCTGAATCTAAAAAATATTGTTGTTATCGGCTGGTCTCTGGGGTCTCTAGTAGCAATTAAATTAGTAAATATTTTGCCCGAAAGGGTCTCTTCGCTCTTGTTGATTTCAGCCACTTCTAAATTCATCTCAGAAAAGAATTATTCTTGCGGTCAACCACTTGCGTTAGTAAGACAATTAAAAAAATCTTTGAAGAAAGATTATGAGACTACTTTGAATCGATTTTATAGTCAAATGTTTTCTTCGAATGAAGAGGAAAGAGGTTATAAAGCTCTTTTTATCGATAATGTTTTACCTCGAATGAACATGCTTACTAAAAATCGTGTTGTACGAGGATTAGACTATCTCATTAATACAGATTGCAGGCATTTATTGAGCCATTTAACCTGTCCAGTGACCATTTGTCACGGTCAGGATGATATCATTTGTCCAGTAAGCTCGGCATATTACTTAGAAAGGAATATCCCAAATTCAAAACTCGTTATAATTGATAACTGTGGTCATATTCCTTTTCTCACTTACGAGGCAAGAGTTAACCTATTAATTGAGCAATTGATTAAATGACGATAAATAAAAATAAAGTCATTATGAATTTTTCAAGACATGCATTGAGATACGATACGTATGCGATCGTTCAAAAAGAAATGGCACTCGAGTTTATTAATATTATAAAAGAGAAAAAGGAGCCTTTCGTTAACATATTGGAGATTGGGGCAGGAACAGGTTTCTTGACAAAACTTCTCTGCGAGAAGTTTCCTCATTCCTCGATTTTGGCCACAGATATTTCAGAGGCCATGCTTACTGTAGCCAGGCGTAACCTGTCAATTTACCCAAATGTCATGTTTAAGCAACTCGATGGTGAGAACCTAAATTGTAATAAAGAGGAATTTGACCTCATCGTTTCTAATGCGGTGATTCAATGGTTTAATAATTACGAGAACACATTTACTTCTTACCTCAAAGCCCTAAAACAAGGGGGCTATATGATGTCGTCAACGTTTGGAGAGGGGACATTTCAGGAGTTACGGTTTTCTCTCCAGATAGCTTTACAAAATCTCGGTATTGTATCTAGCACATTTCCTGGGCAAGATTTATTGAACAAGGATAAACTTAGAGACTATCTGATTTTTTGTGGATTTTCACAAGTTAAGATAACAGAGGACTACAGGTTAATGAAATACAATACCGTGACGCAATTGTTTGAATCAATTAAGAATACAGGAGCCGGGAACGCTACTGGGAATCGCGTTTTCCATAATGCAAAGTTAACCTCCGAGTTGATTCGATGTTATGGCTCTCTTTTCCGAAAAGACGGGCAAATACCCACAACGTATCACAAACTATTTGCGGAAGGACGGAAATAGTCGAGGTCCTGAGGAACCCCAATCCATAGAAACCCCATCAAAGGGTTGAGAAGAGGACAGAACAGCGTCAAACCTCATAGCAAATTGGGCGGGCTTGCCCTGTCAACTTACTATATTTGGATATTCTTTTCTCCAACAGACGACAGGGAGTGGGACTAGAGTCGAACTCGGCCTGAAACAATGCTTTGTTTTGTTTGAGAGTTTCTTTTCCAAATCTATGACAGGACTCTTTTTCAGTGGGCAGGTCTATCATTTTCGTGATACAATTAATTTGACGGATAGTTAGCAGCCGGGAGGTAAAAATGCCATCAGTAGATGTGGTAAGTAAAGTCGACCTGCAGGCACTGGATAACGCAATCAATAACGTAAAACGTGAAATCACCACGAGATTCGATTTCAAAAACGTGAATACTGAGATCACTTTCGATAGAAAAACCAAGAATATTCATATTGTTACCGGAGACGATTGGAAGGTCAAAGCGGTTGCAGAGATGCTCATCGGACAATGCTCTAGACTTAAATTGGATCCCAAGTGTCTGGACCTCAAGGGTATAGAATCCGCTTCCCAAGGTACAGTAAAGATGGATATCATGATCAAGGAAGGTATCCCCAAAGAGACCGGCCAGAAAATCATCAAACTCATCAAGGACTTAAAGATGAAAGTTCAACCGGCTATTCAAGACGATCAGGTCAGGATAACCGGCAAAAAGATTGATGACCTCCAGACAATCATGCGACTGCTTCAAGAGCAGGATTATAACCTTCCATTGCAGTTTGTCAATATGAAGAACTAATTGCCCCGGAGCAACTCTTAACGCAGCTAAAGCCGTTGACAGCTAGCGAGCAACGGTATTAACATAGTACAGCAGTCAGTTGTCGTAAATATGGCTTATAATATGGCTTATAAGAAGGGGGCATGATATGGCCTTTTCTGACGACGTCGTAAAGCAGGCGTGGGAACGAGCTGGTGACCAGTGTGAATGTATCAAGCGGACACACAGTCATTTCCGCACTCCGTGTGGTAAACAGCTAATATGGAAGAACAGAGGTGGTGAGGGTCCTGGTGGATGGGAGGCTCACCATATCAATATCTCTAACGGTGACATAATTTCAAATTGCGAGGTTATTTGCTCGGCTTGCTATGATAGTGTTGGGTAGAACCGTTCTTCTCTCATAAGCTAGAATCCACGAATTGTAAATCGGCAAACACATAGCCCGGGTGGGGCACTTGGGGAATTTGTGGTTATCGACTAGCACGCACCCGCTATAGACTGCGCGTACCATGTAATGTATCTCTCCAAGCTGTAGTCCAGGACCGGTTATCCACATTGGACTTTGATAGCAAGCGCCGCCCGGTATCACGGTATGGCTTGACAGTGAGGCTGTATAAGTAACTGGCGTAATAGATACTGACGGTGTGATTGTGACTACGCTATTTTGTGTTCAAGAAAGCAAGTCCATTTTGTCATTTTGTATCTACCAATTTACTGGGAGGGTCTCATCGGAATCTATGGTCGATTTTGAATACCGAATACAATTATTCTGTCCTTATACTAGCGACGCGCCCGTAGAAGAGAGAGCGGAAGTAAAAGCAGGACAGAAACTGCGCTATTAAGGAGTAATAGCAGAAACAGGGCTATGTAGAAAACACGGAAATAGCCAACAGTGGCGATAATAATGTTTGAAATGAAATCTCCTGCCCATATAGTGCCGAGATTGAAAATAAATATTAAGGCTACTATTACACCGAACCCCTTCAAGGCGACTTTTAAATCGGGGAGGCTGAGTGTAATCGAACTCCCGATAGCAAACGTGAGATAAATAAATACATACAGCTGCCAGCCGGATAAATTATGCCGGGAGAAAAGCTCGAAGAGCAGGCTAGTCGATGAAGTCCAGAGAATTTGGAATATCTGCATCAAGGCATCCCATGAAGGAATATAGGACGATGCCATATTAGAGTTGCCGGCTAATTTAAAAGGATTGATGCCCAGGAGTAAATATGAGAGAAGGAATATTATAGCGGTGCCCAGAATAATTGGGCCAATGCCGATGAAAAAATTACCTACAAGTTGGTAAAGGTTCTTGGAATTATAGGAATTTCTTACGTAGCCTACAGTTCCGGTTTCGAGGTCTGGCGAGAACAATTTCATCGCCGTAATTTTATGACCAAAGATAAGGCAAAAGATTACGTGACCAAGCTCGTGAACTATTGTCCCCAGCCAACCGAATAAACCAAGATACCAACGGTCGCCCAGGGCAAGAAGGGCACGACGAATTGTAAACTCGGATTGATAATTCATGATTAATGCCAGAACTAAGCCGGGAACAATGAAGACACCAATTTGAATAAGACTTGCAAGGGTTGCTGCCCAGATATAGGACAATACGGACTCAATCATTTCTTTTTGCTCTTCTCAATAACCGTCTATTGGGTCTAAGTTCGTTAGATAAATGGGATTAACTGCTCAAAGGCAAGAAAGGCAGCATAGCACATAGCTCAATATTATTCCAGCAATTGTAGCACGGGATTTAATGCAGTTCAAAAGAACATGGCTCGGCAGCCGAAGATGATTAACTCTATATAATGCGGAGACAGAATTATTTAGTTAGTCGAACTCCCACTGAAATAACTCTTTAAAGGCTGCTCACCTTCCTGACCATTTGTACCCCTTATTTCGTCGCAATTTATTAAAACCTGACTGGACTCCTTCTTGAGGTATTTGACTAGAACCAGGTGACCAAAATGTTATATAATAGAATACAGAAGATTTCTTCATCTCTTGAGCTTAACAAATGACATCCCGATAATCAACTATGGATATAACCGATTTTTTAACTGACTTTAAGCTACAGCTTCCTGACATAAAAGGGAGGACTCTCCATGCTATTTCGGTACATATCGGATGGCTGAACTGGGGTGATGTTGGAGATGAATCCTTTGATGAACTGGTAGAGCATTTCAAAGCACAAAAAATAGGTGAGTTTGAAAGACCGGGAGATTTTTATAATTTTGTTGCCTATCGAGACCGTAGTCGAACCTATTTAGATAATGAAGGTGTTCGACGCACAGAGTTTCCGAACTCCAGAGTCTACTATGTTAGGAGAACAGAGCCATTAAGTGACCTGGTTCTGGTTAACCTCTTGGAGCCGACGCAGTTTGGAGAGATTTATGTAGATAGAGTTGTTGCTTTATTGAAAAGGTTGAATGTAGTTAGATACCAGGTAATCGGAGCGATGGGCAGCCCTGTTCCTCATACGAGACCCATAAGGATCACCGGTAGAAGTAGCGCCCCTGAAGTAACGGGAAAGCTTAAGAAAATAGGTGTGCATGAGACAGTGGGTGGACAATATCAAGGTCCGACAAGCATTTTTAATAGCATATCTTCCAGGCTTCAAAGTGAAGGTATTACAACTGTCAGTTTGATTGCACACCTGCCAACATATTTCACCCTTCAGGAAACAGACTATAACGGTGTCTTTAGTATTCTTAATGTTTTGTCAAAACTGGAAGGAATTGAGCTTCCGCTTGAACGCTTTGAGTCTACCGGTAAACAGCAATATGATACAGTAACCAAAGAAGTGCATTTGTCACAGCGGTTAACGGCGTTATCAAAGGAACTAGAAAACATATACGACCAGGGAGAAGAAAGCGCCAAAGAAGAAGAGATGACCAAGTTACCTCCTAATATTCAGAGAGCTATTGACGAAGCATTCGGTAAGAGTTAGTCGTGCAGTAAAAACGCAATCGGGTTTGTCAGATTACTTATTCGGCGCTTATTACCCTTTGACTTACCCCTATAAAGAACAATTCTTTTGCGTTTTTAAACAAGTTTGATTATTACACCTCCCGTTGCCGTTATCCCGCCGGCTCTTAAACTATTCCGATGAGCCCGGGCTATTTGCGAAGCACACCTTTGACAAGCAATAAGCTGGGAGTTAATATAAACACAGCAAGTGTGAGAATTCCCGATTTCTGAATTAATTAATCAAAATGAGTAGGTTCTGGTAATGATAGAGGTAGTTGTTGTCAGTGGAGTCATAGCGCTATAATTCTCAATGGCTTAGAAACCCAGGCAAAAATAAAAGGAGGAGCTAATGGAATACAAAAGGATTCTCTACGAAACCCCCGAACCCGGTATTGTCAAGATTATGATGAACCGCCCCGAGAAGCGCAATGCTCAAGATGCCCTCATGCTTTCGGAAATGACCGATGCCTTTATCAATGCCGACCTTGACGAAGATGTGCGAGTAATCATCTTTGGCGGAGTAGGCAAGGACTTCTCAGGCGGTCATGACATGAGCGGTACGGGAGAGAAGGCTCATGAAGGGACAGTAATGAGAAGAGCACTGGACACCAAGCTGACCGGCATAGAAATGCGCTTGAAGAGAGAGGACTACGTTTTTCTCAACCAGGGTCTGGATATGCGCAATGTGAGCAAACCGACCATTGCCATGGTACAGGGTAACTGCATGGCCGGAGCCTTGATGGATTGTTCCATGATGGACCTCATCGTTGCCTCAGAAGACGCCCTGTTCAACAACCCCGTAGTCAGAATGACTCCAGCCGCGGGTGAGATTCTGTTCGAGCCTTATGATTTCGGCTTCAGGAGAGCCAAGGAAATGCTGTGGACAGGTGACCCGGTCGATGCTCAGGAAGCCAAGCGGCTCGGTTTTGTCTGCAAGGTGGTCTCCAGGGAAAAACTGGAAGCAGAGACTATGGCTCTTGCCCGCAGGATTGCCATGAACAACCCTGTCTCTGTCAGTCTGGTGAAGAGATCAATAAATCATGCCTGGGACCTGATGGGGCAGAGTGCTGCCATCCAGTATCATATGTTAATTCACCAGATGTCCCATACCACCGATGAGGCGGCGAGATACAGTGCTGAGAGAGCCAAGGCAATGAAGACCGGCGGGCTCAAAGAAGCGCTCAAACTGAGAGATGCTAAGTTCAAGGCGGGTGGCAAGTATTAGTCTTTAACCAGACTAAGCCTGCTAAGCTGAACGCGAAGGGGGATGAAGGGAGGGCAGGTTTATGGGCTGCCCAATCTTCTCCCCCTTGGTATTTATAAAGCTTTGTATCAAAAGTGAGTCCCTAAATGTCACCCTTCGTCCCGACAGGTCGGGACGAAGGGTCTCAGGGTGGTGAGGGTTATTGGTTGAACACCCAGCCCCACACTCAGATTCGATACGAGACTTATTTATAGCACTAATGCCGTTATCTATTATTCAGCCGATGCGTCGGCAGGTCAGATTGGAGCGATACACCTTCGATTTTATTGTCTTCTCCAGATGAACGCTGCTATCAGTAAGCTATCTTTCTACAATCATCGTCACTGCCTCCCCACCACCCAGGCAGAGGGAAACCATCCCGCGCTTAGCATTGCGCGCTTTCATTTCATATAGTAGAGTTATCAGTCTGATAGCACCACTGGCGCCGACGGGGTGGCCTTGAGATACGGCTCCCCCTTTGACATTGACTATCGATTCATCGATACCAAGTTCTCTGATTGCCCCCACTGTGGATGCACAGAATGCCTCGTTAATCTCATGAAGGTCAATATCTTTGATATTAAGTCCTGCCTTTTTCAGTACCTTGGGTATAGACTTTATCGGGGCCATCACCACGATTTTCGTATCGATACCAGCCGACCCATGGGCAACTATTCTGGCCATTGGCAACAAGCCCAACTCATTCGCTTTTTCCCTGGACATGACGACCACAGCAGCGGCTCCATCCGATATCTTAGCCGAGTTACCGGCGGTAACAGTACCACCCTCCTTGAAGGCCGGGGCCAACCTGGCCATCGCCTCCAGCGAAGTTTCCCGCTGAGGAACCTCATCCGTGTCAAAGATAACGGGCGGTCCCCTTCTTTGAGGAATGGAAACAGGCACTATTTCATCCTTAAATTTACCCTCAGCCATTGCTTTCTTTGCCTTCTGGTAAGAACTGACGGCAAATCTGTCCTGGTCTTCCCGACTTACATGGAACTGTACAGACACATTTTCTGCGGTGATGCCCATATGGCAGTTAGCTCGTATGTCCCAGAGTCCGTCATGCACCATTCCATCAATCACTTTGCCATCGTTTAGCCGCAAGCCTGCTCTTACCCCGGGCAGATAGTAAGGGGCCTGGTACATATTTTCCATGCCACCGGCAACAATGATATCGGCATCACCGGCTCTGATTACCTGCTCGGCCATCATTACTGCCTTTAAGCCGGACCCGCAAACTTTATTTATCGTTACTGCGCCGACCTCGACCGGCAAGCCTGCCAGCAACATCGCCTGACGTGCCGGATTCTGACCCAGTCCTCCCGGCAATACATTGCCCATGATGACTTCTTCTACATCTTCATTTTTAATGCCCGCCCTCTTGATTGCCTCCAGTATGACAATCTTGCCCAGTTCCAGGCAAGACACATCCTTCAGTGCTCCCCCAAAATCATCAATAGCTGTTCGGACTCCGCTGACAATAACCACTTCTCGCATTACTAGAACCTCCTCATTTTTACTAATTAATTCAGTAATCGGGAATTCCCCGCATCAGTTACCGTGGATATATTAACCCCCAGCCTGCTGATAGTCAATAACCCAATAACCCTTCCAGCAACATTTGAGCCGCTTTTTTATCCAGCGGTTTATTGTTATTGCCACACTTGGGCGACTGGATACAACTGGGGCAACCCTCTTCGCAGGGGCACTCGGTAACTATCTTGAGGGTAGCCTGCCATAGCTCCTCGATTAGCTCAAAACCCTTCTCGGCAATACCGATACCACCGGGGTGGGCATCATAAATAAATATCTGGGCCCGGCCGGTATCGGGGTGAAGAGGGGTTGACACGCCCCCGATGTCATTGCGGTCGCACAGGGCGAATAGAGGCAGGATAGCAATGGCGGCATGTTCCACGGCGTGTAAGCCGCCAGCGAAATCCAAATGGGCTTTCTCCAATCGAGCGCTGGCTTCCGCCGGCAGGTCAAACCAGAGAGCAACAGTAGCAAAATGCTGTGGCGGCAGGTCAAGCGGTTCCTCACCGATTATTTCCTCGGTGAATTGGGCCTTTTTCTTAAAGCCAGATACCGTATTAGTAACCTCGACCTCGCCCAGATACACATTCACCCGCCGGCGGCTTTTATCACGCCTGAGTTTAACAATCCTCAAATCATCGATTTCTTTGGTCTGGGTATAGTAAGGAACGGTGGTCGGGTGGGCGTAGGCAGTATGGCTGGGCAGGTCAAGCGCCGTCACCAGATAGGACTCTCCCTGGTGGAGGTAGATTGCCCCGGGGTGTATCTGAAAGAAAGCCACACCGGCTTCTACCGTCTCCAGCAGAGACCCGGCTGATGTATCGATAAGGGCAAAGTTCTCCCCTGCGGTAGCCCGGATATTGATGGTTTGTGCCGGAGAAGTAATAGACGACGAGGGATACCACCTGCGGCGACGCTCCCGGATTAAACCGCGGCCGGTTAACTCGTCTCTTTCCTGCTGGAAAGCGTCTCCGAAGATTAGAGCATCATTACTGTTTAGCGGCATCTCCCAGGCAGCACACAACAGGTGAGCTCGCAGAATATAGGGATTGTCGGGGTTGACCAGGGCATTCTCCACGCTTTTTTGGAAAAAGAAGTCAGGGTGGCGCATAAAATACTGGTCCAGAGGATTATCCAGACCGATAAGGAAACTGAGTGACCCCTCCAGACTTCGCCCGCTCCTGCCAGCCTGTTGCCAGGTGCTGGCAATGCTACCCGGATAGCCGGTGAGTATTGTTGCCTCCAAGTCGCCGATATCGATACCTAACTCTAAAGCAACAGTGGCTACCGCGCCCAGGAGTTGTCCACTAAACAGCTCCTGCTCTATTTGACGCCGCACCTCGGGGAGATAACCCGCCCGATAAGCCTTGATACGTTCTACCAGGGTGGGGTTGACCCTGGCCAAGCGGTCCCGCGAGTAGCTGTAAATAAGCTCGGTCAGCCGGCGAGTATGAGCGAAGGTCAGAGTGCGAATTCCCTGGCTCACCAACTCGGTAAAGAGAACGGTGGCTTCGCTGTTGGCACTATGGCGCCGGCTCTTCGCCTTATCTATGAGCGGAGGTTCCCAGAAGACGAAATCCTTCTTACCATGAGGCGAGCCATCATTATCAACCACGGTAAAGGATAAACCGGTTAGTCTTTCGGCATGCTCACCGGGGTTAGCAATGGTCGCCGAAGAGCAGATAAAAATAGGGTTAGCGCCATAAAAACGGCACAGGCGGCGCAGACGGCGCAACACGCCGGCGACATGGGAGCCAAAGACACCGCGATAGATATGGGCTTCATCTATTACTACATACTTCAAGCTGCGCAACAGCCTTGACCAGGACTGATGATTGGGCAGGATACCAAAGTGCAGCATGTCCGGGTTGGTCAGTATTATGCGGGCATGTTGCTTTATCTCCGCCCGCTCTGCTGCTGGCGTATCACCATCGAAGGTGGCAAACTCTTCCGTCCCGAAGAGAGCCGGGCAAAAGAACTGCCGCAAGGCACGCAACTGGTCTTGAGCCAGGGCTTTGGTGGGGAAAAGGTACAGAGCGTGACTGGACGGTTCTGTTAAAAGCGCCTGGAGGACGGCAATATTGTAGCACAGGCTCTTACCACTGGCGCTCGAGGTAGCCACCATCACATTCCTGCCCTGACGGACGTGGTTCACCGCCGCTGCCTGATGACTATAGAGGGAAGATAAGCCCTGTTGCTTGAGACAATCTTGCAGAGCGGCTACCAGAGGCTCATCCAGTTCAGCCCAGGTGGCGGCCCGGGGCGGAATATGCTCAACATGCACCATCTGGTGGCGATAACCAGGTTGGGCGGCCAGGTAGCTGAGGAAAGCCGTTGTGTCCATTATGGCTCTAGTCTAATTTAGGCGTTTGTTACCAAGCGAGGAATGTTTGATTCGTCGTAATGTTAAAAAACGGTTAGAATCTCAATCTCGTAGTCCAGTATCTCTACTTCAAAGCGACCGTTAGTGATGAAGTCTACTACCTTTGACAAGACCTCGTTAGTGTGCTGCTTCTCATTACCGACACAGGCGATACCCAGAGTCGCCAACTGCCATAAATCCTGGTCGTCAACCTCAGCCACGGCAACATTAAACTTGTTGCCCACCCGGGTGGTTATGGATTTTAACACCTGCCTCTTGCCCTTAAGCGAGAGATTTTCCGGTAGCCGCAACCTGACACGACACACACCAACATTCATGACATATCTGGCTACCAATATATACCATGACGCCTGGCGGGTCAAGCCAGGGAAAATGGGGGTTATCTAATAAAAACTTAAAGGATAGGTGCTATTCAGTTACAGTTGATGATATCATTGCGAGCCGAAGGCTTCAGCCCGAGGGCGAAGCGATCTCTATGAATCACCATGTCATTGCTTCGTCGCTTCCCTCCTCGCAATGACAACAGAATCAACCAAATGCAAACAGAACCAGGGGTAAGGGGTTGGTAAACAGCCGCCCAAAGTGGTAGCATAGGCTGTTGCTACTTGATAATACCAATGATAGATGAAGTATACCTGCGCCATTTGACGGTAGATGAGGCTCTATTAAAACTGGATAAAGGCCTGCATGATGCATTTATGGCCGGGTCATACCAGGTTAGAGTGATTCATGGTAAAGGCACAGGCACATTACGCCGGATGGTCAGCGAGCAACTGGCAAAGCACCCACTGGTCCAGTCCTACCGACCGGGTGAATATGGAGAAGGGGGAGCCGGGGTTACGATAGTGCGGCTAGCCTCAAGATGACTGGCTCCTGTTCTGCGTAACTTTCAGCAGCGTGTCTATTGCCACAACAACCGGGTATTAACGCCGATCCAAAATACGGCTCGAATCAGGCTGACTTTGCGGCCTAGGCATCCGGGATGCCCAGGTCCTTAATGTAATCAACCGCATCCTGAACGGTAACAATCTTTTCCGCATCCTCATCAGGTATCTCGATTTTCCGAGCGGTGGTACTAAACGCCTCTTCCAGCGCCATTATCAGTTCCACCAGGTCCAGAGAATCAGCCCCTAAATCATCAACAAAGTTTGCCGTGAGCACCACCTCTTTCTCCTCGACACCCAACTGCTCTACGACTATCTTTCCTACACGATCAAAAATTGTTGCCACTTTTCCCTCCCTAATTAAGACTTACCGGCTCACCAGATTACTTACCGAGCCTAAAACTCCGTTTACAAACTTCGATGATTTCTCACTGCCAAATGTCTTGGCTAACTCGACCGCTTCATTTATTGCTACCTTAACCGACACCTTATTATCAAGTAAAAGTTCAAATATTGCCAGCCTTAGAATGTTCCTATCGACCGCCGGCAACTGCTCTACTGGCCAGGCTGGAGCAAAACTTCGAATATTCTGGTCAATCTTCTTCTTATTCTGAATAACACCCCTCACCAGCTCGCGGGTAAAGCTGGCGTTTTCTTCAGTTAATCTCTCCTCAGATAGAAGATGGGTTAGCGTTTCTTCCGCCGCATGCCCGCTTGCATCGACCTCATACAGTATCTGGAAAGCCAGTGCCCGGGCTTGGTGCCGTGCCCCACTCATAAACCACCCCCTAACCTGAAGCCAGTATTATAGCACTATCGGTCAACAAAACCAATTTTACGCAACAGGTTGAGTCACAATTGTCTTCAGGGTTAACCTCCACCCATACCTCCGTCAACCTTGAGTACCTGCCCGGTGATATAGCGGGCTCCATCAGAAGCCAGAAAAGCCACTGCCTCAGCCACATCACGCGGGGTACCCAGTTCGCCCATCGGAATGAGCCCCTGGAGAAACTGCCGGTATTTTTCATCCAGTTTCTGTGTCATATCAGTCTCAATGAAGCCAGGAGCGATGGCATTAGCCGTGATACCGCGGGAGGCTACCTCCTTGGCAACTGTCCGGGTAAAGCCGATAATGCCAGCCTTGGCGGCAGCATAGTTAGCCTGCCCGGCATTCCCCATAATACCAACAACACTGGAAATACTGATAATTCTACCCCAGCGCTGTCTAATCATATGCCTCAATACTGCCCGGGTGCAAAGGAAAACACTCTTCAGGTTAACATTCATTACCTTATCCCAGTCCTCGTCTGACATCCGCAGTACCAGCTGGTCACGGGTAATGCCGGCATTGTTCACCAGGATATCAACCCTCCCGTAGGTAGCCATTACTGTTTCTACCATTCTGTTGACATCAGATGATGAGCTTACATCAGCCAGAACCGCCAGGCTCTGCCGCTGCATCACCATGATTTCCTCAACTACACTATCCACGGCAGAAGGCTCACTAACACCATTGACAACAACAGTCGCTCCCGCCTCAGCCAGCTTCAGAGCAATCGCCCGCCCGATACCCCGACTACTACCGGTAACTATGGCCACTTTGTCGGTAAGGTCCATACGTTACTCCTTCAATTGGCTGAAGGGGGTGGGTTAGCCAAGCTCTTAATAGCCTCCACATCCCCTATATTTTGAGTCACAACATTCTTGTTGATTCGTTTGATGAGACCACTGAGTACCTTCCCCGGCCCTATTTCCAGGAAGGTAGAGACCCCGTGAGCTATCATATACTCAATAGAGCGCTGCCACTGAACACAATGGCATAACTGGTCGATGAGTTCTGTCTTCACCTCTTGAGCTGTGGTCAATGGTTGGGCTGTAGTGTTAGCGATAATGGGCACCGTCGGCTTCTGGAAGTTAAGAGTAGGGATAATCGCAGAGATGCCGTCCACAGCCGGTTGCATCAAGGGGGAATGAAAGGCACCGCTTACGGCTAAGGGGATAGCCCGGCTTGCCCCTCTAGCTTTAGCCAAATCGGCGGCTCTGGGCAGGTTCTCCTTGGACCCGCTGATGGCAAGCTGACCCGGGCAGTTAAAATTAGCAATGCAGGTATCCGTCTCCCGACACACCTCGAGCAAAGCTGCCTCATCTAATCCGAGTATAGCCACCATGCCTCCAGGCTGCTTGAGCCCAGCTTCATACATTAGTCGTCCCCTCTGCCGGGCCAGATAAACCGTAGTGGCAAAATCGAGCACCTTTGCCGCAGCCAGCGCCGTGTACTCACCCAGGCTATGACCAGCCATAAAAGCCGGTGGTGGCAAACTATTGCTCTCAGCACTAGCCTGTAAACAGGCATAACTGACGGTTAGTATGGCCGGTTGAGTATTAATCGTCAGTTGCAGTTCGTCTTCCGGCCCCTCAAAGCATAATCGGGATAGGGAAAACCCTAAAACCTGGTCAGCCTGCTCAAAGATGGCTCGGGCTGATGCAAAATTATCATAGAGATCACGACCCATGCCCACCCACTGAGAACCCTGCCCGGGGAAGACATAGGCTACCTTCACTGGTTCGGTCATTGTTAATCCTCTCTTAGAAATGCTGGCGGCTGCTTCAGCGTTGTCTCCGTTTCAACTACCACTTCTTCAATATCAGCCCTCAAGAGGTCGTCAACAGCCGTCTACACGGCTCATTTTAGGCAGCCGGCGTTTTAGGGGTTTTGATTGCGACGACTTCCCGACCAGCATAGCTACCACAGGTAGGACAAACCTGATGAGGTAGCTTGGGGCTATGGCATTCAGGACAAGAGACTGTCTGTGGCGGGTATAGCTTGATATGATTGCGTCTTTTTCCTTGACGCGCCTTGGCATATTTTCGTTTGGGTAGAGGTGGCATTATTTACTCCTTCTTTATTAATCGTTGACCGATGCCTCAGTGTCAACCTCAGCCCGATTCAATAACTTAGACCAACGAGAGTCAGCGGGTTGAGGCGGACAATTACAAGGCGACTGATTAAGATTATGACCGCAAGCAGGGCATAAGCCGGCACAATCTTCATAGCAAAGTGGCTTCATCGGGATAGCCAGCAGCATATACTGGCGTATTGCCTCGGTTAAATCAAGAATGTTTTGCTTGTCAATAGTAAAAGAGTCCGGGTCATCAGGTAAGGGTAGTGCCGTACCACCAACTACATCGGTAGTCGGAAAATACTCCTCCTCAACATCCAGCGTCAGAGGGCAACTAAAGACATTCAAACAACGGCTACAGGTAAGTTCAGCCTCGGCATACAGCACACCCTGAACCAGTAGACTCCGTTCCGTACGCGTCAACTCTACCTCACCATGAACCAATCGGTTATTACCGTCAATATCGACCATCTCACTCACCTGATAATTACGTCTTGTCCCTATTGGTGACTTCAGTTGCTGGGACACATTTATCTGCACCATTTTACATTCCTCATATCGGGAGAAATCTAGACGGGAAAACAGAATATCCATCCCAGAGCGCTGATTTTTAAGGACAACAATCAACTGTCCTTAACCACCAACCTATTATAAGCCAAAGGGGAAATCGGCGTCAATGGGAAGAAGGAGGTTGTTTAATAACCATCCTCCCTTACTTCAGAATGTCATTATATATATGGATTGACACTGAGGGATTGTTAGATTATCATTTTTACCATGGGTGTTTAGTTCATAAACAACTCTCCATATCCTTTTATGTATTGCCAATCAAAGGCTAATCTTAAATAAAGCTAAGGAGGGGAAAATGAAAAGGAACCTTATCTGGGTGGTGGTGAGTGGTCTGGTGGTAGTCGCTCTGCTGCTGTCCGCCTGTGCCCCGGCACCAACAACACCATCCGCGCCAGCGGCACCAACAGCACCAGCCGCGCCAGCGGCACCAACAACACCGTCCGCACCAGCAACACCAGCCGTCAAAGAGTCCGCACCGGCCGTACCTGAAAACATGGTTAAGTTTACCCTGACCAAGCTAGATGGCACGGTAGTGGAAAAGCTGATAGAAAAGCCCAAATACGGGGGGACGTTTATCGAGAACAGAAGTACGGTCATCTTAGCCTGGGATGAGGCTTACCAGGCACCCTGGACTCTTTCCACAAACCTCTGGCAGACTAATGACAACCTCTTAATCCTCGACTGGAAACGAGGCCCCGAAGGCACCGGAGAACTCCAGTTGGTCTTCCCCGATTACTTCAGCCCGAAATTCATCGTCGGTCAGCTTGCCGAGAGCTGGGAACTGGCTGACGCTACGACCCTCATCTTCCACATCCGCAAGGGGGTGCGCTACGGACTTAATCCCAAGAGCGAAGCCAGCCGGCTGATGAACGGGCGAGAGTTCACCGCCGATGATGTCGTCTTTAACATCAAGCGCATCTACTTCGATATCCCCACCTCCACGATGTACGGTATGCTGGGCACCTCCCGACCCATCGAGGTCTCCGCTAAGGACAAATACACAGTGGTGGTCAAGGCTCCACCGGGCAAGGTTGGCGAGACCTTTGATTCGCTGGGTGGGATGACCAAGATGTTCCCGCCTGAGGTGATTAAGAAATACGGCGACATGAACAAGTGGGAGAATGTTGTCGGCACCGGCCCCTTTTTCCTGGCAGACTATGTGCCGATGAGCTCAGCCACCTGGGTAAGGAATCCCAATTACTGGGAGAAGGACCCCTTTTTCACGGAAAACCAGCTGCCCTATTATGATACCTTTAAGACACTCATTATTACTGACGCCTCGACCCGGCTGGCCGCCCTGCGCACCCATAAGATTGATATCGACAACGGCCTACCCTCTCCGGAGGATGCCAAGCTGTTAATGAAATCCAACCCGGAGCTAAAATACCTGAGATATTATAGCGGGACTTGTAATACAATGGGCTTCCGTATGGATAAGCCGGAGCTACCCTTCAAGGACATCAGAGTGAGGAAGGCGCTCATCATGGCGGTCAATAACCAGGAAATCCTGGATACCTACTACGGTGGTGATGGCTACATCTTAAACTACAAGGTGGCCCCCATTCCAGAATTTTTGGCTAACGGTTGGCACACTCCCTATGAACAGCTGCCGCCTGAGATAAAGGAGATTTACACCTATAACCCGGTAAAAGCCAAGCAACTCCTCACTGAAGCCGGCTACCCCAATGGCTTTAAGACCGAGGTGGTTGTCAGCGCCTCGTCACCGGAGAATATCGACCGTGCTTTAATGGTGAAGGAATACTGGAGGAAGAACCTGAATGTTGAACTCCTCCTCGATATCAAAGAATTTGGCACCTTTATGTCGATGTACCAGCGGAAGACGATGAATGAGATGCTCTTCCTGGGTCGGGCGGGCCAGCCGCGGAGTATGTATATGTGCCGCAAGGACAACATGTACAACTGGGGGAAGGTTGACGACCCTAAGGTTGAGCAGTATTACAATGACATCACCGCCGCCTATTTTGAGCCGGAAAAGGTGGATAAACTGATGAAGGAGATGAATCTGTATGTGCTCGGTCAGGCCTATTATTACTTCCCGCCAACACCCAACCTCTACAGGTTCTGGATGCCCTGGGTCAAGGGTTGGAGTGGGGAATCACAGATGGGTCCCTACCAGGGCCTAGCTGGTTTAAAGTATGGCTGGATTGACCAGACGTTAAAGAAATCGATGGGCTACTAGGCATAGGTTTACCGCAGACATGACCAAAAAAGGGGGCTGGAGGATTCAAATCCTCCAGCCCCCTCGCTATTCCAAATGAATTTGGGGAATAACCCGCTTTCCTTCTTCAAGATAAACCTGGAAAGTCAGGCTAGAGATATTGGACGCGACCCCGAGGGGATTTGAACCCCTGATCTCCACCGTGACAGGGTGGCATGTTAGTCCGCTACACCACGGGGCCATGCTGAGTCAACCACTGAAGTCAGTAACTGAACTCCGCCGATTAAGAGTGTAGCAGGGGTTAGTATATTGTGTCAAACACCTCCTTGACTCTTGGAGACTAGCAAACATTGTTATTGTATTTGTCATCACGGATAGAAAGAGCTATAATCTGGACAAAACCAGACAGTCAGAAGCCCTGAGTAAGGGCGTTTTATAACCTCGGGATGCCGAAAAGGTAATATCATTCACAGGAGGAAAAATATGAGTAAAATCCCGTTGGGGCCTAAAACATTAATTTATCCTATGCCCGTGCTCTTAATCGGGGCTAATGTGGATGATAAACCAAACTTTATGGCGGCTGCCTGGTGTGGCATCGTCAACAGCGACCCCCCAATGATTTCCGTAGGTATACAACCCCGGCGCCATACCCATAAAGGTATCCGGCAGAACATGACCTTCTCGGTTAATGTGCCATCGGTTGATTTAGTGAAGGAAACCGATTACTGTGGTGTTGCCTCTGGCTCTAAAGTCGATAAAGTGAAGGTTTGCCAGTTTAGCGTGTTTTACGGTAAATTAGGCAACGCCCCTCTTATTGAGCAGTGCCCGGTCAACCTGGAATGCAAGGTAGTGCATATTCTGGATTTGGGTAGTCATTCACTGGTCGTCGGTAGAATTGAGGAAACTTACGTCTCCGAGAGTTGTCTCACTGACGGGAAGCCCGATGTTGATAAAATTAAGCCCTTAATATACACCACCGAGGCTCGCCAGTATCATGCCCTGGGAGAGGTCGTAAGTAAAGCGCACAGCGTGGGACGGGAACTCAGAGCCAGAGAGTAACCGCCAAGATTAACTTAGGCTTACAGTAAGCCATAACCCTTACTAAACAATCCCACTATAGGTATGGATGCAGGTGTCCTCCTTAATAAATAGCCAGGGGGCGCGGTAGTATTATGCCGGAAGACTATAAGAAAATGGGCACCGGGTCAAGGGTCGCCATTGTTGGGGGTGGACCGGCGGGTGCTTTTTTTGCCCTGTATCTATTGCGCTACGCTGAGGAAAGGGGTATCCACCCGGAGATAACCATCTACCAGGGGCGGAATTTTGATGAAGCCGGTGCCAGAGGCTGCAAGGGTTGCGCTGGTATACTCTCCATATCCCTACTCAGAAATCTGGGCGAACTCGGTTTAACCCTACCTGATGAGGTAATCCAGGGCCAGATAGAACATTATGCCGTGCACAGTCCCTACATGTCACTCAGTATCAGTAATCCCGAAAAAGAAACCAAAATAATCAGCGTCTACCGGGGAAATGGGCCGCGCCTGTCTCATTACGAGAGTCCCATTGGCTTCGATGGCTGGCTCTTGAGACAGGCTCAAAGTCGGGGCGTCAGGCTGGAAAATGAAACAGTATCCTGCATCGACCTGGAGTCGGAGACAGGCATTGAGGTCGCTGGCAAAAAATCAGGCTATGACCTGGTGGTGCTGGCATCAGGCGTCAATAGCAAAGCTATTCCCATTCTGGGGCTGGACTACACTCCTCCGCCGACGCGGATGATGGCCCAGGATGAGCTTCATGCCAGCCCTGACCAGATAGCATCACGGCTGGGCAATATGGCCCACGCCTTTTTGCTGCCCCATTCCGGGATAATATTCGGCACGCTGGTACCTAAGGGACCATTCATCAATGTTTCTGTCCTCAGCAGCCGTCAGCACCCGGTCTCGGTAACCGATTTTTTAAGCAATGATATTGTGCGGGATAGACTGCCTGACCACTATGACCGTGTGTGTGGCTGTCAGCCCCGGGCGGCAGTCGGTCCCGCCCGCAACTACTACGCCGATAGTTTTGTGGCGGTGGGTGACGCTGCGGTCTCCAGGTTGTATAAGGATGGTATCGGCTCATCATTGTTAACTGCCCGTGAGGCGGCCCGTACCGTCGTCTATCACGGGCTATCTCAGCGGGATTTTGAGAGCTACTATCGACCATTGTGCCGTAGCATAGACCGGGACAATTGGTGGGGACAACGGCTCTTCTCAATAAATGACCGGGTCAAGGATTCTCGCCCCCTGCTTCTGGCGCAGCAACGACTGATGGGTAATGAGCAGAATAAGATGAGAGGCTCACAGCCCTTTACCCGAGCCCTCTGGGGTATGTTCACCGGCAGCTACAGCTACCGCAGCATCGCCGGTATGGTGCTTAGCCCAGCTTCACTAGCCAGGTTTTTCGCTGCCTCTTGCCGAGAGAGTTGGCGAAGCTTATTGCACCGGGGGGTTACCTCTCCCCGTAAGCTATACATCGGCGGCAGAAAGGTGTTGATATTGGGTAGCGGCTTCGGTGGCACCTATGCCTTGCGTTCTCTGGTGCCATCTCTGAATCGTAATGAGAATGTGGAAACTACTATGGTCAGCGATGAGAATTTCTTTCTCTTTTCGCCTCTGCTACACGAGGTGGCGATGGGCAGAATAGAGACCAGGCACATCGCCTATCCCATCCGAAGATTACACTGGAGGGACAGGTTTAACTTTATCCAGGCCAGCGTCGAAAAGATTGATCTTAGCGCCCGTAAAGTAATCACTAGCGGGGGAACTCTGGACTTCGACTATCTTATCCTGGCGCTGGGTAGTGTTACTGATATAGCGCAGCTGGACTCAATGCGGGCCAATGTATTTACCCTGAAAACCCTGTACGATTCTATTCTGATTAGAAACCATATCATCAGCGTTTTTGAGCGAGCCAGTACCGAAAGAGAGCCAGAACGGCAGAGGTGCCTGCTGACCTTTGTTGTCTGCGGAGCGGGCTATACCGGCATCCAGGTGGTAACCGAGTTAAGGGACTTCCTCCGTGGCAGTTTGAGTAGAGTCTACAGGACAATAGACCCGGCTAACATTAGAGTCATCCTGGTCGAAGCCGAGCCTAAGATTGTTGCTGAGCTACATACCAAGCTTGGCGCCTATGTTATGAAACACCTGCAAGAGGCGGGGATTGAAGTCCGCTTGAGGTCACGGGTGACGCGTATCTGGGAAGACGGCGTTGAAATCAATAGCCTGGAGACGGTGCCGGCAAGCACCCTTATCTGGGTGGCTGGTGTCAGAGCCAATCCGCAGATTGCCGCCTCCGATGTTGCCAAGGATAGCCTGGGGCGAGTCTTGGTCAACCAATATCTGGAAGTGCCTGGAGTGCCTGGTGTCTACGCGGTGGGCGATTGTGCCCACTTTAAGAACCCGAAGACGGGTCGTCCGATACCACCCCGGGCACATACGGCAGTGCGTCAGGCGAAGGTAGTTGCCCATAACATTCTGGCTGACATTCGGGGTAGGGATAAGAAACCCTATCGTTATTCCGATCCAGCCGAAGTGGTTGCTCTGGGTACTTCTAAGGCGGTTTTTCGTTTCCGCGGTCTGCGGCTCTATGGCTTTCTGGCACGCTTTCTCTGGCTGGTGGGTTACTCCTTGCTGGTTACCGGAGTCTACAACCGCACCAGGATTGTGATGGACTGGCTACTGTCTCTGGTCTTTGGTCGGGATACTACTTTTCTCAAGATAACCAAAAAATAACCAAGTAGTAAAATAATATTATACCATAATGTAAAATGACGTCTGAAATGACGGCGTGTCAGGAGTGAGGTAAACAGTGACCAAGCGGCGGATTGATGGTTTGCTGGTGGAGAGGGGACTGGTCGAGAGCCGGGCTAAGGCTCAGGCTTTAATTATGGCGGGGGAGGTGGTAGTGGATGGACAAATGGTTACCAAGTCGGGCACATTAGTCGTCGAGGGAGCAACCATCAGCCTGGCTGAGCCGCCTCCTTTTGTTAGCCGTGGCGGACTCAAGCTTGACTATGCTCTTGACCACTTCCAGATTGATGTTTCAGCCAAGGTGGTAGCCGATATCGGAGCATCCACTGGTGGCTTTACCGATTGCCTGCTCAAGCGGGGGGCAAGCCGGGTCTATGCCATCGATGTCGGTCGTGGTCAACTGGACTACCGTCTGCGGCGGGATGAGCGAGTGGTGGTTATCGAAAAAGTCAATGCCCGTTACCCCATCACTCTGCCGGAGAGAGTGGATTTAGCAACAATCGATGTCTCGTTTATCTCGGTAGAGAAGATAATACCATCGGTCGCCCAACTGGTAAAAGATAGCGGCTATTTGCTGGTGCTTATCAAACCCCAGTTTGAAGCCAGGAGGGAGGAGGTGGGCAAGGGGGGAGTGATTAAGCAACCGCTGGTGCATGCCCGGGTTCTGGGACGGTTTATCGCTTGGATGGTAGAGCATAGCTTCAGGTTAGGGGGCTTGGTCGCCTCACCCATTCTCGGGGCCTCGGGCAACAAGGAATTTTTTGTTCTGGTTAAGTTGCCCTGACAAGGATGATTGTAATTGACTGACATCCTCGCATTCAAGTCAGCCGCAGAAACCGGTTGAGCCATCCTTCTTTGAACATTTATTGTCATTGCGAGGAGCGAAGCGACGCGGCAATCTGGGTGAAGGGGGTTCGCCCCGCCCGGATTGCTTCGCCTAAGGCTCGCAATGACATCGCCAGCCATAACCAGTATACCCCAGTCTGAATGAATTGACCTGTCAGCAGCTAATAGTTTATAATTAGAAGGTTAGGGGCTACGTGATGACCAAGGAGAGGTAAGCGAGCTTGCACGAGAGTTGCGGAGTTGTCGGTGTTTATGCTCCCAATGAGGATGTAGCTCGTCTTACCTTTTTTGCTCTATTTGCTTTACAGCACCGCGGGCAGGAAAGTGCCGGCATTGCCACCACCAATGGCAAAACGCTTCAGGTTTATGCCAACATGGGACTGGTATCTCAGGTCTTCGACGAAGACGCTCTAAGCCGGCTTACCGGTGATATCGCTATCGGTCATAACCGCTACTCCACCACAGGCACCAGCCGGGTGTGCAATGCCCAGCCTATAGTGGTGGGGGAAGGTTCAAATGTTATTGCTATAGCCCATAACGGCAATATTGTTAATGCTGCACACCTGCATGAAGAACTCTCCGGCCAGGGTTATACCTTCAGCAGTTCCACGGATACCGAGGTTATCGCCAATCTCATTGTTTCCTCCCATGAGAAAGACTGGGTTGGACGGATAAGATATGCTATGCACCGATTGCAGGGGGCATATTCTCTCACTATTATGACCAACGACCGTTTGTTCGGAGTCCGCGACCCTCTTGGCGTGCGCCCTCTCTGTCTTGGGACGATTGATGGGGGGTGGGTCTTAGCCTCGGAGAGTTGTGCCCTGGACCATATCGGAGCCAACTTTGTCCGGGAGATAGAGCCGGGGGAGATAGTTTCTATTGGTGCCAATGGTGTCGAGAGCTACCGGGAAGAGTTGCGTAGAAGAGGATTATACATCTTCGAGTATATCTAGTTTGCGCGTCCCGATATCACCATTAATGGACGGCTACTCTATCAGGCACGGCAGGCTATGGGGGCCGGCTTAGCTGAGGAGCACCCGGTGGAAGCCGATTTGGTGATAGGTGTGCCTGATTCAGCAACGGCCGCTGCGCTTGGTTATTCTCAGCGCTCAGGCATACCAATGGCGGAAGGTCTGGTGAAGAACCGCTATGTCGGACGCACCTTCATCGAGCCTGACCAGCGCATCAGGGATCTCGGTGTTAAGCTAAAGTTCAATCCTTTACCTCAGGTGTTGAGTGGTAAGCGGGTGGTCTTGATTGATGATAGTATTGTCCGCGGTACCACTACTCCTCAAGTTATCCGGTTGCTCAGAAAAGCCGGGGTGGCCGAGGTGCATATGCGTGTCTGCGCCCCGCCTATCCGTTATCCCTGTTTCTTTGGTGTAGATATGGCTTCTTACCGGGAGTTAATTGCCGCTCAGAAAACTATCCCCGAGATTAAAGAGCTTATCGGTGCCGATTCACTGGGCTATCTGAGTATCGAAGGGCTGATTAAAGCAGTAGCGTTACCCAAGGAGATTTTCTGCCTGGCTTGCTTCAACGGTGACTACCCCATACCGGTGCAGATTGAGATGGATAAACTGGCATTAGAGGCATTACCTGGCGCTCGACCGCCGGCTATCGACTAGAGCAAAGGGCGAACATTCTCCGGCCACTGGTTACGGTTTATTTCCATAAGCATAAAATGGAACTTAGCTTTGACCATGTGGTCGTATTCAGTGAAACCGCATTTCTGGAAACACTGCTGTGCTCTTATGTTTGATTCCAGAGTCTTCAAGTAGATGCGCTTGAGGTCTGTCTGTCCAAAAATATATTTGACCAGGGTGGTGACGACATCAGTGCCATATCCCTTACCCCAATAATCACGGTCGCCAATCATGATACCCAGTTCGGCTGTGCCATTAGTCTGGCTGATATTATAATAGGAGCAGTTGCCAATGTGCTTACCATCCATCGTATCTATCGCGAAGCGGCGGCTGGTGGGAAGGAAAGTGTCGAGTTCATCGACATATTCGGCTAGATAATGGGAGTAAGTCATCGTTGTTGGCGAGCCGGCATCGAGGTAGGCTAGCTCGGGGTCTATTTCCCAGGCGTAATCCTCTTTGGCGTCAGCCACTCTCTTTTCTCGGATGATAACCCTGCTTCCAATAATCATATACTATACTTTTTAAGCGCTTTAGAGTCAGAAGGAGAGCGAATCTTCCTTATTTGCCAGCTCAAGCAGAGCATCCTCGGCTGCCTGGCGCACGGCTGCACTGGAGCTATTACGACAATCTTCCAGGCACTCTGCAGCCACGGTGCCCCCTATCTTGCCTAAAGCCTGAATCGCCGCCACCTGGACATCGGAATCAGGGTCATTGACCAGCCTCAGAATAGATGGCACGGCGGCTTCTTCTTCCAACTCAGCACAGGCCCCGGCGGCTTCATAGCGTACCTCGGTATCAGCGCTGGCAAGCTCCTTAAGCAATATCGGCAGCCAGCCAGAGTCGTAATTCTTACCCATGGCGTAAATAGCGCTGATTCTAAGTCTGGAACTGTCGCTTTGATAGGCTTCCCTGATAGCTGTTTTCACCTGGGGTAGACTGAGCGGAGCGGCGGACTCCAGAGCGCGGCGTCTGATTTCTACCGGCTTTTGGGTATCACCAATCACGGTCAGTAAAGCTGCCTGTATAGCGGATATATGGTCAGAGCGTAACTTTTTGTGCTCAGCCAGTATGGCAAACTTGCCCAATGCGATGGCGGCGGCGGACTGGACTTGCTCTGATGGATCTTGCTCCAGCAGCTTAATAAGGGGGTTAACCAGAGACGCTTCTTCGTTTTCCCACAATCCTTCGATAGCCTGACGACGCACTTCGTCATCCGAATCCTGCAAGCAGTGCTTGAGAATGACGTCGAAGTTGAGGGCACAGTTGTCCTCAGCCATCTCCACCAGCCGGTAGACAATCTGGCGCCGCCGTTTGGTTTCAATTGTCGCCCAGTAGTCCTTAAGACACTTCATCTCCTCCGAGCTTAAATTAGATAGCTCGGTTAGGCTGGCATTAAGTAAGGGCTGGTCGATATTACCCAGCTCGATAACGGTCTGCTCGATGGGCAGTGACATAGTCGGTTCCGTAGTTCTATTCCTCCTCTTCCTCTCCTTCTCCCTGTTCCCATATAGGCTCGGTAAAGAGGTCGATATACTCTCCCATCGCTTCGGCGGCGAGCTGCTTTATTGTTTCTTTGGTCTCGCTGGCGAGCTGTGACAGTTCACGCATATCGATTTTAATATCCAGCATTTTAGTCAGCGCCCCCAGTATCACCAGAGCCGCCATCGGGTTTTGCATGCGGGTAATATGCGCGGGCACTTCACCCAGCAGGCAGATACCATCGATATCCCTCTCCTTGGCAATGCCGAGCAGTAAGCCATTCAGCCCGGAGATTTGCAGGTTCCCCTTTTGCATCAAATCATACTTCTTTAGCTCAGCCGTCAACGGCTGGTTGGTAGCTACTCCCCAGACCTTGGGCTGCTCGGTATGGTGGATGCGGGTAACGGCTGCGGCAAAGGTATATATTCGCTTAACCTTAAGGCTGAGTGCCGTATCAAGCACACAATTAGCCAGCTCATAGCCCTTGGTGGCAGGCTGGTTGTCGCCGATAAAGAGTATTATGTCACTACCCCCGCTGGCGTTTTTCCAGTAGTAGAATTTACTCTGCGGGAACTGGGGCGCCTCGACGACATTGTCTTTGACAGCGACACCGATAGGGTCGAAGAAGTAGGAGGCTTCGATTTCGCCCAGTCTCTTAAAATCCAGCTTTCTTTGCAGATAGTTAGCCACCAGCATGGAGACGCCGCTGATACCGGGCCAGGCGGCCACCATATTGGGCGACTTCAGTTTGGGGCGGGCATGAATCTTAACTAAACCCTTCATTTTGCTATGACTCCTTTATTAGTATAGGTAACCCTATCCCCTTACAGGCTGTCCTAAAACACAATATTGATTTGTCCGTCATTCCCGCCTTCGCGGGAATCCAGTAATCGTCCCAGTTCAGAAACCTGGATCCCGATTTTCATCGGGATGACAATTCTCGTACAACCCATTTATTTCTTATTATTAGGAACGAAGCCCCTGTAAAACTCGATTTATAAATATCCCTATTTACTCGCCACCGACACACTGGAGAAGTAAAGGTGTGGAGTATTAAGAAAGCCACCGACTGAGAGGCTATTAGGCTCCATTGCCCTCCTATCCAATTTACCGATACACGTCACGGCGATGACCAACGTGAAGTACCGTGACTGAGCGTTAACCATCATCAATTTCGTAGATTATTCGATAGTCCCCTACACGGATACGCCAACCCTCCCGGCTAGTTAATTTCTGACAGCCAACCGGCCTTGGCTCTTGACGTAGGTCCAATATTGCTGCTTTCGTCCGCTCATAAGCCTCAATAGGAAGTCTAACCAACTCCTTTTGGGCACGCCGCAAAATGAAGATAGCATAGGTCACTTCCGTTCCTTCTCAATTTCATCGGTGGCTTGCTCAAAAGGAATCGCCTCATCTTCAGATTTTTTTGCAGCGTCGTAGGCACGAATAGATTCCAACTCTTCAAGCTCTTCAAGAATCCTCTGGTATTCAGATACATCAAGGAGCACGGCAACGTGCTTCCCCTTTTCATCTACTATGTATTTCTCATTCATTGTCTCATCCTCCATATAAGGCTATTTACTCGCCACCGACACGCTGGAGAAGTAGAGGGGCGGGGTGTTGAGAAATCCACCCACCCACTTAACTTCATTGCCGATAGCCGCAATCTGCTTTAGAAGCTGGTAAACATTCCCGGAAACCATGGTGTCCTTCACCCTGCCTACTATTTTACCATTTTCCACCTTATAACCTAAAAGGACATTCCCGCTGAAATCGCCACCCAGTATATTGCCCTGGCTGGCGCCCATCAGGTCCTCGACGACCAAGCCTTCCTTGATATCGCTCACCATCTCGGCAAGGGTTGTCTTGCCCGGGGCGATAATAAAGGCGCTGGGGGAGGGGGCGGGTGGTCCGCCGCCACGGTGACCGTTGCCGGTGCTTTTCTTCCCCGCCAGGGCGGCCGTTTGCAGGTCATATAGAAAATTTTTAACTAACCCCTGCTCGATGAGCGGGGTGCGCTGACTGGGTATTCCCTCGTCGTCGCAGGGGCGACTTGCCGGGCGGTATGCCAGGGTCGGGTCATCCCACAACGATAGCCTGGCATCAAAAACCGGTTGACCCAGCCTGTTGCCGAGTGGTGAAGCCCCTTCCAGGACTGTCTTACCGTTGAAAGCAGCTATCAGAGGCATAATCAAAGCGTTGGCGACCCCATGAGGGGTAAAAATCACCGGCAGTAATCCGGTTGCTACCGATGCCCGGTTTCTGGCAAGTTCAAGCTGCTCCAGCACCACCTTAGCTACAGTATCGGATTCTAATATGGGCTGGCAGGAGCTCTGGCTTTCCCCAACGAAGAGCATATCGGTGTCCCGAATCAGTTGACCCTCGATACCTAATCCAAAGATACTCCGCTCATAATTTGCCTGTCCACCACGAGAATTTATGATACGGACGGAGACTGTGCCCCGGCTGATGTCGGCTTCACAGAGAAGCTCCGGGGTATGTTTTATCAGCCTGGTTATCATTGCCTCGCCCAGTTTCACCATTGCCTCATTAGCCACGGCTGCCACAGCCGGGTCGTGGACTGCTATCCGGGGGTAGGTGGTCAGGGCAGGCAGCTCAAATTTGGCTTCGGTGCCAAACTGGGCGGTTTCCAGAGCCATATCGACCAGGTTCTGACTATCTTCCAGGCTGGTAGCCGTGGCATAGCCAATCCTGCCCTGCTTGATAATACGCAGGGCCAGGCTGGTGCTCTGCTTGCTCTCGATGTGCTTGAGGCGATTGGTCTCGAACTGAACGGAAGTTTCCTCTGAAGAGACCATGAAGACCTCGGCGGCTTCAGCAACCTTTTTTGCCTTGTCAAGAATTCTTTCCACTCACTTGCCTCCGACTAAACAATGTTGAATACTGATGTGCGGGCTACCATTAGATACGGGTAGAGGAGACTGTCCTTTTTTACCACAGCCGCCACCCTGGTTAAACTCCAGGTCATTGCCAATACCATCTATGTTCTTGAGGGTATTAAATACATTACCGGTAAGCACCACCGGTCGTAGCATCTCGGCAATCTTACCATTGCGAATCATATAGGCTTCACCCGCCGAGAAGGTGAACATCTCCATGCTGGTGGTACCGCCATACCAGTTTTTAGCGTAGACCCCTTCCTTAATATCAGCGATTAAATCAGCAAAAGAGGTTACCCCCGGCTCGATGTAGGTGTTGGTCATACGCACAATGGGTGGGTAGTGATAGTTAATTGCCCGGGCATTACCTGTCGGCTCTTCATTCATTTTGGCAGCAGTTTCCCGTGAGTGCAGCCGTCCGACTAATTTACCCTCCCGGATGAGGTAGGTTTTAGTGGCAGGTACACCTTCATCATCGTATTTATAGCTGCCGCGCAGCCCGGGTACCGCCGCCCCATCGACGATATTAAGCCTGGGGCTGCCGAATTCCTTGCCCAGAGTCATAATCTGGCGCATCTGGTCATTTTCGTAAATAAAATCGGCCTCGGATAGGTGGCCAAAAGCTTCGTGGACAAAGACACCCGCCAGAATTGGGTCCAGCACCACGGTGTATTCTCCCCCCTTGACCTGCGGGGCGGTTAACAGGGCTACTGCCCGCTGTGCCAGTTGTTCTACCTGAGAGTGAATACCCTGGATTGCACTAATATCACCGCAGCTACCCAGGCTCAGTCCGCACTGTTGCACCTCGTTGCCGGCAGCGGCAATCGCCGTCAGGCGCAGGGTAATATCGGTCCTCTCCTGCTCGATATAGCTGCCCAATGAGTTGATAAAGATGGTCTTTTTACGCCCATCACCATAACCAATCACCGAGGTTTTTATCCCCGGAGTGCCGCTGATAATATCGTTATATTCCTCCAGTAGCTGCTTCTTGGCCAGCAGAGGAATGTCCAGCGGATTCTTATTCAACTGGCTAAGGGCGCGGTCAACCGCTGGTTCTCCCCTGGCCAGTCGGCTTTCTTCATTGCCGACAAATCGGGCTTGCTTCACGGCCTGTTCTATTCTGCCCGGCAAGTCATCCAGGTTGTTAAAGCTGACAAATCCCCAGCCGCCTTTTACCAGGGCGCGCACATTCCCCCCGATGGCGGTACGGCGGCCGATAGATTCCAGTTTCCGGCCCCGGTAGGTGATATTGCCGCTCTGGCTCTCTTCGAGGTGAGCCTCGATGTAGTCGGCGTGATACCTCTTGAGTGTTTCCGCCAGTTGCTGCCCGATAGTTTCAATATATGTCATCGTTGTTTTTCTCCTCGCTATATTCAGTTTACAAATCTACCCCGTTGATTGTCAATTGATAATAGGTGTTTGAGGTTTTTATTAACCTATCCCCCTGCCCCCTTCCCTTGCTAAGGGAAGGGGGAGAGCCTTGCTCTAAAAGTACCATATTTATGTCATTCTGAGCACATTCACTTTGTTCAGTGTGAACTCCGCGAAGAATCCGTATTGTCCTCCTCCGAGAACGGATTCTTCGTCGTTTCACTCCTCAGAATGACTTTTGAGACAAAGCCCTTAGTAAGGGCAGGGGATAGGTTACTAAACACCCTCACCTGTTGTTTGCTATAATATGGCTGAATATGTTTGGGAGGGGCAATGATGGTAATGAAGGCTGAGTCAAACATAGTGCTACCACCGGTTAATCAGGTTGGCATTGTGGTTCAGGATGCTGCCAGGACCGCCGAGTATTATGCCGCAACTTTTGGTATCGGGCCCTTCGTCTTCCATGAAATGAATCTGGAGAGGGCAATGTTGCACGGCCAGCCGGCACCAAGCCGGTTGATAATGGCTCTGGCCCGGATGGGACCTCTGGAAATCGAGCTTATTCAGGTCGTGGCGGGGGGCGAATTCTATACCGGATTCCTACGAGATAAGGGAGAGGGTCTGCACCACCTGGGTAGCTATATGGCTGACCTGGAAAGCTACGATAAAATGCTGGCGGCATTAGCCAGGCAAGGAATCAACCCTACTTTTCAATATCGTGGGCGAAGTTTGCGCTTTACCTATTTGGATACTCAGGCTGCTGGTGGCGTCATATTCGAACTGATAAATTTAGAAGGAAGGGCATAAGTCGGATGTTTATGCAATTCGGTAACGAATTTATCAGTACTGTTGAGTATCAACATAACGTCATCTACTGTCATTTCGTCATAGTTGCGGTATTTTCTCCCGGCCGCGACTGCACTCCCAAGGGTAGCAGATCCCATTAGTTCCTCTTTATAGTGCTGATATGCGTCTTCCGGCAATTCGTGCTGCCGCACCAACTTTTCAGTTAGAATAATACTCGTATTACCGGGATAGGCATCAAGAATCGTCACCATTTTCCCTTTCCAACGGATTCTTAAACTAAATCCGACTGTCCCCCAATAAACGGTATATCCGGCCTTCATCCAGCGTTCTATATAGGTCGCGAAGCTGTCTTTAATATTCGAAGGTAAAGAGGCGGTAAATTCTGCGAAATTAGTCTTTGATGTAGTTCTTGATTCTACTTCAACATCTGTAACCTGGACCTCCGGTTTTCTTTCTTCATAGATGACTTTAACAACTGCTCTAGTGAATTCTCTCGTTCTAGCTACGAAGTTAGGGACAATGACCAACGGCCAATTCGAATCCTTTTCTAATCTGTAACAGTGTAGTTCAACGAATCCTAAAGAGAACTGTAAATGTGGAGCGGATTGAATGGTTTCTGCTAACTGTGTAGCCCCAGGGAATATTTTATCTCCAACAATAAGTAATGCGAACTTGCCATTCGAAAGGCCATCCTGAACCTTTGCTTGAAATTCAATTTCACTCGGCTCGAAATTATGCACAGCTTTCTTTACGGCTTTATAAATAGAAGTGGGCTCATTATACCGCCTGCCTAAATCCGATGACACAGCTCGATCAAGGCTGTCATAAGTCCACGATGTAAGAGTCTTTGCGTACTCAAGTATCTGAGCAACCACCGTTCTGTGTGCCTCTGGATTGCGCCACAGTTTTGTTTCAACCACTGTCAACAAACCGCTAGGGCTTATGAAAAGGTTGTCAATGGCGGCGATTTCTCTGCCAATCGAAACCAAAGGTGCATAAGCTTCGTCCATGTAACCTACAGGAATGATTGACGGATGTTTAAAGAGTAACTCTTGTAACCAGGCTTCTTGGAACACCTTATCATTTACCGATATAGGTATGAGAGCTTTACCAAAAGCAGTAGCATCATTAATTAAATACGGATTTATGTTAGTCATAATCACCTCGGGGCATAAGGCAGGCTGGCTGAGATAAGCCCGGCTAACTTCTCAGCCGGATGATAATGCCTATAACAATCAGCACTATACCGACGGCGATAGCTATCACGCCACCTATCTTGAGCGCGATAGGTTGAGGGCGCGGCGGCCAGTGCTCCAGAAATTCTCTGACATCAGGGCGGTGGGAAATGGCACTGTAATAGTTTTTCTCCTCACTCTTGCCCCAGAAAATCGAAGCCAAACCGAGGAGATTGAACAAGACGCCCATTCCCATTAGCACTAACCAGTCACGCTGAGGCATACCCCACCTCTAGACCTAAAGGGTTATTTAGTAAATAACTATATACACTCTGGGCGTTATTTGCAAGCACCTTACAAAAAGACCGTCTAGCCAAGCCACCGTTCATTGCGAGCACCAGATGTACCTCTCCCTTGACGGGAGAGGGTTAGGTGAGAGTGATACGATTCTAGCCCCTCACTTTCATCTCTCCCGCAAGGGAAGAGAGAAGAATAACTGCGGGCGGAATGGCCCCGCAATGACAGTTCTAATGCCAAACGGTCTCTTGCTTGAATCAGGTGATATCGGCCTTAGCTCCCGCCTCTTCCAGCTTCTTTTTGGCGGCAGTCGCCTCATCCTGGGTAACCCCTTCCTTAACTGCCTTAGGGGCACCCTCTACCAGGTCCTTGGACTCCTTCAGTCCCAGAGCCGTCAGTTCCCGTACTGCTTTAATCACATTTATTTTATTGGGGCCGACTTCTTTAAGAATTACATTAAACTCTGTTTTCTCTTCAGCCGCCACCACTACTTGTGTTGCTGCTCCCCCTGCTGCAGCGACCACCACCGGAGCCGCCGCCGAGACCCCGAACTCAGTCTCTAAGGTCTTGACCAACTCAGCCAGTTCCAGCACGGTCATGTTTTTGATGGTATCCATTATATCGTTAATGGCGGGCGCCTTACCTGCCTTACTCGTGGCAGCACTGGCTGATTTGGCTTTTTTCCCTGTCTTTTCGGCTGTTGCTTCTGCTTCAGTCACCTGTTCTGTTGTTACCTCGTTTTCTGGCATTTTACTCTCCTTCCAATTGATTAATTCTAGCTTGTAATACCCCCATAATTCCCCTTATCGGGCTGGTAAGACAGCCCAGTAAGCCTACAATCGGACTTTGCATCTGACCCAGCACCTTAGCGAGCAATATTTCCCTGGATGGCAGTGTTGCCAGGGTCTTTACTTCCTCTGCTGTAATCAACCTGTTCTTCAGAAAGCCACCCCTGATACTCAGGCTTGCCTGGGACTCGCGTATATAGTCAATTAAAATTCTGGCCGGCGCCGCTATATCGCCATAGCCCAAAGCAATGGCTGTCGGACCTTCAAAAGATCTTGTAACTTCATCATTCACGCCGTCTCTCTCCAGAGCAATGCGGGCAAGAGTGTTCTTCACCACTTTATACTCGCTATCCGATTCCTGCAATCGCCGGCGCAAAGTGGTCATCTGCGGCGTTGCCAGCCCGCGATAGTCCGTTAAGATAACAACATTACTTTTGGTAAAATCCTTTCGTAGCTCTTCGATTATCTGGGCTTTATTCTCTTTAGACACCTTTTTAGCCTCCTCACTGAACTACCGCGGCTGAACATCTTTTATTCCGTAATTGACTTTCCCCGGTTACCTGATTCCAGCTCGTCAAACTTCAAAAAAGAAGCCCTTGTGCCGATTACACAAGAGCTGTGCTGCCAGACTGCGCCAGGTTGCGGCTTCACTCAGGCTAAACCCTGAACCTGGTATTGTCTTTTCCTCGGCAGGCACACTTTAAGCTTTAATCGACACCCGCTGTCTCAGGATATTTTATATTTCTTACCTGGAGATAGGCTACCTCATCGAGCGACTCATACCTACTTTACTACCAGTTCCCGGTGATGTCAACTGGGATTCTGTGACATGGTCGGCCTGATGTCAAGCATTATGCCCGCCCCCATGGTAGTCGTTAACGAGGCCGTTTTAATATACTGTCCCTTAGCCCCGCTGGGCTTGGCTTTCATCACGGCGTCCATCACTGCCATCAGGTTATCCAGTAACTTAGCATCTTCAAAACTAACCTTACCCAGAGGTAAGTGAATGATAGCCGTCTTGTCTAATCTGAATTCCACTTGACCTTTACGGGCATCTCCGATGGCCCGAGTCAGGTCATTAGCGGCGACCACCGTGCCTGATTTGGGGTTAGGCATCAATCCCTTTCTCCCCAGGATTTTCCCCAGTTTTCCTACCTTACCCATCATATCGGGGGTAGCAATAGCCATATCAAAATCCACCCAGCCGCCCTCAATCTTTTGCATCAGCTCATCACTGCCCACAAAGTCAGCCCCGGCGGCCTCAGCAATTTTTACCCCTTCTCCCTGGGCAAAGACTAAAACCCGGGTCTTCTTGCCTAACCCGTGCGGCAGCAGAGTAACGCCGCGCAATTGCTGGGTGGCATTCCGGGGGTCAAGCCCCATTCTAAGATGAAGCTCTACAGTTTCGTCAAACTTGGAGTGAGCCATCTTCTTGGCCAGACTAATAGCTTCCTCAGGGGCGTACTCCTTTGTCCTGTCCAGTAGTTTGGCTGCTTCTTGATATTTCTTACCGTGTTCTGCCATTTTTCTCCTATTCTATCCTAATCCCCATACTTCGGGCGGTGCCCTCGATAGTTCTCTCGGACCCTTCGATACTGTTGGAATTAAGATCTTTAGCCTTAACCTTTGCTATCTCGCGCAGCTTATCCCGGGATAAGCTGCCTACGGTGCCACGGCCGGAATCACTGGCGCCCTTTTCGATGCCTAATGCCTTCCTCAGCAAATCAGCCGTGGGTGGTGTTTTGGTAACGAAAGTAAATGACCTA
>ORJL011669461.1_pt1 | contig 48542 bp, 51 predicted proteins | sample 1779941 | NCBI WGS metagenome assembly ORJL01 (sample SAMEA104232317, study PRJEB22302) | groundwater metagenome | biome: forest; feature: aquifer; material: groundwater | place: USA | collected 2011-08-07 | depth 5.8 m | reverse complement strand
GCTCTTCAGTCGGCGCTGACCCATCTCCCGGTAGAGGTTAATCATAGCTATCTTGATGATGTCGGCGGAGGTGCCCTGTACCGGCATATTTATCGCCATACGTTCGGCCGCTTCCCTTATCTGCCGGTTGGCTGAGTTGATTTCAGGGATAGAGCGTCTCCGGCCCAGCAGTGTCTGAACATAGCCCTGGTTTCTGGCCTGTTGCCTGGTGGCTTCAAGATATTTTTTGACACCGGGGTATTTGGTAAAGTAGGCGGCAATGAATTGGGTCGCCTCTTCTCGCGATAGCTCGGTTGCCTGCTCCAGTCCGTAGCCACTCATACCGTAGATGACGCCGAAATTAACCGTTTTCGCCACCCGGCGCATATCAGGGGTTACCTGGGATGTGTCCACGCCGTAAAGCTGAGCAGCGGTGGCGGAGTGAACATCCTCATCTCGCTTAAAGGCGTCGAGCAAGCCCTGGTCTTGAGACAGGTGGGCCAGGGCACGGAGGTCAATCTGTGAGTAGTCTCCAGCCAGCAGGTAAGAGCCGGGTGGGGCAACAAAAGCCTGCCTGATTTCTCCCCCCAGTTCGCCGCGTATCGGGATGTTTTGCAGGTTAGGGTCGCTGGAGGAAAGACGGCCGGTAGCTGTTCTCGTCTGGTTAAAGCTGGTATGCACCCGTCCCGTTTTGGGGTTGGTCAGACCGGGCAGGGCATCGATATAGGTCGACTTGAGCTTAAATAGCCGACGGTAGTCTAAAATAAGCCCTATTAGCGGGTGAGTGCCGAGTAACTTTTCCAGAATCGATGCTTCAGTAGAATAGCCGCTTTTTCCTTTGCGTGCAGTAGTCGGGAGCTTCAACTCTTCAAAGAGAATAGAGCCTAATTGCTGGGGTGAGTTTATATTGAACTGGTGACCTGCATTGTTATATATTTCCACCTCCAGCTTGATTAACTGTTCGCCGAGACGGTGTGACATCTGCCGCAGTAAATTTCTATCCAGTGCTATGCCGTTTCTTTCCATGTTGACCAGCACCGGCACCAGTGGCATCTCGACCTCGGCGAATAGCTGCCACAAACCCGACTGGTGTAGTTCGGGTTCCAGTGATTCAGCGAGTCTTAGCGTCATATCGGCATCGGCGCCGGCGTAATCGGCGACACGGGCTACTTCTACCCGGGACATCGAAAGCTGTTTAGACCCTGAGCCGATAAGCTCGGTGATAGGTGTCATTTCAATACCTAGTCGGCTGAAGGCAAGAGCTTTCAAACCCAAGGACTTTTCACTGAGCAGGTAGGCAGCAATCATCGTGTCAAAAGTCAGGTTGTTGACGGTTATCCCGTACTCCGCCAGTACCGTCATATCATACTTACCATTGTGGGCAAGCTTGGCTAGAGTAGCGTCTCCCAGGAGAGGCTTGAGATGCTTGATGACATATTCCAAGGGTAGCTGCTCCACCCGTTCCAGGGGCGGTGGCTCCACGGGTTCCAGTGACAGCTGTCCTGTCTGCCCCGGACCAACATGCCCCACCGGTATATAATAAGCCTCGCCCGGAGCCAGCGAAAGAGATACGCCGACCAGTTGCGCCGATAGGGCGTCCAGGCTGGTTGTCTCCAGGTCAAAGGCAAAGGTTTTGGTTGCCGAGAGACGACCCAGCAGTTCATCGAGAGCTGGGGCGGTACTGATAATGCGGTAATCATGCCGGGATGGTTCAGTTTGAACCTCAGCCGTCTCTCCGGTGGCTCCCTCTTCGGTTGCGGGCAATTTGGGTAGCAGGCTAAAAAACTCAAGTTCGCGGAAAAGCTCGCTTACTTTGCTGCGGTCATAAAGGCTGACCCGGCACTCATCCAGGTTAAGGGTAACCGGTGCCCGGGTGATGATGGTCGCCAGCTCTTTGCTCTGGCGGGCAATAGCTTCGTTTTCCCGCAGGAGAGCCTGCAATCTGGCCGGGGTTACCTCCTCGATGCGGGCGTAGATTGCTTCCAGGCTGCCGAATTGCTGGATAAGCTTGGTTGCCGTCTTTTCACCGATGCCGCGAACACCGGGGATATTGTCCGAGGGGTCGCCTACCAGCGCTTTGAAGTCGGTAATCTGCTCCGGCTTGACGCCATACCTCTGGATTACACTCGCTTCATCGCAAAGGTCGGTGTTACTGAAGCCTCCCCTCGGTTTCGGATAGAGCACCTTTACCCGTGCCGATACCAGTTGCATGGTATCGGCATCGCCGGTGACGATAATGGTATCGATATTCTGCTGACTGGCCTGGTGGCTGAGGGTGCCCAGAACATCGTCGGCTTCGTAGCCATCCAGTTCAAAAATGGGGATGTGGAAGGCTTCGACCAACTGCCTTACCCGTCCCAGCTGACCGATAAGCTCACCGGGGGTGGGGGGGCGCTGCGCTTTATACTGGTCGAACATTTTGTGTCTGAAGGTGGGGGCTTTGGTATCGAAGGCAATGGCAATGTGGGTGGGTTTCAGGTCGTTTATCGACTTGAGCAACATCTGGGCAAAGCCAAAAACAGCACTGACCACCTCACCCGTTTTGGGTACGGTCAGGGTTCGGGTGTTCTCAAAGGCATGGTAGGCACGGTGCACGATAGCGTTGCCGTCGAACAGCACTAGCAGCGGTTCTTTCATAGTCCAATTATAGCAGAATGGAAGCCGCTATACCTGCAAAGCTATCTTTGTATGGGCATATCCTTGACCTAGGATACGTGCCAATCGCTAGTAGTAATAGGTTACAGTTATTGTGGTCGTCCAATCACTTTGGCTGCCAAAATTCCCAAAGTAGACATTAATAGTTCCGGGGAGTACCGGTATGCCAGAATAAGAAAAGGTTGTGTCAAACCCAGTCAGTTTCCCCGCAGAAATAAAGCCAGGGTAAGAATCTGTCACTTGCAACCATCCGTTGGTGGCCGTGGTGGTTCCTGAAATATATAGATAGCCGGCGTAGTCTGCTAAAAATGAAACTACTCTAGAATATGGGCCATCCGTTGGAGTTATAGTAACAGAGTTTGCCTTAATTGATGACTGGGACAAGCTCACAATACTCTGTAAATTAGTGTTTTGGCTCTGTAGCGATGAGATTTGAGAGTTGGCAGACGATAGCTGACTTTGCAATGATTGTTTGTCAGAAGATAGGGATGATACTTGGCTTTGTAAGGTAGAGATTTGTAAATTGGCTGATGACAGTTGAGTTTGCAATGATTGTTTGTCAGAAGATAGGGATGAAATCTGTGCCTGCAAATTAGATATATCAGAACCGCCGGATAATAGTTGGCTCTTCAGCGATACAACTTGAGACTTGTAGCTAGAGATGTCATTCTGTAATGACGAAATTTGGCTTTGTAAGGTAGATATTTGTGAATTAGCGGATGATAGTTGAGTTTGCAGAGATTGTTTCTCAGAAGATAGCGTCAAGATTAGACTATTATCCCTTGAAATCTCTCCCGAAGCTGTGACGTAGTAATAGATAAACACTCCCGCCATAATTATCAGAATAATGATGGTGACTAGAAAAGCTCTACTAATTCCGTGAGTTTTGACTTCTTGCATAATTACAAAACCCTCTTCGCCAGTTTTGACTGGTTTGAGTGCCATTATAGCAGAGTCAAGACATAATAAGTAGGTCAAAAATCGCGGAGTGGTTTTTTCTGGAGTGGTTTTAAAAAAGATGTATTATTATGCTCGGTAAGGATGAACCGTCCATTTTCATAGGCGAAAGTGGTAATGCCGCAGTTGTCCTGTCTTATCTGCCAGAAATGAGAATTATCCAACCCCAGCAGGGCACATATTAACACCTTGTTCACCACGCGGTGAGATACCATGATAACAATGCCTTTGTGTTTGGCTATTGCCTCATCCACCACACTCAAGGCTCTTTGCCTGATATCATCCAGACTCTCAGCCCGTGGTATTTTTACCTGGTGGGGAGCATTTATCCAGACGGTATAAAGCTCTTTATCTTGCTTCTTTACTTCTTGAATGGACAAGCCCTGCCATTTTCCGAAGTCAAGGTCGATGAGACCCGGGGTAATTTCGACGTTAAGCTGGTGATGACCGGCGATAGATTCGGCTGTTTTCAGAGCTCGTTTCAATGGGCTGGAGTAAACGATTCCTATCTTTTTCTGGCTCAGATATTCACCCAGCAGCTCTGCCTGCTTTATGCCCGTCTCATTCAGGGGAACATCAATTTGCCCCCTGAATATTTCGGCCGTGTTCCATTCCGTTTCCCCGTGTCTGGCCAGAATAATTTCTGTCATTTTGCCACTCTTACTTGGCTACTCTCGGGTTCATGTTCAGCGCCTTAAGTATGGTCATTATCTCTTCTTTCATGCCATCAGCGGTCCAGAAGAGGTGGCTGTGGCATCGACAATCACTGGCACCAAAACCGGGGATAGCCGTAAAGTGATTGCTGATAGCCCGGGTAATGGTGCATTCGGTCCTCTCCAGGCTATCACAGAGAATGATACTTCTGATTGATGCCCGTTGTAAAAGATAATCGATATGCCAGTGAGGCTTTTTCTCTGGGCGGAGATGGTGGCTCAATCTGGCTTTAAAGCCTCCCAGGGCTGAGCCAACATAGGCGTAGTCACCACGGGGGAAATAGAGAACCTGGAGGCTGCCTACTGCGATTGACTGCCCTTCAGGAAGTCGGGTTATGAGGACATAGCTGCCCTTTCCGTTATTGCCTAAATCGTTCTTTGAGAGCGTGATGCCATTCTCTACTTTAGTCACCGGTTTTTTTTGACCTCCTCTCCACTCACACTAGGTCTGCCAACTGGTCCAGTTCAAGCCTTTTCCGCTCTTCGTGGAGCTTTAGTGAGGGAGGCTCTAGATATACCTGGGGGGCAGGGTAGCCATAGAAGTTCCCAGAACCGTAGGCTGCCTGTCCGTCGCCGACCTCAATATAGCAGAAACCCTTGCCGTCGAACCTCTTGGGCTCACCTTCTCCCCTAACCTCGGCCGTAATAATCGCTGCTACCACACGGCTCTGCTCATCAGCAAATACCCCCGCCTTGGGCAGCAAGAGCCCGGTGGGGTTGGGTTGTCTAATGAACGTCACATCGCCAATGGCAAAGACGCCAGGGTAACGTGTTTTCAGGGTATCGATCTCAACCGGGATCCAGCCTGTTTCGTCCGTTAGCCCGGCTTCCCGCACTACTTTAGGTGCGGCATGGGGCGGTATGCTCACCAACAGGTCGAAAGAGGTCTCCCCTCCCTCAAAAACAATCCTGCGGGGAGCACTGTCTATCCTCTGAAGCTTCTGCTGCGGGTAATACTTGATGTCTCGCTCCTTGAGCATACCAATGACGGCATCGCCCATCGCTGGACCGGCGGATGGCATAGGTCTCGGTTCTGGAGTGTAGACAGCCATCTCCACCCGCTGTCGGTTCCCCTTACTCCGGAAGAACGAGTCCATTAGAAGGGCCGCCTCATAGGGAGCCGCCGGGCAGGAAAAGGGGGTACGGCAAACTAGCACGATAGCTCGCCCCGTATCGAACTGTTGCAAGGCACGGTAAACCCCAAAGGCCCCATTGGTGTCATACAGGTTATAAGCTGATTCGACAAAGCCAGGTATGCCACTCCCATCTTTTTCGGCGCCCAGAGCGACAATTAAATAGTCTGCCTCGAGCGTTGCGGAGGAAGTGCGCACCCGTCGCGCCGCTGGGTCTATTTCCAGAATCTCGCCGTGCACCCATTCAATGCCCTTAACCGCCAACTCGGAAAGTGGCCGTTCCACCTCCCCCTTGTCTTTTATCTCCCCAACCATGAACCTCATATTGAAAGAGCATAAAGAGAAGGTGTTCTGTCTTTCCACTACTACTATGCGGTGCTCGGGCGGTAGCATTCTACGCAATTGCTGCGCAGTAGACAAGCCACCGAAACCACCCCCCAGTATCACGATAGTTTTACCGGCCATATTTCCCTCCTCGTTTTTGTTTCCTAGTCTTATACCCCAGCAATGAAAGCCTTGTCAATAACAGTCAATAGTATTTCATTTAGAAAGCAGGAGCTTTGCCTGCCTGACGATAAGCTCACCGGCCGTATCGACATCTTCCTGAGTGCTCAACCGTCCCAACGTCAGACGGAGCGCTCCCAGGGCCAACTCCCGGCTTAACCCCATTTCCAGAAGGACACCAGAAGGCTCGGTAGAGCCGGCATGACAGGCAGCCCCGGTGGAGGCAGCTATCTCCGGAATCTGGCGAAGTAATTCCTCCCCTGCTGTACCGGAGATGCTGATATTCAGCGTATTTGGTAGCCTTTGCTCCGGGTGTCCATTAAGTTTAATTTTCTCTTTCCCCAAACCCGCTTCAATCCTGTTATAAAGGCTATCCCTCAAGTGTTTAGTCTTTTTTCCGTAATCAGCCAGTGTGTTCCGGGCAATCTCACAGGCAGTCCCCAGTCCCACTATATACGGCACGTTCTCAGTTCCCGCCCTTCTGCCTTCCTCCTGCCCGGCTCCGCGAATAAGAGAGTCTACCCGGATACCATTCTTTACAAATAGGGCACCGATACCTTTGGGGGCGTATAGCTTGTGCCCGGCGATGGTCAGCAAATCCACCTTCAGCTCGTTCACATCTACCTTGATTTTGCCGCAGGACTGGGCAGCATCAGTGTGAAAGATAACCCCCCGCTCCCCGGCTATCTCACCGATTTCCGCTATAGGCTCAATTGTGCCTACCTCGTTGTTGGCATGCATGACGGTAATCAGGATAGTCTCACTATTAATTGCACGACCCACATCTGCGGGGACTACCAGACCGTATCTATCCACTGGAAGATAGGTGACCCTGAAGCCCAGCCTTTCTTCCAGATAGCGGCAGGTGTTCATTACGGCGGGGTGCTCGATGCGTAAGGTGATAATGTGTCTGCCTCTATCCATATTGGCCAGCGCGATGCCAATTATGGCGTGATTATCGCTCTCACTGCCGCCACTGCTAAAGATAATTTCCTCAGGCGTTGCCCCGATAAGAGCGGCGACCTGTCCCCGTGCGTGCTCGACTGCCCCTCTGGCACGCTGCCCATAGCTGTAAGTGGTTGAGGGATTGCCGAAATGCTCTCCCAGGTAGGGAAGCATGGCTTCTCGAACCTTGGGGTCGATGGGGGTTGTCGCATTGTAATCAAGATAAATAGTGCTCATTTGTAAGCTCGTTCTTAGCTGAATTCTTCCATCGTAATAAAAGGGCCGTGCCAGTCGTGATACCACACTGCCCCGGTATAGCCGTTAATGCTGAGCATTCCTTCGACTTGCCCATCCTTCAAGGTATGCAGCGTGTAGTAACCATAGAAGGTATCAGCCTCAGCCACTCCGCGTCCAGGTAGATTAACCTCCAGCCACTTTTGAGCCAGCTCTTTGGCTTGCTCAGGGGTTACGGACATGTTGGCGGTAGGCTGGCCGCTGTAGGAATTACCCATCATATTGCTCATTATACCGTACTTGGTGTTCCACATCATATTGGGTCCGTACTCAGGGGAAACCTGCCCGGTATACTTATCGATAAGTAATTCGGTAGCATGAATACCGGTGTCCTTCTCTTCGACTTCAGCGTAGAAATTCCAGGTGAACTCCATAACCTCGGTCAAAACTAAGTTCCCGCGATAAGCGTTAAGGTACCGACTGGCGGCATCATCTGCCTGTTCAATGGTAATAGGCTTTGCATCAGGGTTGTAATTACCCCAGCCCCCTCCCATCATACCACCCTGTCCTGGCTGTCCCCAACCGGGAACACAAGCTGTCAGACCAAGTAATATCACCAGTGCCACAGGGATGACCAGCCAATATATCCTTCTCATTACCATCCTCACCGCATCAACCTTTTCAGGTCAGGTCTTTTTTCCTGGCTTCGTATTCCTCTTTGTTTATCTCACCCCGGGCATATCTCTTCTTCAGTATTTCCAGGGCTGAGTCAGAACGACTGGCAGAATCAAAACTGCCTGACTGACCTGTCCCGCGTGCTGCGGCGACAACAGCCCAAATAATAAGACCGAGAACGGCTATCCAGAAAACACCCATCAATCCCATAGCTCCAAAACCTCCCATCATTCCTGAACCCATCATCCCGTATCCGCCGTATTGTCCACCCCAGATTAGTCCTGGGACCACAGACAGGATGACAAGGACAGCCAGAATAATACCTCCAATGATCAGAGCCGTTTTTAAACTTTTATCCATTACCTTACTCCTTTATAAATTTGTTTTTGTTCTCTATATTCAGGATATCAAAGTAATATAAAGAAAATGTGAAGATAATATGGATTTTACTGGTTTTTATAAATCTGTTCTAGCTTAATTTAATGGCTCTTAGCGGGCAAGCCAGGACACATTCAGAACAGCCCTTACAGATTGCCGGATCAGGCATCGGTGGCTCATAAGGCGCTTCCTGCTTGAGCAGTTTATGCGGGCAAGCCAGCACAGCAGCACAAGTTCCGCTATCGCACCGGTCAGGACGGCACTTGTTATAATTTACCAGCAACATCTTATTCGGCATCACGTTTCACATATCTAGCCAAGACTTACTACCTTATCTGATTCGGAAATCATCTTGACTAATTCCGGCATGGTGGAGATAGAACAAACATTGGCTTTCTGGTTGCGGGATTTGAGACAGGTGCCGCAGGCCAGGAGATTACCGCCGCTACTGAGGAACTTTTGCAGGACCTGGGCAACATTAAAAGTCTCACTCTGGATATTCTCTATCTCGACACCGCTACCGAGTAGAAACATGGTGGTCTCATTACCTTGGCCCAGCGCCTCGTTACCCAGTCGCAGCGCATTCCAGGCGGTCTCCGTGTCTTTTGTGTTTAAGATGATGCCCAGTTTCATCAATCCTCCTCCTGATTTACTTACCTTGAATAAGAGCCGCATCCTGTCTGATTTGCTCAAAGAGTATTTCACGCAATAAATCAAAAGCCTCGAGGAGACGAGGGTTGACTATCCGGTAGTAGACCATATTGCCTTCTTTCCTGGAGATAAGGAGGTGGCGCTCCCGCATCATGGTTAGGTGCTGGGACAGATTGGCTGGTGCCAGCCCCAGTTTTTCTCCCAACTCACCGGCACTCATTTCCTTGTTGCGCAGAATGTTAATCAGTTCCAGTCGTTTGGGGTGAGAGAATACCTTGCACATTTCGGCATGGTAGGCATAAAGCTGGTCTTCCATAATAACTGCCCTTCCCTTACATTAAGTAGTATTTGCTAAGTTTCTAAATAAAGCAATCTCTTTATAAGATAATAATAGCACACAATCCAAGCTTGTCAATAGCCTGAGAGTATTTAGTAACAATCTCTATTCGTCCCGGATTTCAAATGTGCTAAAATACATACCTGAAGGTAACGCGGAGGGAGTATAAAAATGGTAGAAGATAAATATGCTTCAAGGCGATTCGATATCGAGCGGGAGGATGCTATAGACCGAGCCGTGCTTGAGGTAATCCCCTTTGATTATGCCGGCTCGGCAACCGAGGTAGTCTACGAGACCGATGAATTCACCTGTGTTTGTCCCTGGACCGGCTTGCCCGACTTTGCTCATCTGGTGATACGCTATCGCCCGGAACGCTCTCTGGTGGAGCTTAAATCCTTGAAATACTACCTGACCTCTTACCGCAATGTGGGCATATTGCAGGAGCATGCCATCAACCGCATCCTTCAGGACCTGGTGCCACTTTTGCAGCCTCTTTCTATGGTGGTCGAGGCAGAATATAAAGAAAGAGGCGGGATTACGACCAGAGCCACGGCTCAGTATCAGCGGCAGGAATAACACTGGCAGCGATTGGAGTCCCTCCTGGTAAATAGCCTGTCGTTTATATATAATTCTAGGGTAGTGCTTTATTTCGATTACTTATAGCTTGGGTCGGAATCTTTTTGTGTCTAAAGACCTTCCCTTATCTTATGGAGTTTCTTTCGAAGGTGCATAAACAATAGGAGATTGTCCAGCAACCTATCCCCCTGCCCCCTTCCCTTGATAAGGGAAGGGGGAGTGTAGGAAAGAGAGGGGCGAAGCCCCTCTCTAAAATCTCTTCCCCCTCTCCTTTAAAGGAGAGCGGGATTAAGGGGGTGAGGTTAATAAACAACCTCATAATAGTGTTCTTGACTAGGAGCTTAACAGAAAGGATAAATTATGGGTTTAAGTTGTGGCATGATAGGTGTCCCATCTTGTGGGAAAACAGTTATTTTTAACGCTATTACTGCTGCCGGGGTAGCGAGTTATAATAGTGCCGAGATGAACCGGGCCGTGGTTTCCATCCCGGACCAGCGCATTAACCGGCTGGTAGAAATGTACCACCCGCGCAAGGTAGTACCATCGACTCTGGACATAGTCGATATTCCCGGTATCAAGGCTTCCACTCAGGGTGATAAACATGGCTCCAGATTGCTCGGGTATATCAAGAATGTCGAAGCTCTGTTGCACGTTGTCCGTTGCTTCGAAGACAGTAATGTCCCCTTTGAGTATGAGACGATAAATCCGGTACGTGATATCGAGACTGTCGACCTGGAACTGATAGCGGCCGATAGCACTACTCTTCAGAACAAGATAACCCGCCTGGAGAAGAAAGTGCGTGCCGGAGATAAGGATGCTGTCAGGGAAACTGCTAATTGTGCCAAGGTATATGAGGCTATTCAACAGGGCATTCCGGCCCGCAGGCAAAAGCTTAGTGCCTCAGAAATAGCCAGTGTCGCCGAATGCAACCTGGTCTCTTTAAAACCGGTGCTCTATATCGCCAACATTAAATCTCCGGAGGATGCCGTCAACCGCCATGTAATGGCACTGAAGCAGTTTGCCGCTGACGAGGGTGCGGAGGTGATTACTGTCTGCGGCAAAGACGAAGCTGATATCAGTCAGCTTCCCAGGGAGGAACAGCCGGAATTCCTGCGTGCCCTCGGACTAAAAGAGTCCTCGATGGAGCGGCTGATTAATGCCGCCTACGGGATGCTGGGACTGGTCAACTTCTTTACCAGCGGGGAAGATGAGGTTCGTGCCTGGACCTGCCTGAAGGGTGATAAAGCCCCGGTGGCGGCGGGGAAGATTCATACCGACATGGAGAAAGGTTTTATCCGTATGGAGGTTATTCGCTATCAGGATTTGATGGAACTGGGGAGCGAAGCCGCTGTAGCCAGGGCAGGCCGGCAGCGTCTCGAGGGTCGTGAATATGAAGTGCAGGACGGGGATATTGTGGTGGTGCGCTTCAACGCCAATAAGTGAGTGAATATAGCAGTGTATGGCAAAAGAGGGGATAACGGATATAAATGCGCTTGTTGGGGCGGCAAGACGGTAGATAAGTTAGTTACATATTCTGGCTTTTTGTTACCCAAAAACGTACTATTTTATTGTGTCATTGTTAAGGGCGGTTTAATTTAAGATTTCATTCGCGGGGTTTGCTCTAGTTCGAGAAGTTAATTCCGCAAGAAGTCCCCTCGTGTTAAAGAATCAGGCGACCCTCTCCGGAGAGAGAATCACCTGATTTTGTATTAATAACTCTGATATTACTTTTGAACGCTTCTAGTCGTTGTCTTCGTCATCTTCCTCATCCGTGTCAATCGTAAGTTTTAAGGCATTCATGGTGCTCACATCGTACTCAGCTTCTTCTATTTTTTGGCCAACCTTCAGATCCGAGAAGGCAGCAGTACGTTCGTCTTCAATCCTTATCACGGTCTCTGAGGTTACCTTGAGAGTGATATCACCCTTTTCCTCAGTGGTAATGACTACAGTCTTGCTGGTTGTGTCTACCGCTTTGACTACACCCTCTATCTCTCTTTCATCTTCCTCTTCGTCCGTATCAACGTTGATTCTCAAAGCGTTCTTGGTCGTCACGTCATATTTAGTTTCGACCTCTTGCCCTGCTTTCAAGTCAGAAAAAGCGGCCGTGCCCTTGTCCTCAATTCTTATCCTGGTCTCCGAGGTCACTTTGAGAGTAATGTCACTCTGCTTCTCGGTGGTGATAGTCATGCTGTCAGTCCCTAAGCTCTTGATGATGCCATGTACTTCAGCATTCTCCACATCAACTTCTTCTACATCACCATTCTTGTGTACCTTGACCGTCACCTGGTCGCCAATCTCTAATGTGGCGTTACCCAGGGTCTGTTTAATGGTATCCACCTTAACATCTGTGAAGTTGAAGGTCCGGGTGGTACCGTCTTTTAATGTTACAGTCACATTTCCGGAAACACTGTCTACATTTTTCAATGTTCCCTGAAGTGCTTGTAGATCAGCTTGGGTACAGCCGGCAACTCCTACTAGCATTACTACGGCAAAAATAGCACCTAACAAAAATGGTTTCCGTTTAAACATCTTGCTCCTCCTTAATATTCTGTCTTGATATATATCATAACGAACAATTCAGAAAAACGTTACATTCGATATTGGAAAGGCATGTCAATTGTATTATGTTGTCTTCTCAATAACCAAAGTCTTCTTGTGGTAGGGAGGCTTTTCTTTTGTTTTTATCTCTTCCATCCCCCTGGGAGATTACCCATAGTATAGCTCGTTCTTGGGATTTTACTTTCTGACAAACTGTGTAACCCATGCTTCTGCCTTTTCCGTCCGGATTATCCCTCCGGGGTTTCTTCCACCAGCTTTTGTCCGGCGAGGAAGGCTTGCTCCAGGGCGTCAGGGTGTTTAGCTATCGCCCCTTTCTCATCTATATTGCGAAACAACAGTTCGCCGGCGTAAGTAACATCGAGGACACTGAACAGACTCTTGACCGTAAGCAGTGCCCCGTCAAAGGCATTGGCTACCTTTCTGCCAGCAGTAGAAATAAAGAATCCCTTCCGCTCCCGCTTATCGCCTAGTGGTGGTATTTTAAGCACATATTTCCTTGCCCAGAGCGACTGGCAGCGGTCGATCATCGCCTTCATCTGGGCGGTTACCCCCATGAAATGGATAGGCGAAGCCAGCACGATGCGGTCGGCTGATTCCATCTCCCGGTAGACCATCTGCATATCATCCCCTAGTTTACATTCACCTTTCTTAAAACAGCTATCGCAGTGCAGACAGGGGGCAATCCTGAGGTCGCTCAGAAAAAGGGTTCTCACCGTCGCCCCCTGGCTGGCAGCCCCTCTCATCAGCTCAGCCAGCAACTGGTCGGTATTGCCACCTGCCCGCGGGCTGCCGGCAATGCCCAGAACCTTCACTCTAGCTCTCCTTCGATATGACTCAGGATTTCTGTCTCCCTGGCTCTCATCTGGCGCTCCCGCTCAGGCTCATCATGGTCAAAACCCACAATGTGCAGCGCCCCGTGGATAAAGAGAGTGGCTATCTCCCTTTGTACCGAATGCTGGTGTTCTGCGGCCTGGCTAACAGCCTGAGGGTAGGAAATTATCACCTCACCAAGGTGCTTTATGCCATCCGGAGGGTTGACAAAAGGAGTAATTTCTACCCCGGACGGCTCGGGCAGCATCGCAAAAGAGAGCACATCGGTCGGCTCATCATTCCCCAGATAGCTTAAATTGAGCTGGTGTATTTTTTCCTGGCCAACAATAGCCAGACTAAGTTCTGCTTTGGAGTCAACGCCCTGGGCAATAAGCACCTTCTCTGCCAGGCTCTCCAGCCAACCTGCCTCAGGGCACCCCTTAAGATCTGTATCGATTAAAACACTAATTTCCATCTGTCTAAATTATCATAGCACAGCCAGGAAAGGCTCACAAAGTTTTACACAGCTAACCCCTTGCGCTATACTATAAGTTAAGGCGAAGTCTTACTATTAGTCAGGTGAGTGATGAGTTTTAGTCAACTCAGAGAGAAGATTCAAGGCTATCTTCCCGCCGAGAAGATTGCGGTGATTGAAGATGCCTATAATTTTGCTGAGGCGGCGCATGAAGGGCAATTACGCAAATCAGGCGAGCCTTATTTAGAGCACCCGCTGCAGGTGGCTCTAACTCTGGCTGAGCTTCAACTCGATACCAGCTCTCTGGTGGCTGCCTTACTGCACGATGTTCCCGAAGATTGTGGAATACCCGTTGCTGAGGTAGAAGCTAAATTTGGTTCAGAGGTAGCCAAGTTAGTTGAGGGCACTACCAAGCTGAGCCGGCTCTCCTGGCAAGTACCAGGGGAGATAACGCGACGAGGTGGTGCCGCTACCGGGCAGGAGCAGGCCGAGAACCTGAGAAAAATGCTGGTGGCGATGGCTGAAGACCTGCGCGTGGTCTTTATCAAGCTGGCTGACCGACTACATAATATGCGCACCCTGGACGCTTTACCTCCGGACAGGCAACTCAGCATTGCCCTGGAAACGGCCGAGTTGTATGCCCCGCTGGCTCATCGTTTAGGAATATGGGAACTAAAATGGCAGCTTGAGGATTTAGCCTTTCGCTATCTGGAACCGGGGGAGTATCAGCGGATTACCCATCTGATTGCCATGCGGCGTAACCAGCAGGAGAGCTTTATCGACCAGGTAATCCAAATTATAAGTCAGGAGTTCGACCGAGCCGGGCTCAAAGCCGAGGTGGTCGGTAGGCCCAAGCATATCTACAGCATACACCAGAAAATGGAAAAATATTCTGCCATGGGTAAAGACTTTGATGATATACATGACCTTCTCGCCCTGCGCGTATTGGTCAATACCATACCTGATTGTTATGCTGCTCTGGGTGCGGTGCACAATGTGTGGCACCCATTGCAGGACCAGTTTAACGACTACATTGCCAATCCCAAACCGAATGGGTACCAGTCTTTGCATACAACCGTAATGTGTCAGGGGACAACGCCCCTGGAAATACAGATTCGTACCCATCAGATGCACCACATAGCTGAATTTGGTGTAGCCTCTCACTGGGCATACAAAGAGGGTAAAAAGCAGGATATACGCTTTGAGGAGCGGATAGGCTGGCTGCGCCAACTGGTCGAGTGGCATCGGGAGCTAAGTGGCGCTGAAGAGTTCCTGGAATCGGTGAAGACGGATATATTCGCCGACCAGGTTTTTGTCTATACGCCCAAGGGAGAGATAAAGGATTTGCCCAAGGGTGCCACGCCTCTTGATTTTGCCTACAGGGTGCATACCGACCTGGGGCATCATTGCGTCGGAGCCAAGGTTAACGGCCGGTTGGTGCCACTCAGTCACCAGCTCAATAACGGTGATGTTGTTGAAATCATGTCGACTAAAGGGGATAGGGGCCCAAGCCGAGACTGGCTGAATTCTGTCCTGGGCTATGTTAAAACATCTCACGCCAAGGAGAAAATACGGCAGTGGTTTAAAAAGCAGGAGCGGACCGATAATATCGAGCGCGGTCGTGAGCTTCTGGAGAAGTCAATGAGGCAACTGGGTCTCAAGCTAATGGAGCGTGAGAACATTGCCAGGCTCTTCAAATATGATACGCTGGATGACTTCTACGCAGCCATTGGCTATGGTGGCATTACTACCCATCAGATTGCCTTGAAACTTGCCGACCAGCAACAGCAACCCAAAATAGGCGCAGTTACCCCGCCTCAACAATCGCCCTCATCGATTAAGGTGTTGGGGGTGGGGGATTTGCTCACTCACCTGGCTGAGTGTTGCCATCCTGTCCCCGGAGACAAAGTTGTGGGCTATATTACCCGCAGTCGAGGGGTAACCGTCCACCGTCAGGATTGTCATAATGTAGTTCACGAAGATGAAAAAGACCGGCTGATTTCGGTAGAGTGGGGAGAAACCGATGCTTTACATCCGGTTAAGATTCAGGTGGAGGCCATGGACAGGGTGGGCTTGATGCGTGATATCACGACTCTTGTCGCTGAGGAAAAGGTTAATATTACTGCCGTGAGTCTTACCAATAATCCTGACCAGACGATATCGACCTTCCTTACTTTAGAAACGAAGAATCTGGCTCAGTTAAGTCGGCTCTTAACTAAAATTGAAGGGATTCGGGAGGTGATAAGTGCCAGTCGCATTGGAGACGGGGCATTAGCCAGAGCCAGCCCTTAACCCGAGTTATCATCCCGATAGCCGAATCAAGTCTACAAATCTAGATTAAGTTGTTAAATAAAAAGACCGATGGAGGTGTATATTGCCAGTTACTAAATCAGCCCAGAAACAGGTGCGTTCCAGTGGTAGAAAACAGTCACAGAATAAGTCTATTCGTAGCCTGTGTAAAACCAACATCACTAAAGCGGAAAAGCTTATCGTCTCCGGTGAGCTTGAGGCGGCCCAAAAAGCCACAGTTGCTGCTATCAGCTCTCTGGATAAAGCGGCAGAAAAGAGGATTTTCCATCCCAATAATACTGCCCGCCGTAAGTCACGCCTGATGCGGAAACTAAACGAAGTGCAAAAGCCGTCGGCCACCTGAGGGTTCGTCCACAAAAGAATATTATCCGTTCTGGTCAACTAAAAGAGACCATTGTTCCTTACGCGCATGTTTTAGAATAATATAATACAATCGGGGTAAAGAGAATCAACCAAAAGCAAGCAGGTTGACAGCTTGAGGCAATCTTGAGATAATAGGTATGAGCTATTTGGGAGGTTGCTCTTTGATAGATATATTGATAGTCAGGGTAGCATCTGGGTAGCCGATCGGCGGTTACTACCGGGGTAGGCAAGGGAGAGCTAGTCTTGTGCCCGGCTAATATATAACGATAATGGGAGATTGACGATGGGGAGAAAGCAGGAGAAGGCACAGCAAAGGCAACAGTACAAAGAAGCCTTTAAGAAAGTTAAGCACGGTCATGGTGGTCGTTCCATCAGGGGCAAGGAAGAGGCAGCGTTAGGCAAATAAGGGCATGAAGGATAAAACCCGAGGCTAGAAAACAAGGAGACGCCATAGTCCGGGGCGTTGAGTTGGAGATGGACAAGGGTCCAAGTGCCATAAGGCAGTTAGTATCAAGCCGGTATTAAGCAGGAGGGTTGAAGATGTTTGGAAAAAAGAAAGAACCACGTACTTCTACCGAGCAAAAATGCCAGGCACCGGGGTGCCAATTTAGCTGTAACGACCCGGTTTCATTGAAGAAGCATACCGACTGGAAACACTCGGAACCAGCCAAGACAGCCGGGGGAAAATAGGGATAACCGGCTCAGGTCAAGAAGAGCCACCCCCCGAGCTCAGGCTGCCAAAGTTGTAGTCAATAGTATTGTCTGCCCGAAGCCAGGTAGCTGCATAGCTAACCCGGGGTAGGCTTGAGCGCAGTTAGCCGATTGGCCCGGAGAAACTAACCACCACCTATAAGAACCACCAGTAAACCAGCAGGTTAGCCATGGTCATCGTAATACCCTAGCCGGCGCTGCTGACGATACCAGCCATGGTAAGCCCGCGGATAATCATACTTACCGCTATTGCTACCAGCAACAGGTTGAACACCCTCGATACCGCCTGCAGTCCACCCTTGCCCATAAATCTAACAATCTGGGCACTTAACATGAAGATAACCCAGGTAACCAGCATATTCAAAATAAAGGAAATCAGCACCAGATAGATGGGAAACTGTATGGCCAGTAGCAGCAGGGTGGTTATCGTCGCCGGGCCTACCGTCAGCGGGGTACCGATAGGGACAACCGCCATCATTTCTTCCTTTACGGCGTCGACCATTATGCCTGTCGTCATATATTTTATGGATAGTACCAACAGGATAAGTCCGCCGGCGATGGCAAAGGAGCCTACGGAAATACCTAATACCCGCAAAATAAACTGACCGAAAAAGAGGAAAATCAGGCCAACGATAGTCGCGGTGGTGATTATTAGATTGAACATCTTGTAGCGCTCCGGTTGAGACATGCCTTCGCTCAGCGAGATGACAAAGGGCAGCACACCCAGGGCATCGATGACAATGAACAAAGGCACGAAGGTCAATACGAAGTTTTGGAAGAAATTATCCATCAGGTGTCTTATCCTTTATCCGGAGAGAACTGCCCTTTGATTTTACCCCAGTCGTTTTTGCAGTATTATCTCATCATCACCGGGGGCGTAGAAATCCGGAATACGGGCAATAATTTCATAGCCGTTACCGAGGTGGAAGCGTATGGTTTTTTGATATTCCGGCGTAGATGATGTCTCGATAATCGCCAGCCTTCCCTGAGCCTTTTTGATTTCTATCTCCGCTGCCTCCATAAGAGCTCCCCCTATGCCCTGCCCCCGCTTTTCCTGGGAAACGGCCTCCCAGTACATGTCCCAGGTGCCTTCAGTTAAGGGGGTAGGCCCGTAGCAAATATAACCGGCAATTACAGAGTCAAGTTCAGCCACAAGAATATAATAGCCTGAGCGGTAGGGGTCATTGAGATAGCTGTCAATCACATCTTCGGCGACAACCACCTCGGCAGGTTTGAATTCCGGAGTTTTGACCAGTATTTGCATTATAGCGGGTTTATCTTCTCTAGTCATGACGCGGATATTAATGTCCACAGCAGTTATTTCTCCAGAGCTAATTCTACTATTTTCTGAATAAACCGGGTATAAGTCATTCCGGCGGCAGCTGCCTGAAGTATTGCTCCGGCGCCGGGAGAAATGTCCGGGTTAGGGTTCACCTCGATAACATTTATCCGTCCTGTCCGGTCGGCACGCATATCCACCCGGGCATAGCCCTCTCCGCCGAGTAGTTTAAAGGCGGCGACTGCTGTCGTGGTAATGCGTTGTCGCTCTTCCTCCTCAATATCAGCCGGGCAGATGGCTTTGGTACCCTGAAAGTAGAGGCTATCAGGTTCCCATTTGGCGCTGAAGGTGAGCAGTCTGGGCATTGCGGCGGGCAAGGCATAGGCAATCTCGGATACAGGGAGCACACTATCTGCGGAGTTCCCCAAGACGGTGGCGTTAAACTCGCGCCCATCGATGAATTCCTCCACCAGAACATCCCCTTTATAGGTGTTGCTGATGAAGCCGACCTGTTTAGCAAGAGCAGCCCCGTCATTTACAATGCTATCGGCTGATAAGCCGTGACTGGCATCCTCGGAACGCGGCTTCACAATGCAGGGATAGCCTAACCGGAAAAGGTGGAGTGTCCCCGGATTCAGCAGTTGAAAGTCCGGCGTGGGCACTCCGGCGGCTTGCATCATTATCTTCACCTTAGCCTTATCCAGAGCCAGCCGCAGGGCAGCTGCATTGCAGCCGGTACAGGCTATTCCCCTTGCCGAGAGAACCTCCGGCACCATGGCTTCGGTCTCAGGGTCGCCGGGAAATCCCTCGAAAAGGTTAAACACCAGGTCGGTATCAAGCTCTCTCAGGTTTTTGTCGGCTTGCTCCAGCGGGGGCATCAGGGGCACCAGGACTACCTGGTGGCCAATTTCCAATAAAGCCTGCTGCACTGCTGCCACTGCTTCAAGGACACCCAGCACTGCCTTGGTTTCGCCAAGAGCATCATAGCGTGAAGGATAGGGTTCGTTGTAGACGATAGCTATACGCCGACGCACTGCGGATACCTCTCCAGCGCCGCATTAAGCACCGCAGTTATCAGTTCTTGATGAGTCCATCCCAGCTTTAGGGCCATAATTACCAGGTCACTGTGCGTGCCCAGCCCCGGCAGAGGGTTTATTTCCAGGAAGTAGGGCACGCCACCGGCGCTGATTCTGAAATCCAGCCGGGCGAAGTCGCGGCAACCTAGAGACTTAAAAGCATTTAGGCTAGCCACTTCCAGAGCCGGCAAGACCTGCGGCTCAAGACAGGCGGGGCACTCATAATCGACCAGCTCCAGATAATTACGTTTCACCTCGAGCGAGTAGACAAAATGACCCTGCCTGTTTTTTGGCAGTATGCGCATCGTGCCCAGAACTTCGGGTGAGGAGTTGCCGATAATGCCAACCGTAATCTCGTCACCGTCGATGAACTCTTCCAGCATTACGGGCTGCTGGTAGTTCTGCAGTAATCCACCTATAGCCTCAATTGCCTGTTGCGGGTTGTCTACCACCGAACTGAGGCGAATCCCCTTGCTTGAGCCTTCATAGGCTGGTTTAACAATTGCCGGGAAAGGGAAACCGCAGTCCTCTATCTGCTGAAGCTCTCGTTCATCAGCGATGACACGCCATTGCGGAGTAAATACTCCGGCTGAGGCAACAAGCTTTTTGGTGAGGGGTTTGTCCAGGCACAGGGATAGAGACAGTGGGTCAGAGCCAGAATAGGGTATATTCAACATCTCCAGGATTGAAGGCACCTGGGCTTCACGGCTGCGGTAGGCGCCGCGCCCTTCGGCCATATTGAAAACGAAGTCCACTTTCTCCTGAAGAATAGCCTCCAGAAACTGCCGACCACCGCCAAGTCTGACGACCCGATGTCCTGCAGCCTCAAGTGCTGCGGCTACCAGCGCAACAGTCTCAGGCGAGTCATACTCTTCACCAGCATCGTCGCCGCCGGATGGCGCGATGGGCATTGTTGCCTTAAGGTCGTACGAGAACCCTAGCTGCACGGCGAGCTCCTCCCAACCCAAATTCACCACCGTTGCCGTCAGGCGGGCTTACCGGCATATCATCCGCCGGAGACAGCACCTCGGCCGGTAATTCCATCTGTGCCGGTTGCCCCGGGTTACGATAGTGGAAGATACCGCCCTGGTAGTTGCGCACTACCAGCTCGTCTGCGGTCTGCGACAGCACATAATTAGGCTGTAGGGGGATTTTACCACCACCATGAGACAGGTCGATGACGAAGGTGGGAATGGCCAGTCCTGAGGTGTGTCCGCGCATTCCCTCGATTATCTTTACGCCGACCTCCACCGGTGTGCGCAGGTGTTCCGTACCCTGCACCTCGTCACACTGGAAGAGGTAGTAAGGGCGTACCTTTATGCGGAGCAGCCCCTGACAGAGCTGTGTTTGTGCCGCCACGCTATCATTTACGCCACGCAGCAGGACGGTCTGGTTGTTGACTGGCACACCACTCCGCAGCAGGCGGTCACACGCTTCGGCTGCTTCCGGAGTTAACTCCCGGGCATGGTTAAAGTGTGTATTAAGCCATATCGGACCGTACTTGGACAGCATGTCACAGAGTTCACGGTCTATACGCTGGGGCAGCACTACCGGAAATCTGCTGCCGATGCGAATAATGTCGACATGCTTTATCTGTCTTATCGCCGATATGATTTCCTCAAGGCGGCGAGTAGAAAGGATGAGAGGGTCACCGCCGGAGATGATAACATCTCTCACGGTTTTGGTCTGGCGGACATAATCCAGCATAGCAGCAACTTCCTCGGTGCTGCGCACCCAGTTGCCATTGCGCCATTCTCTCTTACGGGTGCAGTGCCGGCAGAGCATAGGGCAGATGTCGGTAAAGGTCATCAGTACCCGGTCAGGGTAGCGGTGGACAAGCCCGGGCACCATCGAGCCTTTTTTCTCTTCCAGCGGGTCTTCCATCCCCATCGCGCCCATGCTAATTTCCAGAATAGAAGGCACAGCCTGTTTTCTGATTGGGTCGTCGAGGTCATCGGGATTAATCAGTGAAAGGTAATAAGGGGTTATTGCAAGGGGATAACGCCGGGTAACTAATTTGAGGCGTGCCTGAGCTTCACGTGAGAGGGGGATAAATTGAGCTAGCTGCTCGACACTCGTGATTCTGTTCCGGAAATGCCACTTCCAGTCATTCCAGAGGTTGTCAGGAATATGCCCAAAGAATCGGGAACGGTTTGTGGTTGCTTGGTGCGGAGGTTCTTCCTCCAGTTCTCCAGAGAGAACACGTCTACTTGGGGGTTCCTCTTCCACTTCATTATTGCTACAACTTGCCTGGTAGCAGGTCTCTGCCTGCTGCATGAGCTCACTTTTGTGTCTTGCCGATGATGTTTTCACTTTTGTTTTCTTCTATGACCCCCTTTTTTACTTAAATCTTTTAGTATTGAGGATACCTCTTTGAGTTAATTGTAGCATATCCAGTGATGGTGTCAATAGGGCAATTTTAGGAAGGTTCTGTTTGAATTTGACTTTAGTTTTTATAAAATCTATAATTACACAAATGACTCAGCAAACTCCACAAAAACCATCACCTTCCCCACCTCCTCCAAAATGTTTGCCTCCAGATATTGCTACTAAGGGGAGGTAGACATCGCTGACAGAATAATAAATCCTCCTACGGCAATGACTTCAATCGCTGCAAAAACTACAACAAAGAGCAAAGTACGGCCCTTCTTCCGGATTAGCGTTTTGTTGTGAGCATACGCTTTGCTGATGTCAGTAACTAGACTATGCTTAATATCCTTAATATCATCTTTCCAGAAGGTATCCCATAAAACATCAGCTTGAATACTTCTACGATATTCCCTTGCCTGTAGATGAATAAAGGCAGTCACGGCTAAGGCCACATAAGCCAACAATGCAACTAAAAATGGGGTTAGATAAGGAAACTTTATCTCATTCTTCCCAATTGCAAATCCAACTAAACCAATAATGACACTTGATACACTTAGAATTTGAATGACTTTCCCATCCAAAGCCTCAACATCCTTTAATTGTATCTCTGGTGCTTGTCTCGTGTATTCAAAGATGAAATCAAGCGTTTCAGACTTTAGAGATTCCGACTTGTTTTCCATTGTTTCCTCCTTTAGATTTCATTATACAGCAGAGATTTATATGGATTTCTTCACTTTTGGCTCGTAATTATACCACCAACTATAACCGAATAGCACTTTTAGGAGATTGTTGAGTCATTCTTGCGTCTTGATGATTTTGTTGTTACAATACTCATTCTGACAAGCGGAAAATATTTTCTTTAGACTTAGCCTTGACCCACAAGAAAATCCAGATAACTTAAGGAACAAAAATGCCAGACAAATACAATCCCCAGGAAATAGAGAAAAAGTGGCAGCAGAAGTGGGCTGAGGACAGGCTGTATGAAGTCAGTGACGATGCTACCAGTCCCAAGTGGTATGCTCTGACGATGTTCCCCTATACCTCGGGCGACCTCCATATCGGACACTGGTATGCCATGGCGCCCGCCGATGTTCACGCCCGCTTTAAGCGGATGCAGGGCTACAATGTGCTACACCCGATGGGCTTCGATGCTTTTGGTCTGCCCGCCGAGAATGCGGCTATCAAGCGTGGTATTCACCCCTACACCTGGACGATGCGGAACGTAGAAAATATGCGCCGCCAGCTCCAGAGTATCGGTGCCATTTATGACTGGAGCCGGGAGGTGATTACCTGCCTGCCTGAGTATTATAAATGGACGCAGTGGTTCTTTTTGCAGCTATACCACAAGGGGCTGGCTTATCAGGCTAAGGCTCCGGTTAACTGGTGCCCCAGTTGCCAGACAGTGCTGGCTAATGAACAGGTAGTGACTGGCGTCTGTGAACGCTGTAATACCGCGGTGACGCGGCGAGACCTGTCGCAATGGTTCTTTCGCATCACTCAATATGCCGAGGAACTCAGGCAGCATAACGGTCTTAACTGGCCGGAACGAATCAAGATAATGCAGCGGAATTGGGTGGGGAAGAGCGTTGGCGCCGAGATTTCCTTCGCTCTGGACCATCCCGGGGTGGAAGAAAAGGAGATTCGGGTATTTACTACCCGTCCCGATACTCTCTTTGGCGTTACTTTTATGGTGCTGGCTCCCGAACACCCCCTGGTGGCTAAGCTAACCTCGCCGGCGAAAAAGAAAGAGATCGAGGACTATATTGTCCGTTCGCGGCAGCAGACTGAAATCGAGCGGCTCTCCACCGAAAAGGAAAAGGACGGCGTGTTTACCGGGGCTTATGTCATCAATCGGCTTAACGGCGAAAAAGTGCCTATCTGGATTGCCGATTATGTGCTCGTGGGTTATGGCACCGGGGCAGTAATGGGCGTGCCGGCACACGATGAGCGTGACTTTGCTTTTGCCAGGAAGTATGACCTGCCGATTAGAGTGGTCATTGCACCGCCCGGCTGGCAGGGGGCAGAGCTGGCGGAGGCACATATCACCGAAGGCACGATGGTCAACTCAGCACAGTTTAATGGTCTAAACAGCCCGCAGGGATTAGAAGCCATCTGTGATTTCCTGGAAGAGAAAGGTTACGGAAAGCGCGCCATCAGTTATCGGCTGCGCGATTGGCTCATTTCCCGCCAGCGATACTGGGGAGCCCCTATTCCGATGATTTATTGTGACCACTGCGGGGTTGTCCCTGTTCCTGAGAAAGACCTGCCGGTATTGTTGCCCGAGGATGCCGAGTTCAAACCTACCGGTGAATCCCCGCTAAAGTATGTTAAAGAGTTTGTCAATACCACCTGTCCGCAGTGTTCTCGCCCGGCCAGGCGCGAGACGGACACGATGGATACCTTTATGTGCTCCTCGTGGTATTTTCTACGCTACGCCAGTCCCCATTATGATACCGCTGCATTTGACCCGTCCAAGGTAAAGTACTGGCTGCCCGTCGACCTCTATACCGGCGGCGCCGAACACGCCGTGATGCACCTGTTCTATGCCCGCTTCTTCATCAAGGCACTCCGGGATATGGGGCTGGTCGATTTTGGCGAGCCGTTTACTCGCCTGTTTAACCAGGGAACCATTATTGCTGATCACCAGAAAATGAGTAAATCAAGAGGTAACGTGGTTAACCCGGATGCGTATGTGGCTGAGCTGGGGGCGGATACCGTCCGTGCCTACCTGATGTTTGTTGCTCCCTGGGAGCAGGGTGGTGAGTGGAATGACAGCGGTATCAGCGGCATGAGTCGCTGGCTGAACCGCATCTGGAACCTGATGCTGGAACCATACCAGGTAAGGGTAGTGCATGAAGCTCCGGCAAATGTGGACAAGGCTCATATCGAGTTGCAGCGCATTATCCATCAGACTATCCGCAAGGTAAGCAACGACCTGGAAAAGCTGCACTTCAACACGATGATAGCTGCCCTGATGGAGTTCACTAACTACCTGGCAAAAGCCAAAGAGACTGGAGCGGTTTCCTCCACAGACTGGGAAGAATCCGTAAAGGCACTGATGTTGCTGCTGGGACCGACCGCTCCTCACCTGGCTGAGGAACTGTGGCAGCAGACCGGGCATGAGTATAGCCTGCATAATCAAAGCTGGCCCACGTGGGATGAAGCGCTGGCGAAAGAAGAAGAGACTACCCTGGTGGTTCAGGTCAATGGCAAGCTGCGTGACCGCATTACGGTGCCGGTATCAATCACTGAAGCTGAAGCCAGGGAACTGGCACTGGCTAGCCAACAGGTAACGGCTCACCTTGAGGGTAAGACGATAGTCAAAGAAATATATATTCCCGGTAAACTGGTGAATTTTGTGGTGAAGTAGGAATCTTCCCCCTGCGGGGAATAATTTTGACGCGAACAAACATGGATAGAGAAGAGGTTCTCAAAGCAATCGAGCGTAAGCAGTTGGAAGAGACTATACAAGGAGAGTTCCTTGCTACATTAAACGAACGCATATCACGTTATCAAGAGCTTGATTTCATAAAGTTGACCCCTAATACTCACTTTGCTTTTGTATCGGTTGAATGTATCAATTTATATCGTGACGGTTACTTTTTAGCTTGCATCGCTTTGTGCCAAGCTGTGGCGGAAGCGATTGTTCGTTTGATGTGCGAGAGAAGCAAGTTTAACTCCGTTTCACAGGATTACGAAGAAAATATTGAAAACCTACATAAGAGAAAGATTCAACCAGATTGCAATGAACTATTTAAAGAGATATGGAAAGGTAGACACGATTTCCACCATCTTAATCCCACCATTCCAACTGAAAAAAGTAAGTTACAAGACATAGCCAAAAGCAAGATAATTGTTCTTCATAAGATTGAAGCAAAGGTTTTTGAGTTTAATTTTGAGTCTGGGGGGATATCGCCGGTATACCCTAAGTATTGGGATTTTAATGAAATTGGGATGTTGAATGTATATTTTCGGTTTGAAAATTTAAGAGGCGAACTCTCTGTCTAAGGGGTGTTAAAGAGGGGCGAAGTCCTTCGTGTGTTCACTGTCATACCGGCGGAAGCCGGTATCCAGAGGATGGGATTTCTGCATTCCAGCTTGCGCTGGAATGACAAACAATTATAGAGATTGCCACGTCCTTCGGTTGAAGGACTCGCACTGACATAATGACAGGGTTGGCCGGAAATGCTAATGTTGTCATGCTGGAGCGAAGCGAAGCATCTCAGGGTGGGGGCAGGATCTCCTCACCGCCAGATTCTTCGAAGCCCTTCGAGACTCAGGAGGACGGGCTTCTCCAAAATGACAGTGGGGTGAGGTAAAAAACAATGAAACTATCTTTTATTGGTGGTGGGAATATGGGGGAGGCAATGCTCTCGGCTATTCTGGATAAGGAGCTGAGCCAGCCACGGGATATCTTCGTCAGCGATGTTTCTGAGACTCGCCGCCAGTATCTTGAGCAGAAATACGGCATTGTGGCAACAAGTGATAACCGGTTGGCTGTTCAAAACGGCGAGGTGGTCGTTTTTGCCATCAAACCCCATAATCTGGCCGAGGTAATGGCTGGACTTAACGGGCAACTCAAGCCGGCTCAACTGGTATTATCCATCATCGCCGGGGCAACCATTCAAACTCTGACTGCGGGACTAAAGCATAATCGTGTGGTTCGGGTAATGCCTAACACGCCAGCCCAGATTGGTGAAGGCATGAGCGTCTGGACGGCGACCAAGGGAGTAACCAAAAAACAAAGAGGTTGGGCAAGCTCTATTCTTGGTGCCATCGGCAAGGAAATTTATGTTGATGATGAGGATTATATCGATATGGCTACGGCGGTAAGTGGCAGCGGCCCGGCTTACTGCTTCCTTTTCGTCGAGGCTCTGGTTGAGGCTGCGGTGAGTATCGGTCTTTCACGCAATATGGCACATGAAATGGCATTACAGACAATACTCGGCTCGGCTCACCTGATACAAAAGTCGGGTAAGGAGCCGTCCGAGCTTCGCCGCATGGTCACTTCCCCGGGTGGCACTACGGCTGAGGCGCTTCTGGTGCTGGATAATGGGGGATTTAACCGGCTGATGCTCAAAGCGGTGAGTGCCGCCTATGCTAAGGCCCGGGAATTAGGAGGTAAGCCATCGTGACATTCTTTTTTGGCTTTATTTTTAGCTTTATTCAACTGCTGTGTCAAGTGCTAACCCTGGCTATTCTGCTCAGGATTGTCGTGTCGTGGTTTTCACCGGGACCAACCAATGTACTTACTAAAATGCTATATCAAACAACGGAGCCGATATTGGCACCCCTGCGCCGTATCATCCCCAGAGTTGGTATGATAGACTTTACCCCGCTGGTGGCCGTAATAATACTGCAAGTGATTGCCTACCTGGCCTACCTGTTAGTCCTATAGTGTCGAACAGGTCAATTTCATATCTTCTCCCCCACAGAGTATTGACAATATTTCATAAAAATACTACAATTCGGAAAAGTAGGTGATTGATTGTCTGCAAATAGGGGGATATTATGACTATCAATGACAAGATGCCCCGGTTCAAGGTTTTTGGTTCAATGGTGGTCAGTCCAAGGGGACAGGTGGTGATACCCGCCAATGCTCGAAAGGAGTTAGGCATAGGCTCAGGAGATACACTGCTGGCCTGCGGTACACCTAATGGAGAGGGATTATTGTTACTGAAAGTGGATACCGTTGAACAAATGTTGTCTGTAATGAGTGAGCAGTTGGCTATTGTGGGGAAGCTGGTGCAGGATTACAGGTCTGGTAAAAGTGTCAAGCCAGAAACGGAGGAATAAGCAGGTGAAAAATTGGCGAATAGTAACCGGTCTCCTGCTATGTCTGGTTTTGGTCAGCGCCATAGCTTGTAATCCTTCGGGTAATCAGTCACAAGTCAGCCAGCAGTTAACTACTGTAACGCGGGGTGATTTGGCGATTAAGGTTAGCGCCAGTGGCAACATAGCGGTGGCTCAAGATAGGAAATTAACCTTCGGTATCGGGGGTAGAGTAGATAAGATATATGTTAAAGAAAATGACGAGATTAGTAAGGGGGCGGTGCTTGCCAAGCTTGAGACCGATGCTCTGGAGCTGGCTCTAGCCCAGGCTAAGGTAGCTGTAACTCAGGCACAAGTAACCGTAACCGAAGCCGAAGTAGGCGTATCCCGGGCCAAAGTGGCTGTAACCCAGGCAGGGGTAGCCTACAGTCAAGCACAAGCAGCCGTAACCCAGGCCCAGGCCGCCCTACAAGCCGCCGAGTTCGCACGGGACCAGGCTCAGGAGTCCTATACTTTGTCCGACATCAAAGTGGCACAGTCTAATATCGATTTAGCCAGGATTGACTTAGATGATGCTCTTCTGAAATTATCTAAATATGTGCCGGGGAGCGAAGGCGCGGTAGTTTGGGGTAAGGCAGTAATTCAGGCCCAGGCAAGACTGGATGCAGCTAAAACCCGATTAGACGTCCTGCTATCGGGCAGTGACACCGCGGAGGTTGCCATCAAGAAGCGGCAGGTGGAAGCTGCCAAGCAGTCTCTGGAAGCCGCCAGACAGGCTCTCGAAGCCACCAGTCAGTCTCTGGAGTTAGCTAAAGCATCCCTGGAGCTAACCAAAGTGTCTCCCGATATAGCCAGGCAATCTCTGGAACTCGCCAGGCAGTCTCAGGACCAAGCTCAGAAACAGCTTGACAGGGCGACTCTCATCGCTCCGTTTGCCGGTGTCGTTGCTCACCTGTATGATGTGGAGGAAGGAGACATGGTTTCTACAGCGACTACCATCCTGTATCTAATTGACCCCAGCCTGATGGAATTAAAGGTTCAGGTGGATGAGATAGATATCCCTGATGTCAAACTGGGGCAAAAAGCTATTGTTAAGGTAGATGCTCTCCCGGATATGCCTTTAGCCGGCAAGGTAAGCTCCATTGCCCCGATACCCGTAAAAGAAGCCGGAGTGACCTTATTTGATGTTAAGATTGCTCTGGATTCAACTAACGGCACCGGTCTCAGGAGCGGTATGAGTGCCAGCTCCGACATTATGATTACGGAGCGGACTAACGTTCTGCTGGTGCCTGACCGTGTGATTAAGCAGAATAGCCAGGGCAAGACCGTAGTTGATGTTGCGATGGTGGGTGGGCAGGCGCAGGAAAGAGTGGTGGTCACCGGCATCAGCGATGGATTTCAGATAGAGATTATCAGCGGTCTTAAAGAAGGGGAAACATTGGCTCAGTAATATTGTGATTGCTTTGATTCCATTGAGTCATTGCGAGCGAAGCGTGGCAATCTCTACAAATCTTATGGATTGCCACGTCGCTGCGCTCCTCGTAATGACAAGTGGTAGATTGAGTTTGAAAGATGATTAAACTGGAAGATGCGACCAAGATTTACCGGATGGGCAAGGTAGAGATTCCTGCCTTAAGGGGAGTTAACCTGACTATCGAACAGGGGGAGATGGTGGCGATTATCGGTGCCTCAGGCTCGGGTAAATCCACATTGATGAATATAATCGGTTTTCTGGATAAGCTGACTTCGGGTACGTATACTTTTGACGGGCTTGATGTTAGCGGGCTAAACGATAACCAGTTGGCGGAATTGAGAAACGATAAAATAGGGTTTGTCTTTCAGGATTATGGACTGCTCCGCCGGGCTAGTGCCGTTGCTAATGTTGAGCTGCCGCTTATTTATAGTGGTAGCCGACAAAAACACCAGCGGGCGCTGGAGGCGCTGGAGCGGGTAGGGCTGGCCGCCAGGGCAAACCACAAGCCCACCGAGCTATCCGGCGGGGAACAACAGCGGGTAGCTATTGCACGGGCGCTGGTGAATAATCCGGCAATCATCCTGGCTGATGAGCCTACCGGCAATCTGGACAGTGTCTCCAGCGCCGAGATTGTGAGTATTTTCCGTAAGCTCAATCAGGAAGGTATCACCGTGGTTATGGTGACTCATGAGATGGATATTGCCACCCAGGCAAAACGCATTATTCGGATACGGGATGGACAAATCATCAGTGATGAAAAAGTGGCTGTAGCCGTCAAATAGTGCTCAATCTTTGATGAGGTAGTCGTGAAGTTTATCGAATTCTTCAATATTGCCGTAAAATCGCTACTGGCTAATAAGCTACGTTCGGTTCTTACCATGCTGGGCATGATAATCGGAGTGAGCGCTGTTATTATTCTGATGTCGGTGGGGGCGGGTCTTCAGAATATGATTACCTCCACCTTTTCCAGTTTGGGTACCAACCTCTTGTTTATTCAGCCGGCGAATCCGGATGCGCCGGGGTTAGCCTCGATGTCACCGGGTTTTGCTACGGCCAGTCTTACTATGGCTAATACCGAGGCTATCGCAAGTCTCCGCTCGGTGACTGCCGCCGTGCCGCTTAATGAGAATTTTATTAAGGCAGTAGCCGGTAATAAGGACTTCTTAGCCGCAATAGACGGCACTACCCCTGGCTACCAGCAAATAATGGGTTTTAAAGTAAGGACGGGGCAATTCATTTCTGAAGCGAATGTTGCCAGGCGAGATATGGTAGTCGTGCTGGGTAGTAAAGTGGCTTCAAACCTGTTTGGTAGTGATGACCCCATCGGCAAGCAAGTTAAAATCAAGGATAAGCGATTCACCGTTATCGGAGTTATGGAGACGCGGGGCATGTCCACTTTCGGATTTAGCTGGGATGAGTTGGTGGTGACGCCGATAACTACCTTCCAGGCACGGTTATTCTCCCAGAAGACACCCGGCGGAGAAGACTCCGTCTCGCAAGTCGTTGCTCAGATAGGCAGTAATTTTACACTTGATGAGGCAAAACAGGAGATTGAAACTCTCTTAAGAAAGCAGCACCGTATCAAGGCCGGTGATAAAGACGATTTCTCGATTATGAGTCCAGAGCAACTGCTCAGTACCTTTTCAACGATAACCGTGGCGATAACCGTTTTTCTGGGCTTAATAGGCAGCATCTCTCTACTGGTGGGCAGTATCGGCATTATGAATATTATGCTGGTCTCAGTTACCGAGCGCACCCGGGAAATAGGTCTCCGTAAGGCGATAGGCGCCAAGCGAAGGGATATCCTGGCCCAGTTTCTGCTGGAGGCGGCTATGCTGAGTCTTTCCGGAGGCGCCATCGGGCTGTTGGGTGCTTGGTTGGTAACATTAGGAATATCCCTGATTGACCTGGGTGGATTCAAACTAAATGCCACAGTCTCACCGTTGATTGTTATGGTGGCTGTGCTAGTCTCGGTTTTCATCGGTCTGGCTTCCGGCATATATCCGGCCATGCGAGCGGCTAGACTAAATCCCATCGATGCCTTACACTATGGATGATCTGGCAGGCTAGTCCGAGGGAGGTAAAAATCGATGAACTGGCTTGATATCGTCATTCTAATCGTGATGGCCGGCGGTACCATCCTGGGATTGAGAACCGGGCTAATCAAGTCTGCCCTATCTCTAGCTGGCGTGATAGCGGGGGTAACGTTGGCCGGACGCTACTATATTCCCCTGGCTGAGCGATTATCTTTTATCCCGCAAGCTGGCGTGGCCAAAGTTGTCGCCTTTGCCCTCATACTAATTGTGGTAATGCTAATTGCCAGCCTACTGGCCAGATTGTTACAGTGGGTTACCTCGGCAGTGATGCTGGGCTGGGTCGATCACCTTGGGGGTGCAGTTTTGGGTTTGGTGCTGGGAGCCATATTCGCTGGCGCCCTGTTAGCCATCTGGGCCAAGTTTTTTGATATAACCGAAGTTATCCGCCACTCAGCCATAGCGGCGATGTTATTAGACCGCTTTCCGGTTGTGCTCGCCCTCCTGCCTGAGGAGTTTTGGGCGCTAGGCTCTTTCTTCAAGTAACTGGTTACACTTGCTCAGTATTCCGAAGGATTAAAAGGGCATCCTTCACTTGTGAAGGATAATAAACCTGCCTTTTATCCATCTCTCATGCGGCAGTCTTTATATGACTGCCCACTCAGTCCGAACTCACACTAGGGAACAGCGGGGGTTTCGCCCGGGTGTAACTTCTGCCACTTAGCCAATAGTTGCGGCCGGCTTTCCTGCTGCTTCGGGTCGGGGGCACAGGCATCTACCGGACAGACTTCAGCACACTGGGAAGACTTATGAGAGCCGACACATTCAGTACATTTAGCCGGGTCAATGACAAATGCTGTCTCCCCCTCGCTGATTGCCTGATTCGGGCATTCCGGTTCGCAGGCTCCACAACTGATACAATCATCGCTAATCTTGTAAGCCATTTAACAACCCTCCTTACTTTACTGTGCTGTAAAACTTCCCTTTCATGGCGATAGCCACCGGTTTTGGCACCAGGTTATCAATGAAGCCACCCAGGCCGGCAGCTTCCTTGAGTAAGCTGGAACTCAGGAACTGATATCTCAGGTCGGACATTAAACAAACTAACTCACACTCATGAGACAGTGTCTTATTCATCAGTGACATGGCAAATTCCCGCTCGAAGTCGGAACCCACTCTCAACCCGCGTACCAGGGTTTGGGCGCCTACCTGCTTTGCAAAGTTAACAACCAAGCCCTTGAAGGATGCTACTTCGACATTGGGTAGGTTGGCGGTTGATTGTCTTATCAGGTCAACCCTCTCCTCGGTAGTAAACAGGGTCTTGTTGGGTGGGGTTTCATAGACCCCGACGATTACCTTGTCAAAAAGCTTGGCAGCCCGGCGGGTGATATCAAGATGTCCGTTTGTTATCGGGTCAAACTTACCCGGGAAAACGGCTGTGGTCATGTATTATCCTCCTTTTGGTATACTGCGATGCAACTATCACCATGACGGTGCTCTGTGATAAGTTTTATTGGGTCATAGGTTGTCTTCAGGGAAAGGTGAGAGGAATGTGTTACGACTAAGACTGTACCTGCTCCCACCAGCTTCGTAGTCGCCAGTTGTGCCACCAGAGTGCCGATTGACGAGTCAGAATAAGGCGGGTCCATCAGTATGATACTATACTCCTTGTCCAGAAAAGAAAGAGCTTTAGTCACACGGCAACAATAAATATGAGCCTGTGCTTCCAGCTTTGTCTTTTCTAAATTTTCCCTGATTATAGCACAACTTTTTGACCGTTGTTCAACAAAATCAACCCAACCGGCACCACGACTCAACGCCTCGATACCTAAAGCCCCGCTGCCGGAGAATAAATCAAGCACTTGCTCCCAATCGTCGGTCGTATTTTCCAGAATTGAAAAAATTGCTCCCCTGACTAAATCCGTTGCCGGGCGGGTAGCACTATTTTTCGGTACTTTAAGATGATGCCCTTTAGCTTCGCCAGTAATAATTCGCATAATAGAATATTATAGCATAGGGATAATACCTGATTCTACCGCGTATTGTCAATCCTTGGTGTTTAAGCCCAGCCTTTGAAAAATCTCATCTACATAACGCAGGTAGTATTGATAATCGAAGAGTTTTTCCAGTTCGGCTGACGACAGGCTGGACGTAACCTCCGTGTCAGCCTTTAGCAGGGTAAGAAAGTTCTTGTCCTCTTGCCAGGCTTTCATGGCATTACCCTGGACCAGTTCATAGGCTTTTTGACGGCTCAAGCCTTTATCAATCAGAGCCAGTAGTACCCGCTGTGAGAAAACTAAACCCCCGGTCAACTCCATATTTTGCTTCATCCGTTGTGGATAAACTTGCAATCCCTTCATTACCGAGGTGAATATACTAAGCGAGTAGTCCAGCACGAGACAGGAATCAGGCAGGATAATACGCTCAGTGGAGGAGTGACTGATATCCCGTTCGTGCCACAGGGCAATATTCTCCATCGAGGTCAGGGCGTAGCCTCGGACCAGGCGGGCTATGCCACAGACCCGCTCACAAAGTTCCGGGTTGCGTTTATGCGGCATCGCTGAAGAGCCAGTCTGCCCGGCGCTGAAGGGTTCCTCCACCTCCCGTACTTCTGTTTTTTGCAGTCCCCTGATCTCAGTAGCGAACTTCTCCAGCGAGCTTGAAATGATGGCTAAGGTAGTAACAAATTGAGCGTGGCGGTCGCGTTGTAAAACCTGGTTCGATATCGGGGCTGGGACCAGCCCAAGGCGGGCACAGGCTTTTGCCTCAACCTCAGGAGACAGGGTGGCATAGGTGCCCACGGCCCCGGAAAGCTTGCCCACGGCGATAGCTTTTTGGGCTTCTTTGAGTCTGAACTGATTGCGCTTCATCTCTTCAATCCATATTGCCAGCTTTAACCCGAAAGAGGTTGGCTCGGCATGGACGCCATGGGTGCGCCCTATTATCGGTGTATATTTATGCTTTATCGCTTTCTCCACCAGCACCGCAGTGAGTTCCTTCATATCCTGGTTCAGTAGCTCGGCGGCGGCAACCAGCTGCAAGCTGAGGGCAGTATCCATCACATCCGAGGAGGTCAGACCAAGGTGCATAAAGCGTGATTCCTCACCCAGGCTCTCGGCAACCGAGTTAAGGAAGGCAGTCATATCATGGTGGGTTTCCTTGAGAATCTGGTCCATGCGTTCAGGGTTAAGCCGTGCCAGCTTTAACCGGGACAAAGCTTCTCCGGGGATGACACCTAAATCCGCCCAGGCTTCACAGACAGCAATCTCCACCTCGAGCCATTTGGCAAATTTACTGTCGTCCGACCAGACCCTTTTCATTAACGGTCGGGAATAGCGCTCAATCATTTATTTTCTCCTCGGGATTACCTATCTACCTCTCCCCCTTAATCCCCCTCTCCTAGAAAGGAGAGGGGGGAATTGTTTATATAAGAGAGGCGAAGCCTCTCTTTGACTCTCCTTTGTTACTGCCCTTCTTGTAGTTTACTTCGGTATTTCTCATAGGCACTTCGTATTTTATCATACTTCAAGCCCAGAATCTCGGCGGTGAGATAGGCAGCATTCCTGGCACCGGCCGTCCCTATCGCCACGCTGGCGACCGGTATGCCGGCTGGCATCTGCACGATGGAGTAGAGGGCATCGACGCCCTTTAGCTCGCTGCTGGCAAGGGGCACGCCGATAACCGGCAGGGTAGTCCAGCTTGCCAGAACTCCGGGCAGGTGGGCGGCTCCTCCGGCGGCGGCAATGATAACCTCAATCCCCCGCTCTCGTGCCGACTGCCCGTATTGCCGGGCCTTCTCCGGATTGCGGTGGGCCGAGATGACCGATACCTCGTAATCAATGCCCATCTCTTTCAATACATCCAGCGTTGGCTGTAAGGCCTCGGTATCTGATTTGGAACCCATAACCACGCCGACAATTGGCATATATCCTCCTTTTTGGAAATCTAAATATCAAAATCTAAATTCCAAATGTCTATGGTTTTGGCATTGGGATTTTGGCATTTATCATTTGGATTTTATTAATGCAATATCCTTCCTATACTGGCAACCCTCAAAGTGAATCCGCGAGATATTAGCATAAACCTTTTCCCTTGCCTCGGCAACGGTCTTGCCCGTAGCTACTACGGTCAGCACCCGTCCTCCATTAGTCAATACTTGTCCATCTGCCCCGAGCCTGGTGGCGGCATGAAAAACCAGGATGTCCTTATCCACATTGTCCAGGCCAGTAATGGGTAAGCCCGTTTTGTAGCTACCCGGGTAGCCGGCGGAAGCCATTACCACGCCGACGCAGGCATCCTCACTGCATTCTACATTTATTTGATTGAGGTTACCATTTACGACTGCCAGCATAATATCCATCAGGTCAGTCTTGAGGCGGGGCAGGATAACCTGGGCTTCCGGGGCGCCCAAGCGGGAATTATATTCAATCACCTTAGGTTCTTTATCGGTAATCATAAGTCCGCCGTAAAGGACACCCTGGTAGGGTCTTTTTTCCTGAGCCATTGCCCGCACCGTCGGCTCCATAATCGTTTCACTGACTATTTTACCTAATTCCGGAGTATAAAAATACGGCGGACTGTAGCTGCCCATGCCGCCGGTATTGGGTCCGCGGTCGCCATCGTATATCCGTTTATAATCGCAGGCAGATACCATCGGTATCACTGTTTTACCATCGGTGAAGGCGAAGGAGCTCATCTCCTTGCCTGAGAGGTACTCTTCGATAATAACCTTCTCTCCTGCTGCCCCCAGTGTTTTCGACTCCATAATGTTTGCCAGGGCTTCCAGGGCTTGCGGGATGGAATCGGCAACCACCACACCCTTACCTGCCGCCAGCCCGTTAGCCTTGACCACGATGGGCGGTTTTTGTTGCTTGACATAATCCTTTGCCTGATTATAATCAGAAAAGGTAGCACTTTTGGCGCAGGGGATGCCATATTTTTGCATCAGTTCTTTGGCAAATACCTTGCTGGCTTCTATCTGGGCAGCCTGTTTGGTGGGACCGAAAATGGGGATATCGAGAGCTTGAAAATAGTCGACAATACCCTCCGCCAGCGGCACCTCCGGCCCGACCACCACCAACCTGATACCTTTTTCGTGGACGGCTGTATCCAGTCCCTCTATGTCATCAGTGCTAAGAGCCAGGTTCTGGGCAATTTGAGCCGTGCCGGCATTACCCGGAGCAACATAAATCTCCTGGGCTTTAGGGCTTTGAGCAAGCTTCCAGACTAAAGCATGTTCCCTGGCGCCGCTGCCGATAACAAGAATTTTCAGTTTCTATCCTCTCCTTAGTGTCATTACGAAACCATTCCGCCGAATACTATCTTCGCCCTTTCATTGCGAGACCCCGATTCTATCGGGGCGAAGCAATCTGGGCGGGGTTGGGTTAGCCCACGCCTCCCGGATTGCCACGTCGGCTACGCCTCCTCGCAATGACACACAGAAGGGTGGTTTCACCCCTCTAGAATTCCCCAAATTATTTCGTAACCCTGTAACTCATTCGAGATACCAGCGTCCCCTGACTATTATATAACACTGCTTCATCTCCATCATTATTCCAGATGGCAGCCGACTTAAAACTAAACCCGCCCCATTCGGGATGGTTTTCATTAGTGTAGACGCGAATCGTCTTACCGGTATCCAGAACAGAATTTGGGAAAGTGAAGGTGTGCCCGTATTCATCCTTCAGCTTCCAGCCGGTCACATTTACTGATGAGCTGCTAAAGTTGCGAATTTCTACGTATTCATCCGGCTCTCTGGACTTCAAGCCATCATAAAATATGCTGACAATTTGAGGCATTGCCCATAGTCCTATCGCAGAATTGGCAGCTTCGGTTTCCAACTTCTTGAAAAGGGCTTCATTCTTGACATCCGGTGGGTAAGGAGTGGCTCTGGCCATGCCTGCTTTGACCAGCTCAGCATTCACGAAAAGAGTATCCACATACACATACCGAAGCAGTCTAGGTTTATCGACCGAATCCCTCTCTCTGACATCTTTTTCAAGGTGAATGGTCTTGCCGCTTACCAGCTCTTCATTGAGCTTTTTAGCTTCTTCATATAGCCAGTCGCCTTTCTCCGGGGTATTAATTCCGATGTAGCGAACTCTATCGGTTATACCACCAATCCGAACCTCAATGGTATCACCATCAATGACACTGGTGACGACTGCTTCGGTAGTTGACGTTGTTGGAGTAGGTGTAGGAGTTGGCGCAGGTGCAGGAGCAGGGGTTGGAGCAGGCGTTGGAGTAGGAGTAGTCACAGGTGTTGCGGGTGTCGTAGTTGTAGGAGCAGGTGTAGGTATAGGTGTTGCGGGTGTCGTAGTTGTCGGAGTAGGTGTAGGTGTCGATGTAGGCGTTGGCGTTTGTGTCAGTGTTAGTAGTGGCGTGAACGTTGGTGCTGGAGTAGGCGTAGGCGTTGGGGCATAAGTTGGTGTGGACGGCTTGGTGGGAGTTGGCGCAGGCGTAGGAGTAGGAGTTCGAGTTGGAGCAGGTGTTCGAGTTGGAGCAGGTGTTGGAGTTATTGTAGGTGCGGGCGTTGGCGTCGGTGCTGGTGCTGCAGTGGATGTTGGTTGTTGGACGGGGGACTGATATGTTGTAGGTACTGGGGTTGGGGCGCACGCCACAAGCGCAATCAGTATGCTTACAAGTAAAGCTCCGATAACATATGTCTTGTGCATTCTACGCACTCTTCTTACTCCCACTCAATCGTTGAGGGGGGTTTGGAGGTTATGTCGTAGACGACGCGGTTGACACCGGGGACTTCGTTGACGATGCGGTTGGAAACCCGTGCCAGGAAGTCATAGGGCAGGCGTGCCCAGTCCGCCGTCATGGCATCCTCACTGGTTACGGCACGCAGCGCCACCAGGTAACCATATGTGCGGTAATCGCCCATTACACCTACGCTTTTGACATCGGTGAGCACGGCGAAACTCTGCCACACCTGCCGGTAGAGCTGGGCTTTCTTAATCTCGTTCATCACGATGAAATCAGCCGAGCGCAGTATTTCCAGCTTTTCCGGAGTAACCTCACCGATAATGCGAATTGCCAGTCCCGGACCGGGAAAAGGCTGCCTCCAGACCATCTCTTCAGGCATACCCAGCTCCATCCCTAGCAGGCGTACCTCGTCCTTAAACAGAAAGCGCAGAGGCTCAATCAGCTGTAACTTCATATTAGCCGGCAGTCCGCCGACATTATGGTGGGTTTTTATCTTGGCTGAGGCACTGCTCCCCGAGGAAGCACTCTCGATGACATCCGGATAGAGAGTGCCCTGAGCCAGAAAGTCGACCTTGCCTATTTTATTCGCTTCCTCTTCAAAGACCCGGATAAACTCCTCCCCGATAACCTTGCGCTTTACCTCAGGGTCGGCAACCCCTTTTAAGCGGTTGAGGAAACGCTCAGTGGCATCGACATAGACAATACTCATCCCCAGGTTCTCGCGGAAGACCTTGAATGTTCTTTCTACTTCCTCACGGCGGAGCAGTCCGTTATTCACATAGATGCAGGTAAGCTGGTCACCAATCGCCCGGTGGATGAGGGTCGCTACCACCGCCGAATCCACTCCTCCGGAGAGGGCACAGATGACTTTACCCTTGCCCACTTGTTTTCTGATTCTGGACAGGCTCTCACTGATGAAGTTACCCATCGTCCAGTTGCCCTGGCAGCCGCATATCCGGTAGACAAAATTTTCCAGGATAGTCTTACCCTGGGGGGTATGGGCGACCTCAGGATGGAACTGGAGACCAAACATTCCTTTGTCATTGCCCATAACCGCCACCGGTGAGTTCTCGGTATAAGCCAGGGTAGTAAAACCGGGCGGCATTTCTTCGATTTTATCTCCGTGGCTCATCCAGACCGGTGGGGCATCGTCCAGACCGGCAAAGAGGGGCGAATCGGTCTGGCTCAGGTGCAGGATGGCATGACCATATTCCTGCTTCGTGCCCGGTGTCACCTGTCCGCCCAGCTGCTTGGTGATAACCTGCATGCCGTAGCAAATACCCAGTACTGGCAGGTGGCTTTCATAAATATAAGACTGAGCCAGAGGCGCTCCCGGTTGGTAAACACTGGCCGGCCCGCCGGAGAGGATAAAGCCCCTTGGTTTGAGCGGGGCTATCTTTTCCCAGGGGGTATCATAAGGCACCACCTCGCAATACACCTGGCACTCCCGTATTCGCCGGGCAATGAGCAGACTATATTGCGAGCCAAAGTCAACGACAACTATTGCCTCGCGTTCTGCAGGACTTATCGCCTTCCTGGCGGCAGCCGGCGACTCACCGGCTATCTCCTTGGCAATTTCCAGGTAGGTCGAAACCTCGATGTCGTCACTGGTGGCTACCCGACGATTGGTTTGTTCTGTTTTTTCTTCTGCTGTATCCATGTATCCAAGATTATCATTGTGCTATACTATCGTCAAGTGAGCTAACCAGATTGTTTCTCACTCAAAGGTCATTCTGAGGAGTCCCGATTCCATCGGGACGACGAAGAATCAGCTCTCGGAGGAGGATAATACGGATTCTTCGCGGAGTTCACACTGAACATAGTGAATGTGCTCAGAATGACCCCGATGAAATCGGGGTGGTACTTTTAGGACAAGGCTCTTGTTAAGGGAAGAGGGTCAGGGGGATAGGTTAATAAATAATCTCCAAGCGGCAGGTGAGGCAAAACTGGACAAGGGTTTTTTGCACATTCAACAACAGATTGAGAAGGGCATTGCAATCCTCAAGCAGGGCGGGCTGGTTGCCTTTCCTACCGATACTGTCTATGGGCTGGGGGCGGGTGCTTACCTGCCTCAGGCTGTAGAGCGGGTCTATCAGGTCAAGGCACGGCCGCGAAATATGCCCCTGCCTTTGCTGCTGGCTGATATATCACAGATAAACGAGGTGGCTGAGCCGGTGTCGCCGTTAGCCTGGCGTCTAATCCATCGCTTTCTGCCCGGCGCCCTGACACTGGTTTTACCTAAATCTAAAGCTGTCCCCGATATCCTTACCGCTGGTGGCAGTACCATTGCCATTCGTATCCCCGCCCATCCCATCCCCATCGCCCTGATTCAAGGCTTAGGGACTCCTATTGTGGGGACCAGTGCCAATCTCAGCGGGCAGCCCAGCCCACTGACGGCTGATGAGGTCTATGCCCAGCTTGGCGACAGGATAGATTTGATTATCGACGGCGGGCGGTGCCCGGGGGGTAAAGAATCGACTATTGTCGATGTCACCGGACTGGCACCTGTAATATTACGCGAAGGTGCTATATCCAGAGAAGAAATCGAGAAAATATCGAGAAAATATGTGGTAAAGTCTTATCGGCAAAAGGAGGCTAAACGATGCGTATTGCTATTGGCGGTGACCACCATAGTATAAGTTTAAAGCAGTCTATCATAAAGTGGATTACTGATGATGGACATAGCTATAAGGACTTCGGGACTTATACTGCCGACCCGGTAGATTACCCGGACATAGCTAAAAAAGTGGCTGAGGCAGTAGCCGGGGGTAATTTTGACCGTGGTATCCTGATATGCGGCACCGGTATCGGCATGTGTATTGCTGCCAACAAGGTCAATGGGATAAGAGCCGCCCAGTGTTACGATACCTTCTGCGCTGTCCGTTCCCGCCAGCATAACGATGCTAACATTATTTGTTTGGGGACGGAAGAGGCGCAACCGCAAATGCGCGAAATTGTAACTGCTTTTCTTTCCACTAAATTTGAAGGGGGCAGGCACCAACCTCGCGTAGATAAGATAAAGGCAATGGAAAGCTGACCGACCGCATTGACAAGTCTGTGCCGCCTAATTATGATAAGGGCTAAAGAGGGTAGAGAAACCGATATGCAAATAAGAAAAACATATAAAGAGATAAACCCCGAGCTACTCTATAATGAGATAAGAGACCTCACCCTGAAGCAGGGGGCAGTTGTTAGTGAAACCAGGCTGGAGACATACTCCATGCCCGATGATTCGTCGTCATTCATTTCGCGTGGCACGCTAACCTTCACGATTCAGGGTAAGTCAGGTAAGGCAGAGCAGGAATGTCTTCGGGCTCACCTTGTCGGTTCCGCCAGAAGTGAAACCAAACTAATGCTCGATACCGATGAAAAGCTTTTCCCTCAGCCAAAACTCTCGGCTCTACTGGATGACCTGGACTTTGTTCTTGGCTCTTACGAGGTCAAGCCCCGCTAAGCACCGGATAGCATACGGCAGTCTTGATGCTATTTCCCGGGTGAAATGTCTACGTAGAGGGATTCCCCCCACACTCACTAAACAATCTTAATAACCGGGCTTGATAAATTGCCTGCCGGTATGTGTGATAATCTCATAAAATGCGATTATGGAGGAGAGCGCAATGAAGAGGAGGATTATCTGGGTGGCGGTGAGTTGTTTGATGGGGCTTGCTCTGCTGGCGACCTCGTGTACTAAGGCGGTACCAACGCCGACACTTGCTTTGGAGAACACAGTCTGGGTGCTGAAGTCGTACGGCGAGTCTGGAAAGCTACAATCGGTGCTACCGTATGCAGAGGTTACGGCACTGTTTGATAGTGGTAATGGCCAGGTGACGGGTTCCGCAGGTGTCAACAGATATGGTGGTGCTTATAAACTGGATGGTAACAAGCTTATCCCCGAATCAATAGTTCTCACAGCGCTGGCGGGCCCTCAATCTCTTATGGACCAGGAAACGGAGTTCTTAAAGTCGCTTCAGGCTGCCGAAAGCTACAAGATTGAAGGTGACAAACTCACAATAACCTGCGGTAGTAAAGTCCTCATTTTCACGAAGAAGTAAGTCACTGGTGGCTGCTATCCCTGTGTAAAATAGGATGATAAAGCCGGTAAAAGCCTAGGATAGTACTGATTGTCTGTTCAGGATAATGTCTTGAGGTAAGCGTCGATAGATGCTGCCGCTCGTTTGCCGGCACCCATAGCACTGATTACGGTAGCCGCGCCGGTAACGATATCGCCGCCAGCCCAAACCTTGTCTTTCACTGTCTTGCCGCTGGCCTCGTCAGCCTTCACGGTACCCCCCCTGTTTGTTTCCAGTCCGGCAGTAGTTGCCGAAATAAGCGGGTTAGGCGTTGTGCCCAGGGCTACTATCACCACATCGACATCAATGACAAATTCACTGTTGGGTTTAACCACAGGGCGGCGCCGTCCACTTGCATCAGGCTCACCCAGCTCCATTTCATTACACTCAACACCTGTCACCCAATTCTTGTCATTGCCCAGGAATTGCTTGGGATTAGTTAAGAACTTAAACTGGATGCCCTCTTCTTCAGCATTTTCCACTTCCTCATGACGGGCGGGCATTTCGGCCTTTGACCGCCGGTAGAGAACATAGACCTCTTTGGCACCAAGCCTTAGAGCGCACCGGGCTGAATCCATAGCTACATTACCGCCACCAATGACGGCTACCTTTTTGCCGACGCTCACCGGGGTATTATATTCGGGAAACTTGTAGGCCTTCATCAAATTGACCCGGGTTAAGAATTCATTCGCCGAATAGATGCCGTTCAGATTCTCACCGGGGATATTCAAAAACATGGGCAATCCGGCGCCAGTGCCTAAGAAAACAGCGTCATAGCCATTATCCAATAGCTCATCGACAGTATCGATTTTGCCTATTACTGAGTCAAGTTTAAGCTCCACGCCAAGTGAAGCAACATATTTGACTTCACTCTGGACAATTTCCTTGGGTAATCTGAACTCGGGGATACCATAGGTTAACACGCCGCCGGCAGTATGCAATGCCTCAAACAGGGTAACGCGGTGTCCCATCTTAGCTAAAGAAGCCGCCGCGGCTAATCCGGCGGGTCCCGATCCGACTATTGCCACCCGTTTACCGCTTGGCGGCGGTGGGGCTAGCGGTAGGCTACTTTCTGATTGGTTAGCCTGAGCCCAGTCAGCGACATACCGCTCCAGGCGACCGATAGCTATCGGTGCCCCGGGCTTAGCCAGTACGCAGACCGCTTCACACTGTGTCTCCTGAGGGCAGACCCGCCCGCAGATGCCGGGCAGGCTGTTCTTATCCTTGAGTATCCTTGCGGCTTCCGGTATATTCCCGTCGCGCAAAGCCTTGATAAAGCCGGGGATGTCGATACCGACCGGGCAGCCGCCAACGCAGGGGCGTTTGGGACACTGGATACACCGGTTGGCTTCGCTCTGGGCTTGCGCCGCACTGTAACCCAGGGCAACCTCGGTAAAATTCTTCCCCCGCTCTGTGGGGTCTTGATGGGGCATAGAGACACGGTTTAAATCAAGTTTAGCCATATGTATAGAGGCTCCTGTTTAAGCACTAATGGGATGTTTTGCCTTCCATTGTTCGAAGGAAAGCTTCTCTTCGTTGAGGTAGCTACGCTGACGGGCAAAGAGTAAATCCCAGTCCACCTGGTGTCCGTCAAAATCGGGGCCATCCACGCAGGCAAACTTGGTTTGGCCGTTAATCGATACCCGGCAGCAGCCGCACATTCCCGTGCCATCGACCATTAACGAATTCAGGCTCACAATCGTTTTCACTCCAAAAGGCTCCGTGGTTTTGGAGGCGAATTTCATCATTATGCTGGGACCGATAGCAATCACCCGGTCAATGTGCTGACTTTCCAGTAGCTCTTTGAGTGGCTCGGTGACCAGCCCTTTACGGCCGTAAGAACCATCATCGGTGGTAATTATAAGCTGGTGGCTGACACGGCGCAGTTCTTCTTCCCAGAAGATTAAATTTTTATTGCGTGCCCCCAGAATGGTAATAACCTTATTCCCCTTCTCCTTCAGAGCGCGGGCAATAGGCATTATGGTGGCCACGGCGAAACCGCCGGCAACGCAGATTACGGTGCCGAACTTCTCGATATGGGTCGGTAAGCCCAGTGGGCCTACAAAATCAGTCACGGAATCGCCAGCCTGCAGCGTGGCTAGCTGGTGAGTTGTCGTGCCTACTTCCATGAAGACGATGGTAACCGACCCCGCTTCACGGTCCCAGTCGGCGATAGTGAGGGGGATACGTTCCCCTTTCTCATCCACGCGGAGCATTATGAACTGTCCGGGCTGAGCTTTTCGGGCTACGTCGGGTGCCGCAATCTTAAGGAGGTGGATATTAGGCACCAAGTCTTGTTTAAATATTATCTTATACAAATCAGGATTTAGCTTACCAAACAGCAGGGTGCATTGTCAAGACCGTGCTGGTCTATAGGATTAGTGACACAAAAGAACTGCTACGGGTTATTGTTAGACCGGCAGTCGTTAATCTGGTTTCGTAGTGTTGTGGCGGCCTGCCGTGCCGCCACGGCAAAATCCTTGCCCCGTGAGGCGTAGATAATTTGCCGTGACGAGTTGATAATTGCCTTCTCTCCCCGGGCGTCGACCCCGTAACGAATGGTTAAAGCCAGGTCTCCGCCTTGGGCACCGATACCCGGTATCAAGAGGGGCATATCGGGGTGATTTTGCCGAATCAACCTTAGTTCCTCGGGGTAGGTAGCTCCGACGACTAACCCGATGTTGCCATGCTTGTTCCACTGGCTGGCTTTCAGGGCGACTATTTCAAACAGGGGGCGTTTCTTATTATCTACCTCACAGAGGAGGGACTGGAAATCAACGGCGCCGGGGTTCGATGTCCGGCAGAGGATAAGTATCCCCTTATCATGGTACTGTATAAACGGCTCCAGTGAATCAAAACCAAGGTAGGGGCTGACCGTGCTGGCATCGAACTTGAAGTAAGTAAATATAGCTTCGGCATAGGCTTTAGCGGTATTACCGATATCGCCCCGCTTGGCATCGGCTATTACAGGGATATTTTCAGGTATGTAGTCCACCGTGCTCTTCAGGGCTTCGAATCCCTCGGCTCCCCGAGTTTCATAGAAGGCGAAGTTGGGTTTATAGGCACATACCAGGTCGGCGGTGGCATCGATAATCGCCTTGTTGAATTCAAAGATGCCTGTTTTAGCAGGCATCATAGCCGGGTCGGGGTCAAGTCCGACACAAAGCAAACTCTTATTCTGACGGACTGCATTTGTCAGTTTGTCAATAAAGTTCATTAAACAATCCATGAATAAAGTTTGGCTGCGAGTAGTTCGATAATACCAGTCGCTACAGCCAGCGTCAAGCGTCGTCAGTTTGACAGTGGGGGAGCTATATCTATATTATATTAGGATATTAGGTAAGGCAGGTACGCAAAGATGGGCAGTGTTTATTTGATAGATGTCACCAACCGTGATGGGGTGCAGACCGCCCGGCTGGGTCTTTCTAAGCTGGCTAAGACCATGCTTAACCTGTATTTGAATGAAATGGGGGTTTATCAAAGCGAGTTTGGCTTCCCAACGACCCGGCACGAGTCCCATTACCTCAGGGCAAATCTTAAATTGCAGGAAATGGGTGTTTTAAAGCCTATCCGTCTGTCAGGGTGGATACGGGCGACAGTTGAGGATGTGGAACAGAGTTTTAAATTGGTGCCGGAAATCAAGATGCTTAATCTTTCCATCTCTACTTCCAACCAGATGATTAACGGTAAGTTTCAGGGTAGAAAAGGCGAGCAGGATATCTTGAATATGGCTACAGAGTCTATCGACGCCGCCAAAGCTAACGGTGCTGAAATCGTTGGCATCAATGCTGAGGATGCCTCGCGGACTGAGATTGAATATCTGCTCCGTTTTGCCTTTGCGGCTAAGGAGCATGGAGCCGATAGGTTCCGCTATTGCGATACGCTGGGCTATGATAACCCCTTTACTATCTATGAGAGTTGTAAGAGGCTGGCTGAGGAGGTGGGGATGCCCATCGAGCTTCATTGCCATGATGACCTGGGTTTGGCAGTGGCTAATTCTGTGGCTGGAGCCATGGGCGTTATCGATGGCGGGCAGGATGCCTACATCAACACGACGGTCAATGGTATTGGTGAAAGAGCCGGCAATGCTGACCTGGTGGCGGTAATTTTGGCACTTAAAAAGTCCAAGGGTCTGGCTAAGAAGTATAAATTTGGTCAGCCGATTCACCTATCCAAGGCGTGGAAGATTTGTAAATATGCCAGCTATGCTTTTAATGTTCCCATCCCGATAAATCAACCGGGCGTGGGGGCTAATGCCTTTGCTCATGCTTCCGGTATCCACGCCGATGGAGTGCTGAAAGACCCGCAAAACTACGAGCTATATGATTTTAAGGAACTGGGTCGTGGGGAGCCGGAGATGGTGGAGACGGGCAGAGAGATATCTTCAGGGCAGTATAGCGGCATATCCGGGTTCCGTCATATTATGGGTAAAATGGAAATAAACTTTGAAAACAGGGGTGATGCAGAAGATATCCTGGAGCTGGTTCGATACGCCAATGTGCTGGCTCAGAAGCCCCTGGTGACTGCCGAATTGCGTTTTATTGCTCAGTATCCGGAGATTGCCCGGGAGCTGCTAACTATGACACCGCTGGCTAAAACGGACTAAGCTCTTTCCCCACATGACACTATTGAGCTAAGGTGCTAATTAAAGGTGGTTAAATGATTTCCTCTCCTTCGACGGGAGAGGATTAAGCTTGCCCTGAGCTTGTCGAAGGGGTGAGGGTGATAATTCTTTTGTCTACCCCTCACTTCCTTCTCTCTCTCAAGGGGAGAGAAATGTTTTTGATCGTCTACTTTTTCAGCTTGCTAATAATGGCGTCAGCCATCTCAGAAGTTCCCACGGCAGTTAGGGCATTACGGTCGGGTGTCATGTCATAGGTGACTGATTTGCCTTCAGCCATAACGGCGGCTACGGCGGCTTCCAGCCTGTCGGCGGCGGCTTTCTCGTTGATATAGCGCAGCATCAAGATACCGGAGAGGATGGTCGCCACCGGGTTCACCTTGTTCAAGCCGGTATATTTGGGGGCACTGCCGTGAGTCGGTTCGAAAACGGCAAGCTCGGTACCAATGTTGGCTCCCGGGGCTACCCCTAGCCCACCGACCAGTCCGGCACAGAGGTCGGAGACAATATCCCCGTAAAGATTAGGCAGCACCAGGACATCGAACTGCTGGGGCCGCTGCACCAGTTGGGCACAAAGGTTATCTATAATTACATCCTCGAAGGCAATGTCGGGATAAGATTTCGCTACATCACGAGCAACTTCAAGGAACAGACCATCCGAATACTTCATGATGTTGGCTTTATGGATAGCGCTGACCTTTTTCCGGCCGTTAGCCCGGGCATAATCAAAAGCGAATTTAACAATTCGGCGGCTGCCCGTCACCGAGATTAATTTAATAGAGATGCCGGAGTCCTGGGGCACTTTTTCCTTAGTGTTCTGCCCGATAAAATCAAGCAGTTTTTTGGCCTCAGGAGAATCCTTGGCGAACTCGATGCCGGCGTAAAGGTCTTCGGTGTTTTCTCTGACGATGATGATGTCGACATTTTCATAGTGTGCCGGGATACCCGCGTAGCTGCGGCAGGGACGTAGGCAGGCATAGAGGTCTAGCATCTGGCGCAGGGCGACATTAACACTGCGAAAGCCGGTGCCTACCGGTGTGGTGGTGGGTCCCTTGAGGGCGATTTTGTTTTTCCGGATTGAATCCAGAAGACGCTCGGGTAGGAGACTGCCCTCTTGCTTCAGAGCGGTCTCGCCGGCGTTAATCACCTCCCACTGAAACTGGACGCCAGTAGCTTCCAGCACGCGCCGGGCGGCTTCAACAACCTCCGGACCGATGCCATCACCGGGGATTAATGTAATGGTATGTTTCACTATAGTTACCTCCGGTTATTATCTATAATCTTCAGGTCTAGTTTAGAGGTTGTTCGTCAACCTCACCCCCTTAATCCCCCTCTCCTTGAGAAGGACAGGGGGATAGGTTTCCAAGTGAGAAAGCCTTTAGTTCGTATTCCTTAACAGGCTTAAATAAGCACTATTTCTCTTGCGGAACAACAAAGCCCTTGTGATTTTTGATGTAGGGGATGAGTCCGCCTTCATTCAGAATATGGAGCATGATTTCCGGCATGCTGCCGAAATGAAGTTCTGCCCCATTAGTCAGGTCGTGAATCTTCCCCTGTGCCAGGTCTACCTCAAGCTCGTCTCCATCATTGATGCGGTCGGTATCACAGATAAGCACCGGCAGGCCGACATTAATGGCGTTGCGGAAGAAGATGCGGGCGGATGATTTGGCAAGAATGGCGCTGACCCCGGCCATCTTGATGACTATAGGGGCGTGTTCCCGGCTGGAGCCAAGCCCGAAGTTCTTGCCTCCCACCACAAAATCGCCCTTTTTCACGCGTTGGGCAAAGGTAGGGTCGGCATCTTCAAGCACATGCTTGGCTAATTCAGGCAAGTTGCTGCGCAGATGGAGCAATCTGCCCGGCACGATATGGTCGGTGGAAATATCATCTCCGAACTTAAAAGCTTTACCTTTTAGCATCTATAAATTCTCTCACACAATTTAACTTTTCTCGGACCTTATCCCAAAAGGAACTCTCTGGGGTCGGTGATTTCGCCGCGGATAGCAGTAGCTGCGGCCGTTGCCGGGCTGCCCAGGTAAACAAAGGCTTCCGGATTTCCCATGCGACCTTTGAAATTGCGGTTTGATGTGGCTAAACAGGTCTCGCCATCGCCGAGAACGCCTTCGTGTGCCCCGAGGCAGGCGGCACAGCCGGGTGGGACAACGGCGGCT
>ORJL010035210.1_pt1 | contig 48566 bp, 38 predicted proteins | sample 1779941 | NCBI WGS metagenome assembly ORJL01 (sample SAMEA104232317, study PRJEB22302) | groundwater metagenome | biome: forest; feature: aquifer; material: groundwater | place: USA | collected 2011-08-07 | depth 5.8 m | reverse complement strand
TTGGCTTACCTTTCGCCAGGCGGAACGCCTTGGCGGCTACGTGCGCAAAGGCGAACACGCCACGCCCGTGGTCTATTGGAAATGGCGCACGCCGGAGGAACTCGCCAAGCGGGCGGGGGAGACCGGGAAGGACAACCTGGCACCCTGCGTGCCGTTTGTGAGCGCCGTGTTCAACCTCGACCAAGTCGAAGGCGTCGCACGGCCCGACGACGACATCCCACACCGCACCGAGGATCGGCTACAGGTGGCGGACCAGATGCTTGACGTCATGCCGGACAAGCCGGAAATCGTTCACACGGTCACGGCGCAACCCTCTTACAGCCCGCGCTTGGACCGCGTCACCTTGCCGCACTTGAGCCAATTCGAGAGCGCTGATGAGTATTTTTCGACGCTTTTCCATGAATTGACCCATGCCGTTGGCCATCCAAAACGCCTGAACCGCTTTGCCGAAACGGAAGGGGATCTGGTCGAGAAGTATTCTCTCGAAGAACTTGTAGCCGAGTTTGGCGCGGCCTTCCTGTGTGGCTTTGCCGGGATTGAGAACACCGGCACGGAAGCGCTGCAGGCCAGTTACATCGAAGGGTGGTCACGCGTGTTTCAACAGGACCAGCGGATCCTGGTCCGGGCGGCCTCCGCTGCGCAACGCGCCGCTGACTATATCCGCGGCAAAGTGATTGCCGCGGAGGAACAACCGGCCGCCGCTGCGTGAGCGCCAGGGCCTCCCCGAATCCGGGGAGGCCCGTTTTGAAACGCCGTTTGTGTCGTGCCCGCGACCAAGTTTTTTCGCTCGCCCTCCGGGCGAGTTGGTCGAGGTCAGTGGAGCAATCCACTACTCTCCAGCCACGTTGGCCGTTGTTCTCGCCTCGCTCGTTCATTTCGTTGCCCGAGCTACGGCTGCTGTGGGCTCTCGCGCTCGCGGGGACGGCGCTCAATCCGGATGATGAGCAGGGAAGTTCCCGCGAGGGCCGCGAAACGTTCCCCCTGTTCGACGATGCGGACCACGCGTTGCCACGCCAGTTCGACATAGAGCGGGTGCAGTCCGCGCCCTTCGATGACGATGTCCTCGTCCGGGAAGGCGAGCTTGATGGCCTCGCTCGTGAAATCCATCGCCTGGAGCAGATGATAGGGCAGCCAGAAACTCCCTTTGGCGCGATAGAACAACACGCCTGGCGGACGTTCGCCGAGCATGTAGGGCTGCTCGATGCCCGGGAAGTCGGTGGACTCGCCCGCCGGCGACCGCTCCGCTGTCGCGGGCTGGGGTGTCCGGGGGTCATCTGCTCTGCCGCGCAACATAGCTACATAGCTCGTCGGGATTATGCGGTCTGCCGCACTTTGAGAGCGGGTTTCTCGCTGACAACTGGGCGTTCCGTCAACCGCGCCCGCTCGACGAGCTCGCTCGCCGACAGCCGCGCCGCGGGCCGCGTCACGGCCCGGCGCAGGAACATTAGGTCGTCTGTGAACACCGCGACCTTCTCGCGCCCGCGCGAGGCGCTGACGTAGAACTGGTTGAGGCTGGCCGAGAGGATGGACTGCGAGTCCACCGCCACATAGACGTGGTCCACCGTGCGCCCCTGCGCGGCGTGACTGGTGACACAGTAGCCGTGGGTGAACGCCCGGAAATTTCGCGGGGTGCGCTGGCCACTGTCGAGCTGGATGGTGCCGTCGGGCCTCACCTTCTCCACGGTGACCATCTGGCCGTTGTGCAATCCCGCCGCTTTAAGGTTCCCCTGAATCAACAACCGTTCGCCCGCGGCCACGGGCAGTTGGACGACTTCCGCGATGTCAAAGCACCCAGCCTGTTTCTTTGTCACCCGCACCTGTCGTCCGTCCGGTTTCCTCACCCGCATCTCCTCGCCGGCAATTTGGACGACCTCGGCCCATTCGTCCGGCGCGAAGTCCTTCGTACCGCGGTGGAAGGTCAGCACCAAGCCGAGACGGTAGTTGCGTAGGTCGCGCTTTTGGGCGCGTGTCCACTTCAGCGCGTGATGCGTCGGCACGTTCGTTTCCTGTTCGCCCAGCAGTCGCTCGATTTTCAGGCGCTCGCGCACTTCCTCGGTCACGGTTTTGATTTCGCGCCAGGTCGGGCTGACGATGAGGGCGGACTTGCCGGCCTTCACTGAGGCGACGTAATCCGCCGCCAGGAATCGATAGCGCTCGTGCTCCCGGACCTCGTAGACCGCGCCGAGCTTCTCCAGCCGCGCCAACCCGGCCAGTCCCTGGCCTCGAGCCAGTTCGGCAATGGCCGCGCGATACTCACGCTCCACCTGCCGGCGGATGCCGTGGACGCCGACCATCCGCAAGGTGCTGCGCTCTTCGAGGAGCCTCAGCGCGTCCCCGGCCTCGATACTGGCGTGTTGCCGGATGTCGCCCGACAGCAGCAGCCGGCTGCGATGCGTGTGCGACCATTCCAGCAGGGCCAGCAGATCGTTGCCTGAAAGCAGGCCGGCTTCGTCCACCACGAGCACGCTACCGCGCGCGTCGTGCTGGAACTTTTCATCGGCCAGGAAGCGCTGCACGGTCGCCGCACGCGGCAGACCCTCGTCGCGTAGCGCCTCGACCGCGGCTGTGGTGGGCGCCAGCACCGTGGTGGGATGGCACTCTTCGAGGCCACGAATCACTTCGCGCAGCAGCCGCGTCTTGCCGGTGCCAGCGCCGCCGCGCAGACCGATGACCTGGTCGGGCGACCTCAGAATCAGCTTCAAGGCCAGCCGCTGCTCGTCAGTCATCTCCGGGTCGCCGGCAAACGCCGGGTTCAACGTGCCACACTTGCCCATGCCTTGGTTCACGATCGCCACCATCCTTTGTTCCTGCCGCAACGCGGCCTCCGTCGTCAGCAGCTTATCCACCGTGATGAACTCGGGACGCGACACCAGGTCCGCCTCGAGTTCTTCCAAAGTTGCCGTGTAGCGGGCGTAGCCCAAGGCTGCTTCCAGCAGTTCGTGCCGGGCCACCACGCTATGCCGCTCGAAGAGGTGCTCCCGCGCGTAGTCAATGGCCTCCGTGGCAGACACCCGCGCCGCGACTGGCTTCGCCAGCATTGGCACCGGGTCGGTGACGACCAACCGACGAAGCCCCTCGAGTTCTTCAACACTCAGTTGTGCCCGTTGCTGCACCTGTAATGTCTCAGGCGAGAGGTGGTCGGCTTTGTCCGGCCGGGTCGAATGAGCCACGTGGGAGCGTCCCGTGTTTGTCAGTTCCGTGATGGGGACAAACTCGCGGACTCTCTTTTCCGCCGCTTCGCGTTCCTTCGGACTCTTGCTGTTCCTCACCGCGTCGTTCAATTCCTGAAGGCGCCGCGCATTGACGTCCGCGATTGCTTGCGGCTCCGCCTGGAGAATTGCCCGCCGTCGTTTGCTGAATCGGGCGATGATGTCCTGGGGCACGCCTTCAATCTCGAACCCGTGTTCGGCGGCGCGCAGCCGGTAGCCCATCGCGCCCAACCGGCGGGCCAGTTCGCAGCGATAGACCTCCGTGAAGAACGTCATCTGCTCGAACATCTGTTCGGTCTGGAGCGCCTTCCAGCGCTGCTCCTGTTCGTCCCAGGTCGCGTTGAAGATCACGAAGTGCGTGTGCAACTGCGGGTCCAACGCCCGCGAGGTGTCGTGGCGAAACACCGCCGCCACAATTTCACCCGTGGCGCGCTCCTCCTGACGGCCGCCCCGCCGGACACGGGTGGCGGCCGTCTGTTCCATTCGCAGCATCGCAGCGGCGGCGGCTTCGTCGTGGGCGGTAATGATGCGCGGGTCGCCGACGGTGTACGCCATGACGGAGACGCTCTTGGGCGCCGAAATCGTGAAGTCGTAGCAGACCCGGCGGTTGGCCTGGCGCTGGCGGACCGTGAGTTTCTCGCCAGTCAGCGGGTGCAGGTTGTCGCAGAGCCGTTCGAAGGCTTCCTGGCTGACTGGCACCGCGAGGTCTAACCCCAGCCGCATCGCCCCTTTGCCGAACCACCAGCCCGACACCGTCTGTCCCTCCGAATGATAGTCGCCTTTGGCCAGATGCTTGCGAAAGTAAGTCTTGGCCGTCTTCAAGTTTTTCTGCGGTCTGGCCGTGATCATAAATTGAAACCGTGTTTGTTTCCGAAGCCTAAAATTCTAAGAGACACCAACCCCTATCTCCGCCCCCTCACTTCGTGAGGGCGCGTCGATAGGCCGGGACGCGGCGTCAGAGGTGGAACCACCAGCTTCGATACCAGCGCGCCACCGTGCCGTCGGGCTCCAGCGGCGGAAGCGTGGTCTTGCGATAACCCCGGTCGCAGTGAACGACGATGCACTGATATTTGCGCAGTTTCCGCAACTCGTGCGGCTTGATGCGGTAGGACTCGATTTCGTGAACGGTCGAGGACTCGCGGCCCTGGCCCCGCGTTACCGACTTCTCGCGCTTGATGACCTTGCCGAGGAACTCCGCGCTCGCCTTGGCGTCGTCCTCGTCGGCGGCGGTGAAGATGAGCCGGTTGCGCAGGTTCAAGGTGAAGACCTTGGCCTGGTCCGCGCCGAGCGCCGGGATGAGTGACGTGGTGCTTTGCGTCGCCGCCACCACCGCCACGCCGGCCTCGCGGATCACGTCCACGACCGCGTGGTCGCTGAAACCATCCTCGCTCGTGGTGACGAAGTGCTGGCACTCGTCCACGAGCAGTAGCAGCAGGTTGTGCTGCGCTCGCTCGGCTTTCGGGACATCGAAACGCGCCAGGGCGTGCGTGTAGAAGAGCAGCTTGAGGAAGGTCCCCACGAACCGGCGTTCGGTCTGGTAGGCCTGCGGGAGAGCCAGGCAGATGATCTTGCCCGCATTCACGTCGCGCAGGTCGAAGGTGCTGTCGCGGCAGAAGACCTCCGCAATGGCCGGCAGGGTGAAGTAGTGCAGGTAGTTGCCGATGGTGCCGGTGATGCCCGCCAATTGCTCGGGCGGTTGCGCGAGGTAGTTGCGGAAGTGGTCCGCCAGGGACCGGGCGGATTCGAGTGCCTCCAGGCGGCGCAAGGCATCCGTGGTATCGGCGGCATTGACCAGGAGGTTGTGCGCGTTCTCCAGGGTCACTTCGTAGCCGAGCGCATCCAGCGCTTCGAGGGCCTTGGCGATGTGGATTTGTGCCGCGCGCCGAAAGAAGCTCTGTTCCTGTCGATTCCCCAAGGCCACCGCCGTGTCCACCACACAGCGGGCGTAGGTCGCATAGGGAATGCGGCGGTCACTGACAAGGTTGAAGCGATGTTTGGGCTGCCAGCCCGGGGGCGCCTGCACGGGCCGGACTTCCAGCAGTAGGACATCGTTCGGACGTCCGAAGTGCGCGGCCATCTCGCCGATGGCGTGGTGCAGGACACCTTTCATGTCCACGCAAAGCCCGCCGAACCGGGGTTGATGGCGAAACACCTGGAACAGCAACTGCAGGATGCCGCTCAGTGTTTTTCCAGCGCCGGTTGCGCCGGTGATGAGGAAGTGCTGACAGAAGGTGTGGCGATCCCAGCAGCGGCCTGCCAGTCGCACCACCGTACTGGACGACCGCCGGGTGCTGCCAACCAGCCAGAGCACCGCCAGCCCGCCGAAGGCGGCGCCCATCAGCCAGCAAGCCGGAGTAGGCAGGGCATAGAGGCATGCCGCTCCGGTCCCCGCGAGCACCGCTACGATGGCCAGGTGTGGAGCTTTCATCGCACGAGTCGCAGGCGGTTGTCCGCAACGACGAGTTGTCCGCTGCCGTTCCCGCGGTTCTTGAGATCCTCCACCATTGCATTGCCGACCAGTTCGTCCAGCGTGTCGAGCAAAGGGCGCGCGCCGAGTTTGCGGGAGAATCCACGTTGCAGGATCAGCTCCAGCGCCGCCGGATCACACGTGACGCGGCGGTGCTCCGTCGTCTGCCATTCGAGCAGTCGTCCGAGGTGCAGTTCGGTGATCTGGGCCTGCACCGCACGGGTCAGGGGCCGGAACACGAACGGGGCGCCGAAGCGGCCAAGAAGCTCGGGCCGCAGATGGCGCTGAATACAGCGCACGACATGCTTCTCCAGGCTGGTAAAGGGAAGATGCTGGCGGTTCAGGATCTCCGCCGAACCCAGGTTGCTGGTAACGATGAGGTAGAGCCCGCCCAGGTCCAGTGTCTCGCCGTTCGCCAGTGTGATACAACCGGCGTCAGTCATCTGGAGGAAGAGATGCACGAACTCCGGATGCGCCTTCTCCACTTCGTCAAAGAGCCACACGCCCTCCGCAGCCCGGGCGTGCGCTTGGCCGAAGCGTCCCCGATCGCCTTGGCGGTCGCCCAGCAGCCCCATCACACTCTCCATAGTCTTGAACTCGGAGCAGTCGATGCGGACCAGTCGGTCTTCACCGAAGAGAGCACGGCACAGCATGCGTGCTGTCTCGGTTTTGCCGACACCGGTGGGGCCGGCGAAGAGGCACGCGGCACGACAGCCGCGCGGAGGAATTGCGCGCAGCTCGCGGCGCAGCACGGCGGCGGTCAGACGCTGGAGCACCTCCGGCTGGCCTTTGATGTTGGCCTCCAACTCGGGCAGGAGTTGAAGGAGGACTTCGAGTGACGGTTTGTGAACGGGTTGTTTTGTTTTGCGCATAGGACGGGAACGCGGTTGCACGCGTTCCCGTCAGTCTATCCGTCCGAACGCCTCCTATGGTTGCGGTGCCCAGCCGGCGTCTCCCCGCTTCGCGAGCACGGCCAGTTTCCGTTCCGGCGACGATGCTCGTGCCTGCGCGTCTGGGCCTGCACGGAACAGGCCGTCCTCGCTCCGCCCCGGTGTTAGCCTGACCTCTGGCACTACGGGCATCGCTCCAGGCCCTTCGGCTTCCCCCTCTGCCCCGGGGCAGCCACGGCCCTTGCGCGACGCCCTCCGCGCCAGACGTCAGGAACTTTCAGTGGCTGGGAGTGGCTGATTCGCCCTTTGCGCTCTTGGTCCGGCGATCACTGCCGTCATTCGGAGAAGGCGAGTAGGTCTCAAAAGAGAGCTTCGAGGGCGAGTAGTATCGCATGTCGAAAAACAGGGTGCCATCGCGCACGGATTTTCGACGCAGGGCCTGGTCGGCCCGGTGATCCTTACGGCGCACCGCGATCAACTGCCCCGAATTGACTTCGGCCAGAATCTCGATGGCGGCTTCCCGCAGGTTCTCGTTGGCCGACTTGAAGGCACTCTGCACCGCTTTAGGCGGAGCGAATTGAGCCATCTCACCGAAAACTTGGAGCAGGGAGATCTGTTTCTCCTCCGAGAGCTGCGGCCAGATCTCTTCCATCAGGCGCGCAAGATCCTGGAGCACGGTCATGTGACAGGCACGAAAAGCGTGGAGCCAATTCGTCAGGTGGTTCTCTTCGCCGCCACGGCTCCGCAGCAGCGCTTTGCGCAACTCAGGCAGGCACTGCTCGCAGAACCACTGCTTCTGGCTCGGAAGGCGTGAGACGGCTGCCTTGCACTGCGTCAGACACCCCCACCAGGCGTCCGATAAGAACGATTCGCCTGAGCTGTCGAACCGCGACAGCAGGTGTTCGATCGACGCTTCGAGCGGAAGCTTCAGCTCGCCAACCAAGCCGGCCAAAGCTACCAGCTCGCGCGCTTCGTTTTCGCTGCGTTCTCCCTTATCTGCAAGTTCCACCAACCGGTCACGCAAACGCTGCAGCCCCCCAATGCCACCCCGCCGTACGAGCACCTCCCATGCCGAGGCACGCACCGACGGATCGCTGCCCGGGTCGTCGATCAAGGCGTTCACGACTGGCGGGACGGGACGCTCCGGCCATTCCTTCAGGACCTCCAGAATGGCCTCAAGCGCGTAGCGACTCGCCTCCTCCCCCATTTCCTCCAACCATTGCTCCAACAACTCCGGAACGGCCGGATGCTTCACATCGATCAGGAGGCTGCTGACCTGGGGAACATACGTGGCGCGAAACTCCGGGTCAGACCAGAGTTCTCCCGCAAGCGTGACCGCTCGCACGTCCTGAAGCTCAGCGAGCGCCCAGACGCAGTGCGCTTGAAATTCCACCGCAGCTATGCGCTCATTGCCGGACAACTCGGATTTCGTGAGCAGCCGTGGTTCTTTCCGTGCCGCCGCCAGGATGGCGGGCGCGGCGTCTTCTCCTCGGGTGCAGGCGAGGTAGCTGACCAAGCGCTCGCGCTGCAGGCGCCCGGCCGCAGTCTCCAACCATTCGCTCATGGCCTCGCTCAGCGGTTCATTTCTGCCCGAGGGGGAAACCGGACCAAGCGCCGGGTCGTCACCTTTGAGCGCCGACCAGTGGACCTCGGCTCGAATCAACTCCTGATGGTAGCGGATCGCTTCGGGGTGATAGATGCTCTCCAGAATCTGAACGGCGACCTTTACGTCGCCGACCTCTGGAATCTTCTGCCCAGTTCGCTCCGGATGCGAGTGTTCATACCTCGCCCGCTGTGAGTCCAAAACCTTTTTGGTCAAGTCCAGGAAGTACTCTGGATCCACGTCGACCATGCGCCGGATATGGGCGCGGGTTTGGTTGTGCCCTTCGAGCAGCAGTTGGTAGAGCCGCTCGCGCAGGTCGAAACCCAGCGGTGCTGTGGTGTCGCGCAGGCCGAACTCAGCGCACAGCGGCGCCAGGCAGAACAGGGTTTGATCGTAGTAATCGCGCGGTGCCACGTGCGCGGTTGCCAGCGCCTCGAACCGGCTCTGGCCCTCGGTGCTATTCCCCCGAATCAATCCCGCGTAGAACCTCCAGACCTCGCGCCAGTAGGGATTGAAGAGGTGCTGGTCGATCAACCTGCCAACCTCTGGCGCTGGCATCATCGCCAGCCAGCGCGCTGCGAAATACTCTTGAACGCTCAGATGGATGAAGTAATACCAATCCCCAAGATTCCACTGGCTCACGAGGCGGGTTCTCAGCCAGACCCGATCCAGGTGGAGATCCAACGGCTCGATTGTCGCTGGTGGAACCGCAGCGCTTCCGTGCGCTTTGCGATGGAAAAACGCACTCACTTCTTCCCCGGTGAATAGGACGTGGGGTGCCTCCCCCGCTCCGAGGTTAATGTACCGGTCTAGGGCGAAGCCAGCGAGGTCGTCGAGACTCGCTCGCAACGGGACGGTGCCCAAGCGGTCGTAATCCGAGGTCAACTTCTCCACGGCCTTCTGATAAAGCCCGGCCCGGTTGACCGCTTGGATGAAACCATCTTCCGGACAGTCCTGGTTCAGGAAACACAGCAAGGACAGCAGACATGGATTACCCGCCATTTCCTGCCGCCGCACATCCCCAAAGACCCAGCGGCTGAAACTCTGCCCGAACTCGCGGGGGCGGGGATGGACGTGGCTGAACCAGTTGCGGATCAATCCATGAATGGACGGCTCTTGGAGTTCCACCAGTTCGAAAGCGGCATAGCTGCGAACCGGAGCTACGAAGCCAGCCCGCCGCGAAGTGAAGATGATCCGGGCAATCGCGGTGACATCCTCCAGCCTGGTTTTGATGATGGGAAAGAGGTTTGTGTCGAACGTTACCTCATCCACGCCGTCCACCAGCAGTAGCAGTCGAAAAGGCCTTTCGTTTCGGAAGAAATGGCTCAGTAGCATGCGCCAGTCTTCAAGTTCGTCGGCCGGTACGCCCAGTTTCTCCCGCAGAAGGTAGGGGATGACTTGGTGTTCGTCGGGCAGTCCCTTGACGGCGAATTCACGCAGGGAGATGCGAAAGGGGAGGGCACCGCCAGCCTGGAGGCCCTTCGGATCGACCACCCCCCGGCCCAATTCGTGTAGCGCATACTCCGTGAGGGTTGATTTGCCAGCCCCCGGATCGCCGAACAAGACGGCTGGTTGGATCTCCGTTCTGCTCACCAGCGCCTCCAGCGAGATGCGATGGCGCTGCGCGTGAGTTCGCCACGCGCCCAGTGGATCTGCTGCAGGTCGGTCCGCCCACGTGGCCACGTTCGCCCCCAACCCGCTCTCTCCGTTGGCGTTGCGCTGATCCTCGGCGGCGGTGAGTTCGACGTAGAGGTCGTTGAGCGGGATCGTGCGGCCCGGCACGAACGGATTGGCGACCTGCGCCGACTGCTGTAACCGGGTTAGGTAAGCATACAGCGGCCCCAGATGTACGCGCGTCTCTGCATCCAGGTGCACGAAGCCTCCCGACACGGTGAAACGTGCGCGCTCGAATAACTCATTCACCCCCACATGAAGCGCGTTTTGCGGGTCCAACGGCTCCGCTGGTATTCGACTGGGCGCCCGCGGCATGGCCCCGTCGGAGGGCCTGGGTGCCTTGCGTATCAGGGGCCACCGTGGGCGCCCCGTCCTTTCGGTCTGCGCCAGCTTGAAAAAGTAAGCGGCGAAGGTCTGTTCGCTCCAAGACTGAGGTGCGTTGGGATCCAAGGCTAGTATGGCTGCCAGAATGTGACGCCGCGCCCCCTTGTGCCCCGGTTCCGCGAGTTGCTTCCAAAGCGCAACCGCCGCGCGTCGCGCTGCGTTTTGGGTGGGCGCGTGATCGCCGCCGAACCAGCGGCGGTAGGTGCTTTCATCCAACCCATCCAGGTTCACCACCTCTGCGCCCAACCGAGAGTTGGCCTCTTTCAGAATCTCTACCACAGCGTTCTTGCCCGCGTCAGTCATGCCCAAAGTATAGGCTGCATTCTCCCGATGGGCAGCGCGAAAAGGAAGCTGTGTCGCGAAAAGGAGGCAGCTCTCTCGTCAGGCAGATTTGGGCAACTCCCAAACTTGCGCAGAACAACCACTTCCAGCCTTCCTCCACCGTGCGACAATGACCTCATTGGAACCGCGATTCGTGGTTGAGAGCAACCTGAGCCGTTCCAGGCGCCTGGGCGGACTCGACAAAAAAAACGAGTTCGACCTGTGAAAAACATTAAGCAAATGGAATGGGTCCCCGCCACAAAGGGGGGCCATGAGAACCAATCCGCAACGACGGCATACGCCAGCAACGCAACAGAGTGCGCAGCGCCCTCGTGGACCTGTGACGGTTACGATGCGGCCTACTATCGGCTTCGCCGGTGGGCCGTGCCCCTGGCATGGAAACTTGGCACCGGCGATGCGTCCGAAGACCTCTTTCAGAAGGCGCTTCTGAGTCTGCAACGAAAATACGACCTCCGCGATCCCAGGTTCGCAAAGTTCCTGCGCAGGCGCCTTCGCAGCCGCTGTCGCGGCGCCTACCGGACGGAAGTGAAGCGCCGGGTTAGGTTCGTTCGGCTCCCCGACGGTTTCGAAGAGCAATTCCCCAGTGACCCGCCGGAACTTGCCGGACCCAACGACCTTTGGTTGATCTTGCATCTGTGCATTGATGCCCTTCCTGAGACCCAGCGGGTGCTCCTCCACATCTACTACTGGGAGGACTCATCGCTCGCCAAGGCCGCCGAGTACCTGGGAATGTCCATGATGGCCGTGAAGGCTTTGCTCTTCCGCATACGGCGCAAGCTTCGCGCCCAGCTCCGAAACCACCCGGACTGGGTCAAGAATTGCCGCTGATGGCCGCAGCAAACCGCCAGATGAATGCACGGCACCCCGGGCGCGGCTCGGGGTGCCACTGACGATCGAGGCAACGATGACCCAATCTGATTGCCGCATCCGATTTCCCGCAACCAATCCGCCCGTGCTGAGGGAGAAGATCGGTGGGCGCACCACGCCTGACAACCACAACTGCAAACAACACGATCATGCAAATCAAAGATAACCTGCTTGAGCCGTCCCTGCCCTGCGCAGGGCGGACATGCGACACCTTCTCTGCTTCGAGCCTCGCGCGCCGTCTTCGGACGGCGTCGGCCCGCGTCATCGCTCTGGTGTCCTGCGGTCTTGCCCTTATGGCCCCGCTCGCCGCGCCGGCCCATCCACTGCGGGAGTTCAGGCCCGGCACCAGCAGTGCGCTCGTGATAACGCCGGCCTCGCCCGTCGTCTTCTTGGCGGAGGTGGACCTGAAAGAAGCGCTGAAATCCTTCCTCGAATTCCTGTCCTGGGTATTGATCGTGCTCGGGGTGTGTTTGGTGGCCTATGGGGCAATTCTCATCGCGCAAGGCCGGCACCTGGATGGTGTGGTCGCCATCGTGGCTGGCTTCATCCTGGTGCTCGCCGTGCCCATCATTTACTACTTCGCCAAGCTTGCCGGCACCCAGTTCTGAGAAAGGTCCCACCGATGAACGAAGGTGATCTCAGGCTGACGGCCACGTATGGCGCGGACGAATTCCAAGGTTCGTTCTTGGGCGTCCAGACTGCCCTCTTTCCTTGGATCGGCCTCGGGTTGCTCGCCAGCCTCGGCCTATTTGTCGGGCTCTACTACGGGCTGGAAAGCGACTTCCTCGTTGCTCTCCGTTGGGCCGTGATCCCGGCTGCCCTTGTCGTTGGCTACCTGCGATTGGCGCATCAGGGCAAACCGCCGGGCCACATGTTCGATCTGCTCGATTCACTGGTGACCGGCGGCGACGCCGTGCCACCGCGTCAATTCCCACCTTCCCCACTGAGCCATGTTTGAGCCATTCCCAGACGGCTATATTTTCGGCGATCTGCTCCTGTTCCCGGGCGCCGCCGGCGGACACGTCGCCACTGGCCTGTGGATCGAAATGCCCAACCTCCAAACGGCATCGTTTGCACAGCGAAACCAGGCGCAGGACGTGATGGCCCTGATTCTGCGTCTGCTGCCTGAGGGCTGGCGCCTGCAGGTGATCCAGTTTCAGGACAGCGGCGACGGCACCCGCCTGCTAGAATACCAGCAGCAGACGGAACAGTGCTCGAACCCGTCCGCACGGCTCCTGCGTAACGCCAATTTCGTCTCGCTCTGGCGCCAGCGCGAGCGGCGTGAGTTGCGACGTTTGCGCGTGGTGCTCTACGTCGGATGCCCGCTGAACACGGCACCCGACTCGTGGTGGCGGCAGCCCACCGAGCGGCAATACGAGCAGTTGCTCGGCAAAGCCCGCACGGCATTCGCGGAATGGACGCAGACTGTTCAGCAGGCGTTGGAGCCGATTGGCGGGCGGGCCAATGTCCTCACCGAGGCAGATCATGCGCGGCTCTGGGCCAACGCCCTCAATCCCTCGTTCAGCGAACGACTGAACTACGATCCGGCAACGCATTTCGATCCCCAGCGCTCGTTGCTGGACAACTGCTGGTGCTCCGAGGTGCGGGGGTTGGGGCCGCAAGGTTTCGTCCTCGACGGGTGGCTGCACCTGGCCTTCACCCTAAAACGCCTCCCTTCCGAGACGTATCCCACGATCATCCATCGCTTGATCCTTCTGCCCTTTGGCGATTTCGCCACCACGGTCCACGTCCACCGCCTGAACAAAGAGATCGTGCTCAAGCGCCTGCGCACCGCCCTGGACCGCATCCACCAGCAACTGACCCGCAAGCCGGACGAACGCCTCGCTGTGGCGCGGGCGCAAATGGACGACAAGGCCCGCCGCCTGGCCAGCGGCGAGGGCGTGCCCCTGGAAATCGAGTTCATTGTCATCGCCCGCGCCGAGACACCCGAAGCTCTGGCGGCGAAGGCGGCGCCCATCAAGAGCGCCATCTCGGCGATGAATGGCGCGCAGCACTATGAGGCCACGCTGCCGGCGACCTCCCGCCAGCTCTTCGCCAAAACCCTGCCGGGGTGGATGTGGAGCCGGCATCCCGGCATCCGGCACTATGCTGAAGACCGGAGCACTGCGGACTTGCTGCCGTGGTGTGGCAGCTTCGGCGGCCATCCGGGGCCAACGGATTGTCTGTTCCCCGGCGCCAATGCCAACCTCGTGAACCTGGTCAACTTCCTGGGCGAAGGGCCGGGGCTCACGCCGCAGAATCTGACCATCCTGGGTGCCCCTGGCACCGGCAAGAGCCTGGCCGTGCTGAAACTCCTATTGGAGACGAGCGCATGATTGCGTTCACCGCCATCATTGAGGAAGGCCGTTCTCTCGCCCCGTTCACCGAGAGTTGCGGTGCCGAGGTCATTGACGTGCGCCTCGACGGTACGCTGACGCTACCACTCTTTGGCGGGCAAGATGCGCCCCTCTCGCCGATCACGCGGGCCACATTCACCGGCACGCTCCTCCGCATGGCTGGCGTCCCCAACAGCGAAGAGCAGGTCCAGCGCCGTTCGGCGATCCTCGCGCGCACCGTCGCCCAGCTTTGCCAGGACCATGCCCAAGAACGCCTCCAGACCTGGCCGGAGGAAAAGCGCGACCGGGTCGTCCGTCATGCCTTCGCGTTGGCCACCTGGGCCCAAGAACGCCGGATTTCCGACACCGAGGCCTTCGTAGATTTCCGGGACTGGCAGTGCCAGCACCCCGATAAGGCATCGACGCTTCTGGCTGAGTTGCCGGAGACCGCGATTCGCGAGTTCGAGATCACCCAACCCCGCAAGATCCACGACCTGGTCTTTGCCTATCTGAAGCCAGACGAAGAACTCACGCTCAGTGCCTTCCAGGAGTATCTCTCCCTGGAGGACGAGGACGAGGAAGAGTGCCGTTGGCTGGCCACCCTTCTGGTGCCCTGGTGCCGCGACGGCAACTACGGTGTGTTGTTCGATGGCGTGCCGAACGTTTCGCTCAACAGCCCAGTCCTGCATTTTGAGTTAGGCTTCATCCCCGAGGCGGCCAGGGAAGTGAAGGCGGTCATCGGCTTTGGCGCCCTCCACGCGGTGCGGCAACGCTGCCTCACACTCCCCAGGCAGGCTCGCAAGCGCATCGTGATTGAGGAGGTTTCGCGGTTTCTTCAAATTCCTGGCGGTGAGGCGATCTTGCGCGAGTTGTTCGAGCAATTCCGAAAGTTCAACGTCCAGGTCATCATTGTCGCGCAGCAGTATTCCCGCCTGGCGGACACGCCTATCCGCGCCGCTCTGGTGGGGAACACGCGCGGATGGCTGATCTTCAATACCGGGGACCGTCGCGATGTCGAGCGCCTAAGCCAGGATCTGGGCCTCTCCCGCGCAGCCCAGGAAGCCATCCTCCGTTTTTCGCGTCCAGACCAGCAGACCGGCACCAAGCATTCCGAGTTCCTGTACTGGCACAGCGATGTGCGACAGCCGATTTGCGGCCCGGTGCGTTACGTCAAGCTCCCACATGAGCTCGAAATTCCCCCTCAAACCTCAACCGTTCCTTGATCCAACCATGAAAAAAAACACTCGCCTTGTCTTAACCTTAACCGTCGCGCTGTCGCTCCTTTGCGGTTGCGCGAGTTCAAACCCGTCGCCCCGGAGACCCGACGGGCGCCGCCTGACTGATGACTACCTCCGCGGCCGCAGCGACGCGGTTAAGGGGACGTACTGGAATCTCCAGGACCAACAGCGCACCAAGGCCGCCTCGGAATCCTACCGCCTCTACGAACTCACAATCCCCGAGCACAGCGAAGATGGTGTTCTGGTGCGACCGACCAAGCGTGTCTTGCGGATACAGGAGTGAATATGAAACAAACTTTACCTTTATTGGCCCTGCTGCTCGCCTCGCCGGCGTCCGCGCAGTTCGTGGTGATTGATCCCTCGGTCCTCGCTCAAGTGGTCCAGGAGGTCGCCGTGACGATGGAGCAACTCCAGCAATTAAAGACTGAGGTGGATCGCTTAGGCGATCCCGCCGCGGTGGCGCTGGATGCCGCGCGCGTCCTGCAACGCCAGCTTTCGCTCAAGGGCGTGGCGCGCACGCTCGACGAGGTGCAGGCCGCCGCCAGCGGCAGCGCGGCCCTCCATTATGACGGGAACGGACTCTATCGTCCGCCGGGCGAAATCATCGTCACGGCAGACGGCCGCCAAACCTCGCGCGTCCTGGAAAAATACCGCAAATTCGATGCGGTGACCCAGGCGAAGATCACGCTGGAGGACGTGATGCGCGACACCGAGGAGCGGCGGCAACACCTGCGCCAGCAGCTTCAGCAGACCCTGGGCCAGTTGCAGACCGCCACCACCATGGCGGAGGTGGCTAAGGTCTCTGGTGTGCTCAACGCGCAGAGCGCCGAACTCGCGGCCGTTGATCGCGAGCGTGAAGCGGCATTGAGCCGCGTCCTGGTGCAACACATCGAGAATCAGACCGACGGGGCGCGCCAGGAACTCGCGCGGCGTGAGGAGCGGGCCGCCGATTTCCGCGCGGCGTCGGAAAAGCTGGCCAACTTCCTGACGCCCGACACCACCCCCGTTCACTTGCGCGATCCGCGCACGCACCAGCCGTGACATGACACCCTTCGAACAAGCCTTTCCCGGCTTCGTGAAAAGCTGCACGGATCTGAACGCGGCCCTGTTGCCGTGGGCGATGGTTCTGCTGATCATCGCCTTCGCGGTCGAGTTCTGGCATGGCCCGCCTTCGCCCGTCCGGCTCATCCAGTTCATTGTGCTGGTGTTTTTCGTCATTCTGTTGCTGGCCAAGTCGCACAAGTTGGTCACCGATGGCCAGGTGTTTGTCCAGCAGTGGGTCGAGCAAAACATCCCGGCTCGCCCGGAGAATGTCGCGGCCCGTTACAAGGAGTTGCTGGCTTCGGCCCAGAACGCGCCCTCAGGCCAGGATGTGTCGTTTTGGGACACGCTTTTCAGCGCGAACTGGTTCGAGGCGATCATGTATGCCGTTCTCACCCTCATCTCCTGGCTGGCGATGGCAGTGCTGTTCTTCGTTTACAGCGTTCAGCGTGCCGTGCTCCTGCTATGTTGGGCCATCTCCCCGCTGCTCTTCCCGTGTCTGGCCATCCGCCCAGTCAGCAGCCTCGGGCTGCGGCACGCGCTCCGGATCTTAAGCATAGAACTCTGGCCCATCGGCTTGGCCCTGGCCGCGACATTTACCGACGGCCTTTTGGACGCCGCCGCCGCACAGGATTTTGTAGGCGGCGGTTCGGTGGTCGGCTCTCTGGGGTACGGGTTGAAGACCCTCCTCGCCGTAGGCGTGGTCGCCCTTTGGATCATGTTCTCCTCCGTGCTGGCGCCGGTTTACATCCAAAAACTCATTGTCGGATCGTCCGGTCCCGCTGCGGTTCTCACCCAGGCTGCCCACCTCATGACCACCATCGCGCTGCCTTCCTATTTTGGCCTGCCAGCCGCCGCAAGCAGTGTCCGCCATGCCGCCAGTTCCGTCATGGAGGGCGCAGAGCGGCTCTGGCAACGCGCGCGGGGAGCCAACACGGCGAGCGCCGGAGGGGCGGGCGCCGACGAAATGCTGGCCGCCCTTCCGACAACGTTCACACCGCCGCCCTCCAGCAAACCGTGGCAACCTGGACCCGAGGACCTGACCGGCGACCGATTTGCCCAGCATATCGCTGATGAAGCACGCAAGCGATGATTAACACCCTACAAACCGAACGCAGCACTCCGGTCCTCTCCGAACGGGTCGTGCCCACCCGAAGCCCGCTCATCCCTTCGGCCTTCCTGGCTGGCAAAGACCGGCTCGCCCGTCTTTCTCTGTTCGTCGCGGCGCTGGCCCTCCTGATTGCGGCGCTCGCGCTGGCCCTAGCCTTCTCTCGCGGGCACCAGCAGGTCCTCTTCGTCGTCCTGGACCCCAATGGCAACGTCATCGTCGCGCCCGGCGTTGCTTTTCTGGAAGCCAAAGAGCTCCATGTCCAACAGGCATTGCTCGCCGCAACGGCGCTGTTGCTCCGCAATCCCAAGGACTTCGATCAACCAGAGATACTACAGGCTCTTTTCTCTCCAACCGCCCTGGCCCAGGCGCGGGCCTTGAAGGCGGCAGAGGCGCATGAGTTCGAGGACCGGCAGATGCAGCAGAAGCCTCAAATCACGCGCATCGAGGCCATCCAAACGCGGCAGGAGGAGGTACAGATCCAAGTGAGCGGACAACTGGCGCGCTGGGGCGTGGGGGAACAGGCCGCCTTCAGCGACGCGGTGACGTTCAGCCTGCGCCTGGTGCTGAAACCCAATCTCGATCTACTGCGCAACCGCCGCCAACCCGTCGTGGTGACGCAATTCACCCTGCACTATGAAAAGCCTGCGCACTAGCTTTCTGCTGCTCGTAGTGACGGGCGCCGTCTCCTGGGCGCAGTCCACCAACCCCATCCAGCGGGTGGTGCTCGATTCGATGGCAGTGGTCCGCATCCCGGTGGCGATGGACCGCCTCACTACGGTGCGCCTGCCCAGCCCGCCCTCCGATGTGGAATCCGCGCGCGTCGGCACCGAGCCCCACCCGGAGGCCCTGTTCCTCCTCTCGATCCAGCCGGGCAGTCCCAGTTTCTCGTTGCGCGCGCTGGTGCCCAACACCAACACCACACTCAATGTCGCGTGGAAAGGTCAAACCTACGTGCTCGACTTGTTCGAGTCGCGTCAGCCCTGGCTCTCGGTGACCTTCGAGGCCCCGCAGGAAGCCTCTCCCCGCGCTGCCAGCGGTGCGTCGCGAGGGATGCCGCCCGCCCGGTTGCTCGGTTTGCTCGACACCGCGAAGGCCTACGCCCTCTTGCGCCAGCAACATCCCACCGCCGTCGCGGGCACCGAGGTCGTGCGTCCCGACACGCTGCGTGACTATGGCGATTACACCATCCGCACGGAGGAGGTATTTCGCTTCGACGCGGAAGATACCCTGGTCTTCCGCATTGCCATCAGCAACAAGACGAGCGCGGACCTCCAGTTTGTGCCGGAGAGCCTAATGGTGCGGGTGGGAACGCGGATCTATTACCAGTCCATCACGGATGCGGCGGGCAAGGTTGCGCCCCACTCCAGCACGCCGGTTTACTTCGCCGTGACGGGCAGCCCCGATGGCTCGCGCAATGCCCTGTCACCGAAGAACGATTTCATGATCCTCCTCCAACGCGTCGAGGCGGTGACAACACTGCCAGTTGCAGCCCGTTCATCGCAGACCGTCATCCCGGCCTTCCGGTCCACTCTTCCCACCGACTTGCCCGCAGTGGAGCGCTATCGCCAGGAGCCCGCGGTGGTGAACGCACGGACTTCGCCCCCGGCAACCGCGCGTGTGACACCCCCGCGCGTGGCACCGAGGCGCATCCCGTTGGACAACCAAAACGCTTTCCCCAAGCCACTCAGTCCGCCGGCGCCAGCTCCGGTTCAAGTGCTTCCGCCCCGGCCCGCCGACGAGATTCTCACCCCCGTCGGCCGCCAACCCTTTGCTTACCAATCCTATAGGCCCTTCTCGACCGGGTCGGAGTGGCCCGCCCGATCAGCGCACGATTTTGCCGCCAGCGGCCATTCCCGCAGGCAACCGCTCCATTCCACTCGCTCTTTCGAGTGCGAGGGCGGAGGAATCGGTTTCAGCATCCACATCGGCTTTGGCTCGCAATGAATTTCTCCCGTCTCCTCGATTTGATTCGCTCACGTCCGGCGGTGCTGGTCGCGGGAGCGCTGATCCTGATGCTCGTGATGGGCCTGGCGGCGGCGTTGCGCCCCCACCGCTCCGTCCCCCGCGCCACGCTCTATACCAACAGCCCGCCTGGACCCACCACCACCTACGAACGGCCACCCGCTCCCGTCGTCACGGCGCTGCCGAAGCCTCCGCTATCGCCGACGCCGGTGGTGACGAACAACAAACCGTTCTCCGGCGTGCGCTACCACGCGGGCTTGCCACCCGAAACAAATCGACCACCACTCGGTCTTTACGCGCCCGCCGGCCGGTTGCTGCGCTGCCGGTTGGTCAACACGGTGGATTCCGCCAACATCGACACGCCCATCATCGGGTTGGTCACCGATGAGCTCTGGCATGACGGGAAACTCGTCATCCCAGTCGGCACCGAGCTGCATGGCAAGGCCAGCGTGAACCGGTTGCGTGAGAGGGTCGTCGCCAGTGGACCCTGGACCCTGGTGTGGCAGTCGGGTGAGGAATTGGTCGTGCATGGTATCGCCCTCGACCGCGAGGAATATCCGGCCAGCAGTTCCTGGGGCATCACCGACGGGAGCGCCGGACTTCGCGGACAGATCCTGCGCAGCGATTCGCTCGCCGAGATCAAGCTTTTCGTCGCTACGTTCATGGCGGGCGCCGCCTCCGGCCTCAAGGAGCAGCGCACCTCGCTGCTGGGCGATCAGATTGCTCGCACCATCCCCAACGCCGCCCTCGAAGGAGCCGGCCAGGTTATGAGCCGCTACGCGCAGGACATTCTCGATACCATCCATCGTGACGGCATCTTCGTCCGCGTGGCGGGAGGTAAGGAGATGTATCTCTACCTCACCCGCACCCTTGATTGTTCGATGGCAAAAATCGGCAATCTCCGTGTCACCGCCATGCCCGCTTCCGCATTCTCTCAAATGTCCGCAAGTACTAACCAACCATGAAAACCAACTCCTCACTCGCCATCTGCACTGCCGCAGTTGTCGCGATCGTTGTCGGCGGCTGCAAATCCGATCCGCCTTACCGATTCGTGACTGTTCAACCGCCAACCCTGCCCCCCGACCAACGTGCCAACGTCTGGTTGCCGGACCAGGTCGCGCCCTACGCCGTCGGGCGTTACGTGGACCCGCGCGATCCCAATGTGCTGCACGAAGCCCACACCCTCTATCGGCGCGAGCAGACCAGCGGTCCAAACTTCACGCCACCTGCGGCCCTCGTGCTGCCACCCGTCGGCTCGCCGTCGGCCAGCAACACCACGGTCATGCTGCGCGACGCGCTCACCGCCGAACTCAACGAACAGCGGGCCACATCCCGCGTGCTGGTCGACCAGGTCCAGTCGGTCGATCAGTTGCTGCGCAGCCTCAACTCGCGCACTCAGGAATTCCGCGACGCCGTGCAGGAGTCCGCCCGCCTGCGTGCCCAGTTGCAGGCCGTGAGCAATCGACTCGATACCATCGAGGGCCGCCTGCGTGTCGAAACATCCCGGCCGCCGCGTTCGGCGTCGGAGATTTCTACCAACCCTCCCGCCGTCCGGCCATGAATCCGGCCCCCGTTTCAACTCGCAAGTCCCCGGCCACGCTCGGGTTTTCGCCGCTGGCGCACAGGCGCGGCGCCCCAATGTGCGCGAGGCCGGCGCCTCTTGGTTTGCCCCGCGAAACGTGGTATGGATCAGACTCAAGATTCTTTAAGGAGGCGAAATGGGTCCCGACACGCTTATGCCAAAACCAAAAGACAAACCTGCGCACGAGGTCCGGATTGGCGCCATCAAGGCCGCCATCTGGAGAAACGACACCAGCAATGGCGTCCGTTACAACACCACGTTCAGCCGCCTCTACAAGGACAGGGAGGACGACCAGTGGAAGTCCACCGACTCCTTTGGGCGCGATGACCTCCTGGTCCTCGCCAAGGTGGCTGACGCGGCTCACACCTGGATCTTCGCACAGACCCAGGAGAAGGAAGGCGACCCGCAGGCCTGACCGCTCTTCAGCCCTCAGTGTCTGCCGCGCTTCTTGCCAAGGTTCACGGCTTTCGAGGATTGAGCCCCAAATCAACCCTCACCCCCTTTCTCTCATCATCGCCCTCGGGCGCGGTGCCCGGAACGGAAAAGCAAGGGAGCGAAACGCCGCACGCGATTTCTCTCCTCGTGGCGATTTCCAGCGAGCCAGCCGATGTCCAAGTTGCTTCGCCTTTATCACTCCCCAGCCACACCGGCCAACGCCGGAACCGACGCTTCGCCCATGAGCCCGGAACAGCACCAGCTTCTGACACTCTCTATCTTGCCAGCCCGGCTCAACGCCGAACAGGCCGCGCAGTTGCTGGGATTCCAGGCGCACGACCTGACCACCTTGATAGCGGCCGGCCTCTTGCGCCCGCTCGGCCGGCCTGCCGCCAACTCGACCAAGTACTTTGCCGCGGTTGAAGTGGAGCGGCTGCGATCCGATTTGCAGTGGCTCTCGAAGGCTACCGACGCTGTCCAGAGGCGTTGGCGCCAGAAAAACCGCACGGAACCGGACCGCGCGGCTCAAGGCCAACGCCTGAACGGCGCCGGGCAACGGACGCGCCTCGCACGCCGTCCGGCTTCGGCCGAACCCCTACTCCCTCCGAACCCATGACCCCAAACCCCAACCCCGAGTCACTCGACGACCTGATGGGCCACGCCCAACACTATGCCGAGTTCAACCTGCGTCATCGCGGCAGCTTGCCGGGCACGCTCTTCCTCCTCGGCCCCAAGGGTCCCGCCGCATTCGTGCCGCCCACCCTCGCCGATGAAGACGCGAAAGACGCCTTCGCCTCTGACGCGCGCCTGCTGTGCCTTGCGCACGGCGCCACCGCCGCCGTTATGGCGCTGGAAGCCTGGGCCACGCTTGGCGAGCCGGGCGTGGCACTCGATCCCAACCAACGCCCTTCCCTGGCTCCCGATCGTCGCGAGGTGGTCGCCTTGGTGGGCGAGGCTGCGGGCATTCAACAGGCGAGGTTCCTGCCGATCCTGCGCAACGCCTCGGGGACTTTCACGGGCTTCGGCGAAGCCCATGTCCTGCGCTGCGACCAGATTCAGGGGCGCTTCGCCCATCTCCTGCCGCCACAACTCCCCACGACTGAAGAACAGGCTCGTGCGCAGGCCATGCTTCGGGCCAGGGGTATCGTAATGACCGAGCCATCGGCCCATAAACCGACGCCACGCTCATGACATCGACACTGGTTCTCATGCTGACGCCAAAATCCCCCAGATATATGAACTACGAGACCTTCATTGACCCAACCAACATCGCCACGGTGGCATCCTACCTCCGCAACCCGCGTTCGCCGATTTTCTTCGTGCTGCATGTCCGGGAGCGGACGTTGCTCGCGCCCCTGGCCGCGGAATTGGACGCGACGATGGATCAACCAAGCCCGACAGGGCTCGAAGCGATCGCGGTGGTCGAGAGGCACATCCGGGAGCGGGCGATCATGCTCTCTCCTCGCCCGACGGGACAGCCGGTCGATGCCCGGGTGGCCATAGACATCGCCACCATTCCCGGCTCAGCCAACTGCGAGGTCATCTATCTGCCTCCGTTCTACCTCGCGCATACCCCCGGCCTCTTCGAGGGCACGCTCGCCCGCAACACAGCGGCGCCCGGCCCCACGCAGGCCGCGAACCATGCGCCCAACTTTCGCATGAAACTCTAGTTCACATGACTCATCTATAACCGCCTAACTCACACCACTACAATGACACAAATGATCACACCTCCATCCACGCGAACCGGACAAACGCCAGTTGATTTCTGGCACGCCCCGGCTCTCATCGCGCTCAACAACTTCGTCTTCAAGAGCCTCTCGAATTGGGCGTGCAACATCGCCGTCGGCTGCTGCCACGCCTGCCGGTTCTGCTCGGTTCCCAGTACCTCGACTATCAAGCTGGGGCCGCAACTTGCGCGTTACGGCGTGGCCAACCCGGATGCCGAATGGGGCAATTATGTGCTCCTTCGTCCCTGGGATGAGGCGAAGTTCCTCGCATCCCTCCGCGCGGCGGAACGCACGCCTCCGGCCAGTCTGAAGCCCGATGGCAATCGCGCCGTGATGTATTGCAGCACCACCGATCCCTATCAGGTCATTCATCATCCCGACCCGGCGAGGCAGCGCGAAATGGCCGACCACGCGCGGCTCCTCGTGCGCCGCTCGCTCGAACTCATCCGCGACCACTCCACGCTCAACGTCCGCATTCTCACGCGCAGCCCGCTCGCGCGTGAGGATTTTGACCTTTTCCGTTCGTTCGGACACCGCCTTCTCTTCGGCATGAGCCTGCCCACGTTGCGAAACGATTTGTCCAAGGTGTATGAACCGAAGGCACCCGCGCCCACCCAACGGCTCGCCGCTCTGCGCGCGGCGAAGGAAGCTGGGTTGCACGTCTATGTGGCACTGGCGCCCACCTACCCGGAGTGCGATGCGTCCGATTTGCGGGCGACGCTCAGTGCGGTGGCGGAACTAAAACCGCTGACGGTTTTCCACGAACCGATCAACATCCGCGCCGAAAATGTGGCCCGGATTGAGGCACAGGCGGTCCTGTTGGGAATTCAGATGAAGACGGACGTGTTCGCCACGCGCGAAACCTGGCAGGACTACGCCATCGACTCCCTCCAGACCGTCCAGCGCCTCGCCGCTGAAGTGGGAATCGCCGAACGCCTGCACTCCTGGCCGGACAAGTCGCTGGGCAATCGGGCCGTGCTCAAGCGGGTGCCGAACCCGGCGCAGTTTCACGTGTGGCTTCAGCGGTGCTGGAGCCGCATCAGCGAGTGGCCGACGACCGGTGGTTCAAAATGAGGAGCGACGCTTGTCCGGACGCAATCCAGCAACGCGACACACCTTCTCTTAACGCATGATCCAAACCTAAACCCATACCACTAACAGAGGCACACCATGTCCTGGCAACACAGTCTCAGCATCCTGGAAGCCGCCCACGCCGGCGGGCCGCTCACCTATCGTCATTCCCGCACCAGTTCGGTCACCACGTCCTGGGGCGTGAACTGGGACGAGGAGTTCATCGCCCGCGACCTGCTCCAGAATTTCTTCGACGCCAATCGCGACTGCCTCGCCGAGGTCAAAGTCACCGTCGAGGGGAGCACGGTCACGATCTTTGGCCCCGCGCCGATGGAACTCGAACGACTCTTCTACCTTGGCAGCGAGAAGGGCGACGACGACATCGGCAAATACGGCGAGGGCTTCAAGGTCGCCGCCGTCTGCCTGCTGCGCGATCACGAGATCCATCCCATCGTCGCCTCGCGCGGCGAGGTGCTCTGCATTCGCATGGACCCGGAGCAAGTGGCCGGCACCGCCCTCCGGCCGCTGGTCTATGACTTCTTCACCGCCGCCGTGCCCGCCGAGGGCACCCGGTTGATCCTGCGCGGTTGTTCCCAGAAACTGGTCCGCGCCCTCGAAGCCGGTCTGTCGCACTTCTTCTACGAAGGCAACCCGCTCCTGGGCAAGAAACTCTGGTCGTCCGGGAATGACCAGTTCGCAATCTACCGCGCCGCGACCTCCGATGGCCATGTCTTCTACCGGCGTCTGCGCCGCGGCCGCATCCCCGACCTCCCTGTGGTGCTGGTCATTGACAAGCAGTTCGAGCGGATCGAGAAAAAGACCAACCGCGATAGGGACCGCAACGCCTTCGGGGAGGAGTTGATGAATCTCTTCTATCAGGTCTTCGCCCGTCACGGCCTCCGCGGCGCCCAGGCCGGACAGCAAGTCGTCGTCGAGGCCGCCCGTCCTTGCTGGCAGCGGGGGCACGCCCTGCTCAGCAAAATCGCGGAGGCGCAACCCTGGCAACGGTGGTCGGCTGATGTCGCCGACAAGGTCTTCGGTAGCCAATTCTTCGCCCGCGCGACTTCGCCCAATGACGCAGTCAACATGCAGTACCGGGAGTTCGAGAAGTCCTGGCAGCAGCAGGGACGCAAACCGCTGCCGGCCTATTTTCGCACCTTCGGCGTGCTCGATGCCACGGCCTACGCCGAGGAACTCAATCGCAAGGCGCTGGCGGAACAGAAGCAACGCCACCAGCGTGCGCCCAGCGTGGCCGAATGGCAGGCGATCACCGTGTTGACCAACGTGATCCGCGTGCTGGCCCCGCAGATCATCACGCTTCTGCAAAGCAAGGACCTCCAATACAGCGTCGCCGAAACCGAAGTCCTGCTCGGCGAACTCAAGCAGCACCGGCACTACGCCTCGGCCGAGCTGTTCCTCGCAGCCGCGGTGTTTGCGAAGGACTTCGCCGAGGCGCTGGCCATCTTCCTCCACGAACACGCCCACATCTTCGGCTACGACGGCAGCCGGGGCTTCACCGACGCCCTCACGCAGCTCATCGAAACTGTCGTGCGGCAGCGCAAGCAACTCGACCGCCATGAGAGCGACTGGCTGGCCGCCCGCGAGTTGGTCCTGCGGGAACGCAACCTGAAGCCCGCCCCTGATCTCGCACAGACCGTGACGGATCGGGTGGGGGCCATGCACGAGAGCGAGTTGCGCGACTTGCTCAAGCGCCTGCCCGCTGACACCCTCTGGCGGGCATTGGAAGAGCAGACCGCCTGAATTCAACAACCACCGGCCACCAATGAACGTCAGCCAACTTGAAATTGGACCCTGCCTGCCGGCGCATCGCGGACAAGGCGCCAATCCGCCGCCGCTTGCCACTGGCAGCCACATTGTGCATAAAGAATCTCCCGGATACGACTCATCAAACTCGAACACTTGACATGAAACTATTCACCATTGGATATGGCGGCAGAATGCCGGATGATCTCATCCGGCGACTGACCACTGCCGGGGTCCGCACCATCGCCGACGTCCGGTTGCGGCCTGACCGCGCCAGCATGGGCGTGTATGCCAAGGCGAAGTCGCCCGACAAAGGCATCGAACGACTCTTGACCTCCGCCGGCATCGGTTACCAGTCGTTGCCTGAACTGGGCAACCTGTTCTTGGATTTTGAGGACTGGAGGGAACGCTACGCCGCGCTCATCCAATGCGCCGGCCACCTGCTCGTCAACCGCCTGGACGAGCTTGAGACGCCGGTGTGCCTCCTCTGTGCCGAACGCCGCGTCGCCGACTGCCACCGCCTTCAGGTCGCGGAGTTTCTCGCCGCCAGGGGTGATGATGTCGAGCATCTCGACAGTGTCTGATCCCCAGCGCCAACAGCACCCAACATCATGACTGACCCGGAGTTGTTCGACATCGTTAAGGTCCCGCTCGATCCCAAGCCGCCCGCAACTCGGTCTGAGAGCGATCTTTCCGCGCAAGACTGGTTATCGCGCGTAGATCCGCGTTTTCGTGCCGTGTGGGAAAGCCGCACTGCCCAAGAGCAGACCGCGCTTCGCCTCTACTTCCTGCCGCATCGCTCTACCCAGCCCATTCTTGCTCCCACCCGGCCGCGGGTGATCAAGTGGTATTGCCCTTTCGCGCACCAGGCCGCATTCCCCACGGGCCATCGCTACTGCATCAACGTGTACACCGGTTGCAGCCACCACTGCCTCTATTGCTACGCGTCGGCCTACGAACCAGCCCACGCCGGCATCAAGCGCGACTTCGCCCGGCTTCTGGCGAAAGACCTCGCCGACTTGGAGCGGTTCAACGTGCCGCCCGCGCCGGTTCACATCGCCAACAGCACCGATCCGTTTCAGCCGTTAGAGGAAAGGGTTGGCGACACCAAGCGCACCTTGGAAGGTCTGCTCGTGCACCGCCGACACTTCAGCACCGTCACGATCCTGACCAAGAATCCGGCTCTCGCCGCGCGGTCGGAATACGCGCAACTCCTCAAAGCACTCGCTGAGATTCCGTCGGACCATCCCTTCGCCGAGCGATGGGCAGCGTTCAACCACCCGGCGGCTCAGGTGGAAGTGAGCCTGGCGTTCTGGCGTGAGGAGGCCGCAGCCTTCTGGGATCCCGGCGCTCCCACCGTGGCCAACAGAATCGACGGCATCCGCGCGCTGCGTGAAGCGGGCATCCCCGTTGTGTTGCGCATTGACCCGCTGTTTCCGCGCTCACCGTTGCCCATCGAACCGACCCGGTCCTTGAACGACTTTGGCTTGGTCGAGGCGCAAACACTGGCTGACCTGGAGCACCTCGTTCAGTTCGGCAAGGCGTGCGGCGTACGGCATGTCGTGTATTCTCCGGCAAAGATTGTCCGGCCTCGCCAACAGCCCTTGGCCTGTGCCATGAACAACCTGCTCCAAGTGTATCGCGCACTGTCGGCGCCAGAGAAGACGGTGTGGCGGGGCGGGAGTTGGCGCCTGCCCGGCTCGGTCGCCGACCGCGTCGTCACCGAGCCGTTCCTCGAACTCTGCGGGGCCGCCAACCTGCCAGCCAAGTTCTGCATGAAAAACGTACTCGACACGATTTAGTAGCCCCTCCAGAGCTATGACCGCAAAGAACTCTAGAAACGCCCTTGCCAAGCCACCACGCGTCCAATATGCGATTCGGCGTTCAAGATGGTCCTCAAACATGCCATGGCACAGGCGGAATGCGACGAAGTGGATGACCCCATAACGGTGCGCGCGCCTGATGGTCATGCGTCAACATTCGATAGCCGTGGAGACCTCGACCATCGGCCCGCCAACCTCATGGAGAAGGAGCGGCGGGCTTGGCTATGCCCCTGCGACGGCAAACCAGTCACCTCGATCGGCCTGGACCGTATCGTGAAACGCATCCTACGGCCCTTCGAAGAGCGCCTGGAAGAACTCTTCTCGGGCGCCAACGATTTTGAACGCGACTAGCCGACACCGCGTATCGGGAGCGCCAGAATGCCGACGCGACCGCGCACGCGCAGTCTGGCGACCAACTGGCGACGGAACATCAGAAAGAGGCGAGTGTCTTCGCGACCGTCTTGACACTGGTGGACAGCCTCTCTGACAACCCCGCCGCAGACCGCTCAGGAAATCCTGCAAAGCGTCCAGCGGTTTCAGCGACGTGGCACGCTGCCGACAACCTGATGGAGTAGTTTATTGGCCTGAAGGGCGTCCGAAGACCTCGGGATACCGTGCAATCTGGTCGGTGAGGCTGCGATCGTAGCGGATGACGATGACACGGTAGCCGCGACTAACGAGTTCGCCGCGGAGTTTTCGGTCGCGGGCGGCCTGGGCGGGCTCGTCGTGAACGGAGCCGTCGCAACAAACACAGACGTTTGGGGTGTAGAAAAAGTCCGGGATGCAGCGCGGTTCGGGAATGGGCTTTTGGGCTTCGTCGGGGAGGCGGTGGTAGCCTGCCGCCAGGGCGGTGAGAAAATATCGCTCGATATCGGAGCGGCGATCGGTCAAGGACCGTAACCACGCCAGGTGACTGTTCCAGTCGCGGCCGGCGATGCGGGGGAAGGTGCGACTGCCGGCGAGGTCGAGCAGGTGTTGCTTCAGGTGGTGGCGATTCAGGATCAGAGACTCGTGTTGAGTGCCAAAACTCATGAGGCATTCGTAGCATGCGGCGAGGCAGGTGGGTCGCTGGTCGGTGCCGGTGGGATCGAAATGGCAGCGTTCCAAGGCTTCGACAGCGAGACGAGCGACGGCGTCCGCTTCATCCACCAACCGGCGCAACGCGCCAACACCACCTTCGCCTGATTCAAAGAACAGGAGAGAGCGCTGCTCCCCTTCTCCGACGCGCTCGGCGGCAAGTTCGGACTCCTCGAGCTGGAAGAGTTGCTCCATACCGCGCTGGAGGGCGTACTGCAGCGTGGCCTCCAAGCCGGCATCGCCGCGGAGCTCGGGGCGGAGCAAACGGACGAGCAACAGGTTTTGCGTGGACTGAACCGCGAGCTGGACACGTTCCAGCCGCCGAGGACGTGGTGCGGGGCCGGTGGCAGGTGGAGGGCCAGTGAGGACCTCGCCGCTTTCGAGGTCCACGAGAAAACCGGGAGTGTCGGCGGTGCGCCAACCACGGTTGACGCGTAGCAGGGTGGAGGCTGGCCCGTAGGTCAAACGAAGGACGGGCGTCTGGCCAACCATCACATCGGCCTCGCGGATGCGGCGTGCGCCGCCGGCCTCGGCGGCGAATTGGTAGGCTACGGTGAGGTCGAAGCCTCGACGCCGGCGCTCCTCCTCATCGCAGGTGATCCTTTCGCGGCGGCGGCAACGGACGTTGGGCTGATCGAGAAGCGATAGAATCTCACTGTTGGTGGGATCAAAGCGAGTCGTGCAATCCGGGCAACAGTCGAGCCCGGTGTCGCAGAAGGAGCCGCAAGTGCTACAGAAACGCTTCTGACTACGCCGTTCTTCGAGGCCGCCGGGAGGCGACTGGAAGGAGACCACCTCCCATTTGGCGCCTTCGTGGTAAATGACGTTGTTGGGGCCGAATTCACGGAGGGCGAGGAAGCGGGGACGCGCGATGAACTCTCCGTCGTCCCGGGGGACCCAGGCCCGGACGGGAAGCGCCGGGAAATTGTACCCAGGCAAAAAGCCCTCGCTGGCAAGATAGCGGTAAGGATAGAAATCGCTCTCTTCCCGGTTGGTGGAGATTTGCCGGAGCAGGTTGAGCTGGCGCAGCGCCTCCTCCTCGCGGCGGCGGGCCTCGGCCTGGTCGTCACGCTGGCGGGCACGCCGCAGCGCGTGTTGCGCCTCCGTGAGTTGGCGGATGGCGGCGCGATAGAGTTCGCGCCAGCGCTCGAAGGCGCGGTTGAAGTTGACCGGCGCTTCTGCGATCACGCTTTCCACCCACGTATCACTGAACCAGCCAGCGTTAGCGAGGGCCGCGAGGTCAAACTGGAGAATGCGGCGGGCACGCTCTCGCACCTCGTGACGAGCGGCCTCGGAGAGTTGGATGGCGGCGGCGGCGTTCGCCCGGAGAGGCAGTTGGGCCTCGTCGTCGGTGTCTATGACTTCTTCGATGGAATCACCAAGGGGCAGCCGCACCTGCGCGAGCCACACGGCATGGAGATGCGCGCGGACGAGTGACTCGTTGGCGACGTCCAGTCGGGGGGGGCGGACGCTGCCCGCGACCATGTCGGCGCGTCGGTTGAAGAAATACTGGTCGTGGCTGTTGATGGCGCCGCAGTAGGTGAAGATGAGCCCGGGCTGGCCTTGGCGTCCGGCACGGCCACTGCGCTGTGCGTAGTTTGCAGGCGTGGGCGGGACGTTCCGGAGATGGACGAGGTCCAGGTCGGCGATGTCCACCCCCAGTTCCATCGTAGGCGAGCAGACCATATAGGGGAGACGCCGGAGGCCGTCGCGCTCCTTGGTCGTGTCGCTGTTCTCCCAGCGGAAGCGGCGCTCTCGGCGCTCGCGTTCGCCCGGCTTGACAACTTGAGCGGTATGTTCGCGGGCTTCCAGAGCAGCGAGCGCGCAGGCTGGATCGCGATAGAAGCTTTGGAAGAAGGCATTGACGCGTGGAGGAGTGCTGGCGTAGCCATCGGCCCCGGCGCGGCGGGAGTATAGGGGGTCCAGGGGTGGCGCGCTCCCGTCGCCGAGCCGCCAGAGGAGACAGGAGGCGTCGAGTTGGAAGGATTGGTGGTCGTCGAGCGGGGCTAGGCGGCGGAGAAGCCCCTGGCCGACCAGCAACGCGAGAAGACCGTCAACGAACACGGCATAGGCGGGTGGGTCGAGGCTCAGCTCGGTGGCGAGAAAGCGTCCGAGCTTGCTCCGAGCGCCAAGGCTGAAGCCTTCGGCCAAACGCGGTGAATGGCCCTCGCGGACGAATCGATTGGCGGTGCGGAGTTCCGGAGCGCTTTCATCGACGCCCCAAAACTCGTTGAGGTGCTGTTCGGCGCGGCGACGGATTTGTTGCTGGTTGGTTTCTTCCAAACACCGGCACGCGATAGCCAGCTTGCGACGGAACTGGTCGAGAAACGCGCGAACGAGACGCTCCCGCTGGGCCATGGGAAGCGCGGCGACACAGGGATGGAAGCTCCAGCGGGCGTCGTTGGCACAGAGGGCTTCCAAGCCACGGTAGCCCACGCGAAGGAGCCCAACGCTTTCAAGGTTGGGCTGGACGACCCGCCAGCCGCGACGCAGGTCTTCATAGAGGCGGTATTCGGTCAGTTCGGTGAATGCGCGGAGAACCTCCGCGGCAGCCGGAGACTCTGGGTCCAGCTCTACGTTCTTGGCTACCTCTCGGGTGGTGAGTCCGCTCGTTCGGACCACAGCATCCGCCACGCGTTCGAAGGTCAGTTCGTTATCGTGTAGCAAAGCGGCGTGCAAGGCCGAACGGAGCAACGAGACGTGAATGAAGTCGTTGAAGTGTCCGGCCTGAAGCGAGGCGTCCTGGCGGTTGTCAGTGAATGTGAGCAACTTATCTCGCGCACCCTCCTGGGTGGCGGCGCGGCGGAGCAGCGAGGTGGCCAGGACGGTGGTAGCGCTGGTGCGCGCCTCGCTGGAAAGCGAAGCCAGCTTGGCAAACTCCAGCTCCCGAGCGGTGTAAAACTCGCCGCAGTTCTGGCATAGGGAGAATGGGCTTGGCTGCCACCACATCTTCACCGTGTCCGGGCGGGGCACAGTGAAGGAGTCGCCGTTGGGGCTGACCCAGACGGGCTGGGGGACGCGGTCGCGCCAAGTGGGCCTGAGGCGGCCCCGCTGGTCGCGCCACTCGTCGGGAAGTCGGTCGTCCGTCCAATCGTTTTCGAGTGGGGCCACCATCAGGTAGCCAGCCTGCGCGCCATCCTGGATGGTGTCCCAGCCTAGCGGATGCGCCAGGAACCGGGAACCCTCGCTTGTGCCTGTGACGTGGTAGTAGTCCTGACCGCAGTGGCGGCAGAACTTGATGGGGACGAAAAGGCGGCCGGGGCCAGCAAAGGCTTGGCCCTCGAGAGAGAACTGGCGTGTGGCGGCTGGCTCCAGGGTGGAGAAGACGGCTCGGCCTTGACCAATGAATTGGTGGAGTTTGAAGGCGAAGGCTCGACCACCGTCATCGCGAACCAGATCGCCGCCGTGCGTCAGCAGTTCGAGCAGGCGTTCGCGGCAGATTCCCGGATCTGCACCCGTGACCAATGCCAATCTCTCGGAGGCATCGGTAAGGGTTCTCGGAACGCGACGACGCAAACGGCCACCCTCCTCGGGTTCGACGCCGAACTCGCCTTCAGACCAGCGGGCAAGCGGGTGGGAGCGGAAAACCAGAAGGGAGAGGGGAGACGGGAGGGGCGAGTGCAAAGCCTCGCGAAGCTCCACGTCTGAGGGCATGCCGCCTTGTGTGAAAGGTTCGAGCGTCTCTTCTATGGCCTGAGCCTCCGTCATGCTGCGCCCAAACACTTGAGACGCGAAACCTGCGACTGCCTCGCGGCGTTCCTGGGGCGTGGCCTCGCGGTTGGCAACCATGGTGGCGCTGGTGCCGACACAAACGAGGTCCGGAGCAGCGCAGCGCTCCTTGAGTCGGCGGATGAGCATGGCCACGTCGGCGCCCTGACGCCCACGGTAGGTGTGCAGCTCATCGAAGACGAGAAAGCGTAATCCTGAACCCGGGACTTCGGAGCCGGGAATGGGGAGAAGGGACTGGTCATCGGGGCGGACGAGCATCAGCTCCGCCATGACGTAGTTGGTGAGCAGGATCTGCGGGGGGTGCGTTTGCAGAGCGCGTCGGTCCTCTCCCCGGGTGTCGCCAGTGTACCGGGCAAAGCTCACGGGGAACCGCCGGCCGGTGCGCTGCTCGTATGCGGTTTTGAGCTTTTGCAGCGCTTGAAGCTGGGAATTGACCAGCGCGTTCATGGGATAGACCACCAGGGCGGCGACGCGATCAGGAGCTGGGAGTCGGCGAAGGAACGCGTCAATGATCGGTAGGAAATAGGCTAGGCTCTTGCCGGAGCCGGTACCGCTAGTGACCACATAGCTCTCCTCCCGGGTTGCTCGTTCCATCGCCTCCACCTGGTGTTGGTAGAGGGAAAACGGCTCGCCCCGGTCATTGCAGAAGATCTGTGCCGTTTGCTGAAGCAGCGCGCCGCGCGCGGCCATCTCGTCCACGGAGGCGACGCGGGCGTAGGACGGGCTGACCTGGAGCACCGCCTCTGGCCAAAGGCGGGCCTGCTCTACCAACTCGCGATCGATGAACTCGCGGGCGCGGTCGTCGGCCACGGTAAAGAATGAGCGGACGAAATCGCGGTAGTCGTCAAGGACCGTGGAATGGAGGTTGAAGATGCTCACGGACTCAACGTGTTCTTCCTCTGGTCATCTTCGCAACCAATAAGCTCAACATGTCCTTCGGCGCCCGAGGGAATGAAGTGATATTGCGGGTCGGCCGGAGTCCCGCCTGCAAGGAGCGCAAAGTAGCCCGGCAGTCGCGCCAAAACGAAACTGGCCAGGTCCCGATCCACTGCGGGCAAAAGCTCGGCGCGAACCAAGACCTCGCCGACCTTGCGCAGATTGGCGGAGAACAATTCCGGCACAGACAACTCGATCATCCAAAGCCGTTCTTTCGTGAGGTTGGCTCTTAGAGCGCGAATCAGGGTCTCGCGTACGGGCTGACCTTGCCAATCTTTCACCTTTTCGAGGTGTCCGGTGTATTCCGCGGGATCCAACAGGTAGGGTCGCAACACCAACAGGTGCGCTTTCGCATCGAGCGCAAGCTGTTGCGCCCACGGGTTGTTGTTTGGTGGAAGTTGTGGCAGAATCGTGAACAGGTAGTCCGCGCCGATGATTTCGGCGCGCACCGGGTTCAACCGCACTTCCTTGGGCATCGTGCTGATAACGTGGGCGACACATTGGGACACACTCTCTTCCGGCGCGGGCGCGGGGTGTCCCGGGGCGGGATGCGGCTTTGGCCGTAAGTAATGGCGCGGGATGCAGTAGTTCGATCCCCAGTTGTCGTCATGTGCCACAAACATGCTCAGCCACGATTCGCTCGGAATGTAAATCGTCCCCGCTCCAATTCTGAAGTAGGATAAATCGGCGTTGGGAACCCATGTGTCCTGGTTCAGTGTGTGGCCGAATATCGGCACGGCGTGCAAGCTGCCGTCTGGATCAGTCGTGCCAAAAATCACAATCGCCGGATAACCGGACTCAATGCTGCCGTAGATGTACTTTTGGAACGGTGGCGGGTTTGCGCTCGGACTGGAGTAGTCGGCGGGAAAGCACTTCGCGCCTGCTGCTTCCAACACCCGCTGCATTTGCTGCGTTGTCAACCCGTTACCCTCGCCCATTTTCACCTTCACATGGTCAATGCCCAACAGTTGGTTCATTTCCCGGTAGGACATATCCCCGTTGGGATGAAAACGCGCCGCCGCTGTCCGCAGCGCCACGTGCGCGCAGACATTCGTGAGGGTGTTCTGCTGCGCGTAAAGGTAGCCGCTTACCTTGAACATTTTCCCATCCACCTGACACGGCCAATTCTGCCCGCCGCGCATGAAGTTGTTCGCCAGCCGGCTCTGTCGGATGACGGACTCGTAAACCCGACGCTTGTTACCAAACGATGGCGCGCTGTCCTCCTTCACCACCGCGTAGCCGATGAAGTCCTCGTCCGTAACGCGGGCGAGACGTTGCGGCGTGGCAAACTTCGCCGTGAAAAAACTCAAGCGATACGCCGCGCTGGATTTCAAATCAGGATTGCGCGTTCGCAAGTCATCATTCTCCTCGCGCAAATCCTCTGGCGCATCAAGCTTCTCGATCACCATCGTCTGGCCGTGGTGCATGCGCACTTGGGAGAAAAGCCGCCGCAACGGTCGGCAGCCGCTAAAGCGCGTGCCGATGAGACGGAAAAATGAATACGGCCGCTCGATGGGGATGATTTCGAGCGACTGACCGGAAGAAGTTCTGGCGTAACGATTCACGAGGCGGCCACCCTTCGGCCGAATGAGACACAGACCCGCCGCCACCGGCAGGACCAAACTAACTCACCACAAGATTCGCCTGCCGCGATTTCTCCTCGAACTTGTCGAGTTCCCGGAGATAATTCGGCACGTCGTCGTTGCGGAATGGAATCACTTTTTTGATCGGCTGCTTGCGCGATCGAGCCGACATTTTGACCAGCAACTCCTGTCTGCCCTGTTCAAAGGACATGGTGACTTTGCCCATATATGCGCTAGAGTTTAACTGATTTTCGCGTTTTCGCAAAGGTGAGGCAAACGAGCACGGCTCGAATACACGCTTCACGGACCGGAAAAACAATCGGAATATGCGCCTCGGGGAAGCGCCGTTGCAAGCCCAAAAACCTCAATAAATCCATGTGGCCGCGGCTCTTCTTCGGCACACCCTATTCCACGCCTCCAACACGATGTGGTGGGAGCGGGGGTGGCCGCAACGTGAGAGCCTCCTTTCCTTTAGGACGCGGAGGGTCTCGCCGCGGAAGTTTGGGGCGTAAACGTCCGCCGGGTCGAGGATGTAGCGCAACTCGTCCTGCGTCAGGCCATAGGCGCAGGCAGACCAGGCGTCCAGCTCCGCCCGCAGCCCCCCGCTACCCAATTCGTCGAGCGACCCAACGCGGGCGTAGGACGGGCTGACCTGGAGCAACGCCTCGGGCCAAAGGCGGGCCTGCTCTACCAACTCGCCATCGATGAACTCGCGGGCGCGGTCGTCGGCCACGGTAAAGAATGAGCGGACGAAATCGCGGTAGTCCTCAATGACACTGGAATGAAGGGTGAAGATGCTCATGTTAATTTAACGCCTGGCCGGACTTGGCCGGATTCTGGTCGGATTGCCAATGCCTCCTGTAAATCAATAACTTGCGCTGATCTAAGCTGCCGTCGCCGGTGACGGAAACCGCTTGGCCGGACTTGGCCGGATTCTGGCCGGATTTCAGACATGGGCCGCCTTTCCCGTGTGCCGGTAGAAAGTGGCCGGGCCTTTGCCAGAACGCTCTAGCAGTCCCAACTCTTCCAACTCGGCAAGGTCGCGACGCGTCTGGCGGAGACTGATAGCGACGGCTTGAGCGTAATCGGCCGCCTTGAAGCTGTGCCCCGGCACGAGCGACCGGAGAAACTTCTGCTGGCGGGAAGTCAATTGGCCGATGGTCGCCGGACTGGGGGCGCGAAACAACGTGAGTGACACCATGCCTTGCGCTGCCTTCCAAACTGGCGGCTTCGCTTTCAAGGCCCGACAGGCATCGTCCAATTTGCGCCCTCCGAGGCCCAGCCGTTCCATCAGACTCCGCAAGTAAAAGACCCGTGCGATGTCGGGATTCCGGGGGTGCGATTCTTCCTTGGTGAGAATGTCCTTCTCCGTCCAGCCCTCGGGCAATCGTCCGGGATTCTGGATGATGAGATACTCCGGAAAAATCTCCACCCGCAGTTGCCCGCCCACGGTTTCGTAGTCGCGATGCACGATGGCATTGACCAAGCCTTCCCGCAGGGCAAACAAGGCGTAAGCCGGACGGTCTTCGCGTTCCAACCGGCTGGACTTGAAGCGTCCGGAAAAGCCGGTCTGTTGCTGGATCACGCTCACCGCCTGCCGCAGCACCCGCACCGCCGGCCCTTGCAACGTCTGTTCGTGCAGCGACCGGCCCTGTTTGTCCGAGGGGTAGGCAACGATCCGCAAGGCGACATTGGGCGACCAGGCCACGGGGTCACGCGCGAAAAGCACCATCGCGGCATGGGTCAAAGGCCCGTCGGATTGGAGATAAAGCCGCCGCAACAATTCCTCATCCTGCTCCGGCACGGTAATCCCGAAGCGGCCGGTCGCGGCGATTTCCCGCCGCGCCTCGGAAAGCTCCGCCGCGTTACAATCCGCGAGTTCAAATCCCGGCACGGCTTCGCGTTCCCAGCGCCCCTCGCGGATGGCGCTGGCCTCGACCATCTGGGCGCTCTCATCTGCCGTGGCCCGCAAGTCCTGCCTGCCGAGTCGCACCCAAATCCGACGCTCCAACGAATACGGTTTGTCCGCACCACGCGGGATTTCCACCAGCACCAGCCGCTGGCCCTTGAACTCTTCGGCGGACACCGACAGGAGCGGACGCGGGGTCAAATGCCGCATCAGAAAATCATTCAGGTCACGGGCCTTGTCGTCTGCATCGGGAACTCCAGCGACCGTGCCTCGCGAATCAACCCCCCAGAGCACTGTTCCGCCTTGTTGATTCAGCAGGGCGCACACCGTCTGCGCCACCGATTCCAAGGGCGTCAGCGGGCCTTTGAAAGCGGCCTTTTCCGATTCGCCCGCGGCGACGAGATGGCTGATCGGATTCATCGTTGGACTCCTTTCGCGCGGATGGCGGCCGGGTCGGCAATCCGGGGCAGGTATTTCTGTTCGAGTTCGCGATAACGCCGAAACTGGGCGTTGGCGAACAGCCGGGCATCCTCGTCCGTGCCGTAAGTCTGCACCCAGTTGCCCTTACGATCCCTAACTTCCGGGATGTCATGACGCATGGCCAGCTCGTAAAGCTCCAGCACGCGGAGGTCGTGAAGAATCGCGGTCGGCTGAAACTCCGTGCCGGGCTTCAACAGGAACTTTGGCTTCTTCGCTTCGTCGCGGTAAGGCGACAGCAATTGGCGCGCGATGGCGACGTGCTCGTGGACGAGAAACCAGCGCGGTTTGTTGATCTCAATGGCTTTGATGGCCTCGCGATGAACGATGGAGTGCGGTTCGCCCTCCTCCTTGCCCGATCCGTAGCGCGGCAGGATGAGGCCGAGGAACACGTCGCACTTCTCCACCGCGTCCAGGCAACTCGACATCGCCGAGATGTCCGGCTCAATCGGGATCGTGCCGTTGTGCGACATCAACACCTCGTAGCCGAAATTGCCGAGGATGGCATAGATGCTTTCCAGGAAATCCTCGTAACCGTAAACCACCGAGGAAACCAGGATGCGCAGACGACGGTTCTCCCCGCTGGCGGGCGTTGAGGTGTCCTTCGATTTGGTTCGTTTTGTGGCCATAGTTGAAATCAATTGGTGATCATGCCCTAGTTGCCCGGCGGCTGAGGCATGTTGGATGGGGCTTGGCTTGGACCGCCAGGCGGACGCCATTGTTCAACGAAAGCGAGGGCAGCCTGGGCTTCGTGGTCAGCCCATCCGCTCATGTCAGCACCATCGAGTGCCGCGCGTGCCACGGTCAGGGTCTTGACCGGAACTATTCCAATCACCTCCGAGTTGATTTCTCGGCTGCCGTTGCTCCAAAACAGCACCAGATGGAAAACAAACCTTGCCCAGTATTGCGCATTGAAACCCGCAGCCTTTTCCAAGAAGTCATAGACCTTGCTAGAGTCGGAATGATAGAACATGAGCGTTGCAACTTGCGAGAGCGGCTTCTCGAACACTCCTGGACCGAGGCTCATCAGTTCCTTCTCGAGCCGAGCATCAAAGAGTGCCGAGCAGGTCTTGGCGTCTGGCGAGCGTTGGCCGTAACCTTGTCTCTCATGCAAGAGGTAGTGCGCATAAATGCTTGCCATTGGCAGACTAGGGGTCTCTGTCAAGAGACTGGCAACAACGGCAGTGGCGTCCGTGTCCGATGGCAATCGCCCAACCAGGATAACGTTGAGCTGAGCAAGGGCTCGAAGACACTCTCCAGCATTCTGGCCAGTCGATTCGGACACCAGCCTCGACGAATCACGAATTCCGTCAATCACCGAGCGCAGTCGTTCAACATTGATGTCCTCGCTAAACACCCGAAGCAGCGGGATCCAATCGGCAAGCCAGCCCGATTGAAGCGCTGCCTCAAGGGATTTCGCGACCACGTCACGGGCCGTTTCAGGACTGTCGGCCTTGTTGATCTTCCCGACAAGGGCATCCATCTCCGCCGGTCCCTTTTCGGTGGCGAAGGATTCCAGAAGGAAGTAGGCGTTGAAGAAGGTCTCGTGGCAAATCCTCCGCAGCCTAAGCCAGTCCTTCTCGCTACGCTCCGGGTCACGTTCGCCTTTCGGAAACAGCGCCCAGAAGAGTTCTCGAACCGCCTCCGAGGCGTCCGAGGACTTGGTGATCAGGTCATCTATTTCCTTTTCCTCCTTCTCCCCCCGTTTCTTGTCCATGAACATTTTCATGACCCAATTCCCTTCGGAACTCCTGTCAGGGCGCAAAAGCCACGGTTTGCGAAGCACGAGATCGTAAATCACAGGCTGCCGTTGTCGCATTATTTCCCACAGAAAGGCATCAAAAGGGTTCAACCGCGAGACAATAAGTGACCGGCGGGACAGAGCGATGGCAACGCGCTTGATGTGCCTTGGAGTGTTCAAGAGTTGGCGAATTGCTGGAAAATATTTCTCTAACCTTTCTTCAAAGTCGCGGGAGAACCGCTCGTGCCGCGCCGAGTCGGCACGCGGCAAGTGTGTGGCGAGGTATTTGCGTAGACTGTCGGTCGGAATCAATGGAAGAACCCACTCGTCTTCGACGATCTTGTCCATAAAATCCCTCGCTACCGAGGCATTACCAGGTGCGAGTATACGGTAGATCGAGGCACGGTCGTAAGCCAACACGTGAACGACCCGTGGAATAGAAGCGCACAAGCGCACCGTCTTCAGCAAACTGTGAAGTTCGGAGGGATCGAGTCGGTCCACATCATCAATCACTACCAGATAACGTTCCTGTGTTGACCGGACGACCACCTCCAAACGCTTCTTGAGACGCTCCAGTCCTTCAGAGTCCACAAGCGCCTTGGATAGAGCCTCCAACGCTGAAAGCTTCTTGGCTGCGGATGAAATGATCGCAAGATAGCGTCCCAAGATTCGCCTCAAATCCGGGAAGAAGTAACGGCCATCGATGTCTTGGACGATGCTGGTTAGGATAGCTTCGGTCAGTCGGCCAGTTTCACGGAATGCCCATGAGTCAATTTCGATTACCCGGAATGCTGGCTGGCATCTCTTGGCAACCGCTTTGAGGAGAGTCGTCTTCCCGGAGCCCCACGGCCCGACCAGCGCCACAACGTGACATGTGTCTGGATCGCTGCGATGAACGGCGGCGGCAAATTCGTCCAGGAAGGCGTTCCGAGCGAAGGCGTCGGTTTCCGGAGTCAAGTCGGGGAGCGGATCGTCAGTCATTTTGACGCTCCCAGACGCGTCCGAGACGCCGATCTCCGATCGATTTCGCTTCATCCGATCCAATCGGTGCAGACAAGCGCCAAGCAAACCTGTGGCAACGAGTGCGCACCAGTATCCGGTTAGGTCCGGCCGAAGCTCCCACGCGCGTTGCGAGATAAGTTGCGCGCTGATCGCGACGGCGAGGCCAGCCGTTGCTCCGATGAGGCATAGGTCGAATGTGACTGGGTCTCGATTCCGATACCATCTGCGAAAAAAGGACCTAGTGCTGTCCCAGAAAAAGCCAGAAATCCCGACGAAGATCATTATGGTGGCTATGAGGCTGCCAAGGTGTTGGTTCGCTTGGAAGGACACGGCGGGCAGCAATTGAAACAACCACTCAACATTCTGCGCGACGAGGAATACCGCACCAGCGACCAGCAGGATGGAGAACCGTTGCTTCGTTGAAAGAGTGACCTTTGATCGTTCGGTTTGCATGCGAAGTCAAGGCGGGTTATCCCACGCCTCCAGCACGAGGCGGCGGGTGCGGTATTCGCCGAATTTGGCGGTCTTCTTTGCCTTGAGCACGCGGAAGGTTTCGCCGAGGAGGTTCGAGCCGTGAACGTCCACCGGGTCGAGGATGTAGCGGAGCTCGTCGCGCGTGAAACCGTAGGCGCGCGCAAACCAGGCGTCCAGTTCCGCCCGCAGCATGTCACGCAGTTCGCCGGTGAGGGTTTCGCGCTGGTCTCGGTTCATGGGCGGGTGGCTCACGGCGCTTGGCGTTGGCAGACTTCCCGGATCTCACGCAGAACCGTCCGGACATCCTCGGGCACTTCCGCCGCTGCAAACTGAGCGGCGATGTCATGACGCGAGCATCTGAATGTTGCCTCGACCGACGATTTGGCCGGCTCCTGACCTCGCGATGGTAGTCCGTCGGCGAGGATTTCCTTCCCTCTAGCGTCGAGAAGGCCGGGACAGCAGTTCGAGGCTGTCGGTGCAACGCCTACCGCCAAACCCCACTGATCCGCAAGGAACTGAATGACATCCGCTTCGGCTCGACCTGAGGCCCGTGAAATGGCTGCCGGGAGGAGCAGGTAATTGTCAAGCTGCCTACGGCGCCAGGTTCTAAAGCGAAGGCCTACCCGGTCCGGGTAGTTATGCTCGGTGAGGTTGGGCCTGACATCGGCGAGATCAAGCGAGTCACGGTCACGAAGCGACAAGCCCTGAAGACCAGGAATGTCCTGACGCAACTGGTCGAAGAGAATCCCGCGTTGCGAGTGCTCCCCGTTGTAAATCCAAAATACGACGTTGTCGGGCAAGAGTTGTCCCAAGCGCTCGGCAAATGTGCGGAGAATCGCCTCCTCAAACGTTCCTTCCACGAACACCACGGACTTGTGGTGGCGCAGTTGGTCCAGTCGTGGTGCGTAATCGCTTCCCAAACCGGAGAACAAACCAATCCGCTGCTCGCTCTGCGCAAGGTAGCCTGTTCGACGACTTCCGAGTTCGTAGATGATGCGGTGATCGACCTGGCGGAGGATTTCTATTGAGTGTGTCGCCAGGAGTGCCTGTTTCCTGTTCTCGGCAGTCAGCGCCTTCAAGCGTTCCAGCAGGTGCGCCTGCAAGGTGGGGTGCAAGTGCGCGTCGGGCTCGTCCAACAGCAGAACGTTGATTTCCGGCGACACGGCCAGCGCATACACGCTCAACCACTGCAAGAATCCGCCGCCTTCGACCATGATGTCGCGCGGGTTGAAGTTGGGATGTTTGCGGAACTCCCCTGACTGGAAGTCGCCACGAAACAGGTCCACATGAAGTGCCGTCTGGTGCAGTTCGTTGAAGGGGTGAACGGTTAATCCGGCCTTGAACACTCGCTGGAGCACGTCGGCCAATTGGGACCACGGGTCACGCCGGAAGAACTGCTGCCTCTGCTCGACAGGCAACCGGGCGTGGTCGTTCCGTAAGTTGCTGAACTCGGTCTCGCTCCGGCGATAAAGGTCGTGCAAGACGTTCCGCAGTGCGGCGCCAGCAAGGCCTCGGCCGATCAGACGCTTCTGGGCGGCGGGGGACATGCGTTCTTCCCTCGTCTGAATTCCGGCGAACGGCGGCAGGTAGGCGAAGCGAGGAATTTGCACACCGTCCTGCAGCGTCGAGTGGGTTTGCTTCACGTAAACCCGGTCGTGCGCCAACGTCAGACCAATCTGGAGTTCGTGCTCCAATGGGGCAGTCGGCGGTTGACCTTCGACCACGGGCGCGGGCACATCCCACTTCACGGAGATCCTCAGCGTGTAGCCGGAGTCACGCTCGCCGGCCACGTATCCTTCCTTGCTGGTAAGGTTTGTCCACAGGTGCGTGAGTGAGGGCAGCGCAATGGGAGAAAACTCTTCCGCGCTGACGCCGACTCCATCGCGTCGCACGCCCGCGTTCAGAGCCGGGCGGCCTTTTGTAGCCTCAATCAAGGCACGGCAAAACTCCCAGACCGCCAGTGCCTGGAGGACTGTGGACTTCCCGGAGTTATTCCCGCCGACGAGCAGCGTAATGCCCTCTGGCCGGAAGGTGAACCGTTGGTCTCGGTAGCGCTTGAAGTTCTGAAGATGCAGTTCCTTTAGCATGGCGTGTTCTAGTTCAGGTCCGGCCCGGCGGTGGGTCCAGAGGGCTGGACCACGGGGTGCCCGTGCGGTGAGCTGCGGTGAACGTTTCGTAGAGCGCGAGGATGCTGTCGCGAGTCCGGTAGGTACCATGCGTTTTCTCGTCTTTCTCACGTACGATCGGAAACGAATTGAGAATGTGACCGGCGGCGTCCTTGGGCGTGGGGAAATGAGCGCGGAGTCGGGTGAGATCTTCGGCGGTCTCAGCTGGGGCGGGCCGCCAGGTGTCGCTTGGGCCGAGGTAGGCGTGGAGGTAGGCTGCATCCAGTTCGGCGCGGATTTGGAAGCGGCGAGGTTCATCCCACCGGAAGGGTGGACCGTCGTACCCGCAGTCGCGTGCCAACGTCTCGAGATCGTGCGCGGTATAAACCAGTTCCAAGACCCGGGGGGTAATAAAGTCGAGCACGGTGCCGCTAAGGAAGCGGACGGTGTAGGCGCTAGGAGGAAGGATTGGAAGTTGTTTGAGGATAAAGTAGGAAAACGAAGTGCCTCCCAGCTTCTGTCGTGCGCAGTAATCAACGAGAAAACTGTCCTGGCTTGCCGCTAGGCCAAACTGATAGCGGTTCGGCACTTTGGCGAACTGAAGCATGAACTTATGCCCAATGGCGACTGGTGTTACAAACGAGCAAATCAGGGTTCGTTCGTTGCCGTTGTTTGTGATGTCCCGCCAACCAAGTAGCCATTTGGGACTGAAGCGCGCCACCAGTTCGGTCGCCACCGGAAGAGGATCTCGCAATGGCCCGGAGATGATTTCGGCGTCGGCTGGCATCAAGGGGAAGAGTCGTTCCAGGAGGCGAGCGCCTGCTTCGCCCGGATACTCTCTGACGGCCTTCTCCACCTCACGCACGACTTCGCATCGGTCGCGACGAAAGAGGACTTCCCGTGCGGCGCCGGGATTCCCGTTGGTCAGATGGAATCCAGCGAGCCAGAGCAAGAGCACGGACCGCACAGAATCCTCATCCTGCATTTGGAGCGCGACGTGAAGCGGCTCTGGAAAATGCGGCAACGCGCTCTCGACTACCTCGTCGCGCACCCAGTAACGAGGCAGAACGGCATAGTTCGGATTAGCCTTTTGTTGAGGCGTAGGCTGCGGGAGGATACCGACATTGAGTTGCGCCTCAGAGGCACTTTCGTAAGTGGAGAAGCGATGGTCGAACTGGTGCAGCATCTTCGCTTCGTAGAGCGGGAGGTAGCGGTCATTTGGCCCCACGAACACGTTCCCTTCCCGCCGATACCCTTCGGCGGTGAGCTGGTCTTGGGTGCGGAAGTGGTGGGAGTCGTTGGCCATGTGAAACAGCGTGCCAAAGTTCAAATTCCAAGGATTGCCGTCGTTCGCGCCTTCGCGCAGCAGAACGGGCACCCGGCGATAAATTGCTTTGGTCAGCTCCGCGTCAGCCTGAGTGCGGAAGATAGGGCAGTTGCCGGTGTTCGGATTCAACAGGGCGAAATCGTGCGGGCTGAGCCGGAAGAAGCGATGCACCTCACGGAGTTGGTCAAAACGCCGGATGAAGAAGCCGATGCGGGCCTCTGGCGTGCGCGACTGCTTGCCGCTCAGCACTACGGTCGAGAAGGTCACGCGATGATCAACTGCGGGGAAGATGAACTCCTCGTTTTCGTAGCCGGTCAACGCTGCAAGCCGACCGGTGCGGACCAAGTCTCCAAAGAGCAGCTTGGTTGTATCGTCGGTGGCGATGCCAAGCGGAACGATAAACCCAGCCCGACCACGGGGTGAAAGCATCCGGTTGATGAGTTCCGAGAACACGGCGTAGGTGTTGATATCCCCACGGCCCGCCAGCGGATAACGACCGCTCTCACGCAAGAAGAGACTGGCCGCTTCGGCGCCGTGGGCAGCTTTCATGAACTCGCGATATAGCTCCGGTTTTCTTTCTTGCAGGCGACGAATGAGTTCCCCGCGCTTCGCCTTGTTCGGGGCTAGTGCGATGTCCGGGTCGCGCGACGCAAAGAACTCCTGTTCTTGAAGCTTCACGCGTTCCCATGGCGGATTGCTGAGCACGACATCGAATCCCCCCGCAGCGAACACCTCGGGAAACTCCAGAGGCCAGTGGAAGAAACCGTTCTCGAACGTGGTGGTAACTGTCCAGGCGACGGTCTGGGGCTCGACTGGCCGGCGAGCGAGCATGTCGCGCACGGCGGCGGTTGTCGGAATCTTCCTTCCCTCAACCCCCTCGCGCGTGAGCGGCGCGAAAAACGCGGCGGTCCAAAGATTGCCAGCCTGCCATTCGCGCAACCAGTCGGGATCGGTGCGAGCGTCGTCGTAAGCCTTCTTCTTCCGCTGGATGTTGGCGGGCGATTCATCGGGTATGGCGTCCACGCCTTGGCTGCGTGCGGTGGCCCGGGAGAGGACCTGGGCGGCGGAGAGCCCAAGTTGTTGCTGCATGTGGTTCTGACTTTCGTCCCGATTACGTGAGGTGACTTCGCGAGCCACAGCCTTGTCGTCACCCGCCAGTGGCCTGAATGCAGCGTCGGGAATCGGTTTCGTTAGCGTCTCGATGTCGAAAATGCCGACAAGCGAATCGCCGGGCCGAATGTGGTGGTCGAGGAAACTCAATGGTTTGCCAGCGTTATGGCTCTCAATCCAGAGCGCGACGCGGCAGAGATCCACCGCCAGGGGGTTCTTGTCCACGCCGTAGATGCAGTGCCCGATGACATCGCGGATGGCTTCGCGCACCCGCTCGGGGGCTGGCTCGTCTTCGCCGGTGCGCACGCGTGCCAGCTCCTTGCCGATGCGTCGCGCAGCGGCGAGCAGGAAATGGCCCGAGCCGCAGGCCGGGTCAATGACTTTGAGAGCAAGCAAGGCGCGTTGCTTGGCGTCGGCATGCGGCGCCTCCTTGAGGCGCTCGGCGATCACGGGGTCTAGCGCGTCCTGGACAACTTGATTCACCAGTTCTGGCGCGGTGTAGTAGGAGCCGGTTGTTTTGCGGTCGGAACCAAAGATGAGGTCGAAGCGTAAGCGCCCGCTAGAATCCACGGCTATATCGGGGTGAAACTCGAGGAGGCTCTCATAGACCGAGCCGAGTTCCTCGACATCGAGCGCCGCGTAGTTGACGCGGCGGGAGGGTGCGCCAGCGCGTTCCTGGTAATAGGCGAGATACCAGAAAGCCCGCAGGAGATCGCAGTTGCTCAAAACGCAATCGTCCAGGGTCTGCGTGGTAAAGAGTTCGCCGTTGAGGGGAGCCAGGTCGAGCACGGCGGAGAGTTTGTCGTCTTGGAACAGGTGGAAGAGCGTCCGCAGGCTCAACCAAAGGTCGACGTGCTCAGTCCACGCAGCCGGGACGTCGAGCATCCGACGTAGACGAGCGATACCGTAATGGTCGCGATAAACCGGGTTGGGGCTGATGAGGCCGCGGTCCTCAGACACGAGCAGGAAAAGAAACCGGTAAACCTGCCGTAAGAGTTGGCGATACAATCGCTCGGGCGAAAGCTGCTTGGACCTGAGTTTCTGGCGAAGGTCTTCGTTGTTCTTGTGGGCGAGAAAGCCGTTGCCGAGGAGTTTGAGACATTCTTCAACGCCATCGCGCAGGTGCTCACGCGCGCGCCCGCCCTGTTCGATTGTCTGGGCGTAGTACTTTTCCAGCAGACATTCGTTGGCGTCGGCCATGCCGCGTGGCAGGCGGGTGCGATGGATTAAACGGTAGAGCGCGGCGAAGTCGTGGAAGCGTTGTTCTTCCAAAATGGCCTGAAGATCGAACTCGATGTAGGCTTGCCGCCGGACTAGCGTTGAGTCCCGGAGCAACCGGAGCGTGAGGCCGTTGGTGACGACGCCCCACACGTGCTCGGTGTGGTTGAGATATTCCTGAACGAGCGAGTGCGGGGAGAGCCGCGGGCGTCCGCTCTGCGGCACCCGGCCAAGTTCCTGGCGCGCGCCGACGACGTGAATGGGCGGCGAGTCTTCGGCTTCACCTGCGCGGTGCGAGACGGCGAACGTCTGGCCGTCCACCTCGAACGCGCGCGGGTTATATCGCGCCTGGTAACCGAGCAACGCGAGAAACGGCAGCGCCCACTGGTCGCGTGTGACGGTGGTGGCGAGGTCGTCCTCGGGCAGACGTGTCAGGCGGTTCTGGAAGACGCCCCAGAGGGCACGGGAGTCCGCGAAGGCGGCGGCGATTTCGTCGGTCAGATTGCGTTTAGGTTCCAGCCCGAAGTCAGGGGGTTTTTGCCCGGGCACGTCGGCGGCCATCACCTGGTCAAGCAACTCCGGGCCGAGCAGGCCGCCTTCAATTCGAATGGAGGGGAACGAGGACATGCTCGCTATGCTGAAGTAGGGGGTGGGCAGTGGGGAGTGGGGAGTTTGCGGCTCCATTGCTCCGGTTGGCTGGCCATGGATTCGAGCATGGCTAGAATCTCATCATATAGATGGTCGAGAGACGCGGCTTGTTCGTCCGATAGGTAACGGCAGCGCCGCGCAATCTCGAGGTGGGTTTGTGTTTCCGCCCCTTCGGACTCGGCGTCGCTGAGCTTGCTCACGAAAGCGGGCGCGTAGCGCCGCTTTCGCCAGGCTTCTGAAATGTTGGCAGGAACGGAACGCGATGATCGGCGTATTTGATCGGTTAACGAGTAGCGCTCCTCGTTCGGGAATGCTCTCGACGCCGCAAAGACGAGCATCGCAGCGTCCATCGCCTTCTGCCAAACCACCAAATCTCGGAACGTGCGAGCTGTGTTCATCTCCCTACTCCCTTCTCCCCACTCCCCACGTCCACAACAGGTTGCAGCACAAGCAGTCCAAGCAAGTCCGGTGGCATCTGCGGTTTCACAGTAAGGCCGCGAACTTTCAGCGAGACGGCCTGGCGGATGCGGCGATGGGCTTCGGTCAGAGCCTCGGCGCGGCCCTGGAGGGTCTGCCGAATTGCCGCGTCCAGCTTCTCATAGCCGGCCAGGGCTGTAGCCGCCAGTTCGCGCTTCTCCTCGTCAAGGACGTTCGCTTCCGCGCGTGCCTTTTCGAGGAGCGTAAGAACGTCGTCCTGATTGATCCAGGCGGGTTTGTCCGCCGAGCCGGTGTGCCCCATAACCTGGACTTCCTCCGCGAGGAGCGGGGTGCGGTCAGGCTGCTCGATGAGGAAGCGCAGTCGCAGCAAATAGAGAGTGGTCAGCCTTGAAACGGCTCGTGTGCGCATTGCTCCGCAACGCGAGGCTCGCGCCGTGGCACCCTTTGTGAGCGCCTCCTCCATCAGGAATTGCGCGAGCGTGGCGACAAAACGGTGGTTACGGCCCAGGTACTCAGCGCCTTCCGGCGTGGGGGAGATGAAGCTGACCGCCCATTGGCCCGATTTCGTGACGGGCAAGGCTGTGCTGATGGCAGGGGGCAGGCTCGCGCGAGCGGCGGGCGTCACGGCGACGCGATACACGGAGGTGGAGTGGGGAGTCCCTCTCTTTGGGGCTACAGGGATTATGTGAACGCCGAGACGCTGGCAGGCATTCAATACGAACGATTCCACCGCCGCCGGATCACCCAGCACGGCATCGGTGGCTTCCAGTTCGCGGCGGACTTCATCGGGCTTGAGGGCACGTTGGGCGAAGCGGGTGCGATTTTCCTTCTCGCGGGCCGCGTCGAGGTCCCATCCCCGGTGCAACGCGACCACCTCGGGCAACTCCAAGCCGAGTTCCATTTGGGAGAGCGCTTCCTCGGAGGTGCGTCCCTTAAAGAAGAGCGCCTTGAGAACGGCCTGTGTCACCGTCTCACTTTCCTCCGGCACGGGGACATGTGTGCCGAGCGCCTGGTGGATTTCGCGGGCCTTGTCGAGCAGCACGCGGATGACGACGCCGTCCACGGGGTTGTCCAGGCTGAAATAGCGGATGGTTTTGACAGTTTTGGAAAGCGTCTGGCCGAAGCGATCCACGCGGCCTTCGCGCTGCTCTAAGCGGTTCGGATTCCAGGGCAGATCGTAGTGAATGGCCGCGTTGAATGAACTCTGAAGATTGACGCCTTCGCTCAGGCAGTCAGTGGCGACGAGGACGCGGCGCCCCTCCT
>ORJL010585449.1_pt1 | contig 48990 bp, 45 predicted proteins | sample 1779941 | NCBI WGS metagenome assembly ORJL01 (sample SAMEA104232317, study PRJEB22302) | groundwater metagenome | biome: forest; feature: aquifer; material: groundwater | place: USA | collected 2011-08-07 | depth 5.8 m | reverse complement strand
GCCGACGATGATGATGCACGGCGCTGCGAGATGCTTTTCCTTGACGCGCCGCGAGATGTCTTTGAGCGTGCCGTCGCAGGAGCGCTGGCGCGGTAGCGTGCCCCACTCGATCACCGAAACTTTTGTAGAGGCGGGCATTCCTTCGGCAATAAGGCGGCGCGAAATTTTTTTAAGGTTGTAGAAACCCATGTAGATCACGAGGGTGCCGCCCACCCCGACGATATGTCTCCAATCGACGGTGTCGAGGTCGCTGTCACCCGCGCGGTGTCCCGTCAAAAACGTCACCGCGGCATTATGATCACGGTGCGTGAGCGGGATGCCCGCATACGCGGCGCAGGCCGTGGCGCTCGTAACGCCGGGAATGACCTCAAACGGGATGCCGTGCCGGTACAGATACAAAGCTTCTTCGCCGCCCCGGCCGAATAGATAGGGGTCTCCGCCCTTGAGCCGCACAACGACCTTGCCTCTGCGCGCTTCAGAAAGGATAAGCTTGTTGATCTTGTCCTGATTGAACCCGCGGAAACGGAAGCGCTTGCCCACACAGACCGTCTTGGCTCCCGGTTTCGCATAACGCAAGTGTTCACGGTTCGCGAGAAAATCGTACACGACAAGGTCGGCCCGGCCGAGGACGTTCATTGCCTTCACGGTCAGAAGCCCCGGATCTCCGGGGCCTGCGCCCGCAAGATAGACTTTACCTTTCACCCCACCACTTGTTCGGCCGCGTGCGTGGCCGATCGCTTCGCGATCGTTACGAGCAAGTGGTGGGGTCATGCCCGCGCCTCTTTTAAAAAACGCCCGGCGCCTTTTTTGAGCAGGATCGCGCCGAGCTTCCGGCCCAGCGCTTCCGCGTCCTTCAATGCCCCGGTGGATTCGCCGGAAACGCGCGCGGTGTTTTTGACCGAAAAAACAACCGCCCGAAGACAAAGTCTATTACCTTTTGCGTGTGAAAGGACGCCCACCGGAACGCGGCAGCCGCCGTGAAGCGATCTAAGAAGAGCCCGCTCGGCTTTCACTTCCAACTCCGAGACGGTATGGTTGAGCGCACGAAACAGTCTGAGTGAGCGCGGATCATTGGAGCGCACCTGAAGGGCCAGCGCGGCTTGCCCGACGGCAGGCAGCAGCAGCTCGGAAGAGATCGGCACGGCATAGCGGCGATATTTTCCAAGACGCCGAAGACCCGCGTCGGCGACGATCACGGCGTCGTATTCCTTTTTGAGCACTTTTCTGATGCGTGTATCGAGGTTGCCGCGCATGTCTTTCAAGATAAGGTCCGGACGGAGAAAGGCCATCTGAGACTTGCGGCGCGGGCTCCCGGTGCCGACGACGGATCGCGCGGGGATGGATCTGAGCGTCCAGCGTTTACGTGAAATAAGCACGTCGCACGGGTCGAGACGCTTGGGCACAGCGGCGAGCGCAAGACCGCCGGCGAGGTCGGTCGGAAGATCCTTCAGGCTGTGCACAGCGGCGTCGATCTCGCCGGAGAGAAGTTTTTCCTCGATCGCTTTGGTAAATACGCCGATGTTCGTCTTTTTGAAAAGTTCGACACCCTGGAATTCGTCGCCGGTCGTTTTGACAATGACGAGCGAGAACCGTTCCGAAGGCCAGCGGCGGCGAAGGCGCCGGAGAATGCCCTTCGACTGCGCGAGCGCGAGGGCGCTGCCGCGTGTTCCGATGCGGATCAATGAAATTCCTTAAGAAGCCAGTCCATGAACGCCCGCGTTTGCCGGCGGACAAGCCCGAAGCATTCCTCAAGCTGGCTTTCGCGGTGGGCCATGTTGTGGCCCGCGATGTTCTGAAGATCGTCGACATTGTAAAGGTAGGCGTTGTCAACACCGCCTGCGGAAGCCTCGATATTGCGGGGCACGGCGATGTCGATCATGAAGAGAGGCTTGCCGTGGCGCGTCTTCATCCACGCGCGGACCTGTTCGGTATGCACAAGCGTCGTCGGAGCCAGTGTCGAGGCGATCAACACGTCCACCTCGCTCATACGGGCCTCGTAATCATCGTAATGGACGGCCGCGCCGCCGAGCTCCGTGGCGAGCATCTGCGCGCGGTCGTGATGGCGGCTCGAGACGATCGTCGACCAGGCCCCTTTAGAGATCATGGCCTTCGCGACCTGCGAGGACATGTCTCCGGTGCCCAACACCATGACGCGCACGCCCTTTAAAGATTCAAATATCTTTTCGGCAAGTTCAACGGCCACGGAGGCGACGCTGACGCGGCCTGTGCCGATCGCCGTGTTCGTCCGGACGTTCTTGGCCACCCGAAGCGAGCGCTGGAAGAGCGCGTTCAGCACTTTGCCGGTCTGCTGGCTGCCTTGCGCCGCGAGATAGGCGCCCTTCACCTGGCCGATGATCTCCGTTTCGCCGAGCACCATCGAATCAAGGCCCGCCGCCACGGAAAAAAGATGCTCGACCGACTGTTCCTGTTTCAGCACGTACAATTTATCGTTAAAAACAGAAATATCGAGGTCTGAATAATCGCTGAGAAAGCGCTTGGCTCCCTCCACACAATCCGCGACGCTCTCCCCCGCTCCGTAAATTTCAGTACGGTTGCAGGTCGACAAAAGAAGGCGCTCCTTAAAAATACCGCGCCGCTCGAGATCTTTCAGGATCTCCTGGCTCTTGTGGGCCGGTATGCTCAGCTTCTCTCGGATATCGACCGGGGCAGTCTTGTGATTGAGGCCGAGCACCATGACTTCCATCGTCATAACCCCCGGTGCAGCGCCGTAGAAGACATATGCGTGCTCACGATCGTCAGGAGCAGCAGTACGAAAACAAGCGCTGTTCCGGCCGCGATCTTCTGCCCGCGCCGGAGCGGACTCAGATGAAAACCGAGAATGACCCAATACAGAAAGCACGTCGTAAAAGATAGGATGACTTTCGGGTCATGGAAGACCTGCCCCAGCCCGCGCAGATCCTGAGCCCAAAAAAGACCGGTCAGGATGCCGAGCGAAAAGAAGATCACCCCTCCGCAGAGCGTGCGGAAATGGAGCCTCTCCAGCGTATTGAGCGAAGGCAGGCGCAGGAACGCGTTGCCGAGGTGCTTGGATTTCAACTGATAGGACTGAAGAAGGTACATGAACGCGCAGGCGACCGCCATGAGAAGGCTTACGATACCGGTCAGGATCGCTCCCACATGAAGCCATAGCCAACGCGGATCCTCGCCGGTCACGGGATGGCCGGTGCGAAGAAAACCAAGGAGAGAAATAAGAAGCACCAGTGGAAGCGAAAAGATCATGAGCGAGCCGGCGCGGCCAATCCATTCCATCAGGATCGAGGCCAGTACTGCCAGAAGCGCGATCAGGTATTCCGGCCGGCCTGTCACCGCTCCGGCTCCGCCCTGGACATAGATCCAAACCAGTGAACCGGCATGTATCACGACCGTAAGGGCTATCATCTTCTTGGCGATCGCCAACGCCTGGGGTTTCTGAAATTCAAAGTGCGTAAAATACAACGCGAGACTCGTGAGATAACCGGCGAAGACGACAGGAAAAAAGGACATTATAGTCTCCAGCGCTCGAGATCTGTTTCGGTGATGGCGGGCGTCTCGATCACCTCTTCAGTCGCGCCGAATCGGTGGAACACGGCCACGCGCGCGCCGCTCGAGGCGTCGGAATACCGCGCCGCGATCGAAGCCAGGCGGCCGAGATCGTCTTCGCTGGGCTCACCCTTGATCTCGGCGAGCATGTGAGCGGAAGGGATGTCGGGGATAAAGAACGCGTGGCGTCCGCGCTCGTACGCCTTTAAGAAGTTGTTTTCACGTTCGTTGCGCCCGACGATGACTTTGATGTTCTGGGAGAGGCGGAAATGGCGCCCCACCTTCAGCATGATCACCGTCTCCTGCGCCAAACCAGCGGGGTCATTGTTGTCAAAGAAGTCCTGGAGCTTCTTCGCGTACTGCGGATCCGTCAAATAGCAGCAGCCGCCGGCAGGCTGCGGGTAATCCTCAAGGCCCGTGCTCTGGGCCAGTTCCATTTGCGGCTTACGCGAGCGTCCGGTGATGCATAAAAGTTTGGCGCGGTCCACCCACCCCTTCACCTCAGGGATGGTCGGATCCAAGAGGCCTGCGGACAACGGACGCAGAACAAGACCCGTGAGGCCGCTGTCTATTTCAATGGCTTTCATCGCTTCGCGGTGCTGGGACATAGGCCGCTGCCCGAGAACTTCGCCGGTGTACATAAACTGCGCGCCAAACTCGTCCATGAGCTTGCGCATGCGCTTGAACATAAAGATGCGGCAATCGATACAGGGGTTCAGATTCGCGCCGTAGCCGTATTTCGGCTTAAGGACCACCGGCAAATAATCGGCCGACACGTCGATGATGTGCATCTTGAATTTAAGGTCACCGGCCAGACGCAGCGCTTCGTTGGGACGCAGCGGCGCTTTTTTCTCGTCTTTGAAATTGCGCGTGTGTTCGGTGATGCAGAAACCCGTTGAAAAATTTACGCCCTCGACCTCGATGCCTTGGTCGATCAGCACTTTGGTGGCCAGCGTCGAGTCGAGCCCGCCGGAAATCATGCCGAGCGCCTTGATCTTCTTCATTTCTTCAGATTCTCCTCGAAAAGACGGCGTTCTTCACGGTCCATCGAAAATTCGTGCCTCTTCGCCGGAAAGCGCCCTGACCGGACTTCTTTCACGTAAGCGCCGGCCGCGTGTTCCATCGGCTTTGCCAGATGCGCATAATGCTTGACGAAGCGCGGCACGAAACGCGTAAAAAGTCCCGCCACGTCGTGAAAAACGAGCACCTGGCCATCGACGGCCGGCCCCGCGCCGATACCGATCGTCGGCACCCGGAGTGCGCGTGTGACGGCAGCCGCAACGTTGGAAGGGACACACTCGAGGAGCACCGAAAAACAGCCCGCATCCTCAAACGCCTTCGCCTCATCGAGAATGCGCTGTGCGTCCGCAGCGGTCCTTCCTTGAACTTTATAGCCCTTTTTATCGGTGACAGTCTGGGGCGTCAATCCTACGTGCCCCATCACTTGAATACGGTTCTTGCGCAAAAGCCTGGCCGTGCGAACGGCATTTTCAGACCACTCCAGCTTCACCGCGTCGCAGCCGGCCTCGTCAATGAAACGCCGAGCTGATGCAAGGGCCTGCCTGGGTCCTTTTTTCACACCCAAAAACGGCAGATCGCCGATCACGGGCGTCTTCAACGCTCCGCGGCGGACGGCCTTCGCGTGGTGCACCATTTCATCCATCGTAACCGGCCGGGTGGATGAATATCCCAGGACGACCATCCCCAGGGAATCCCCCACAAGGATAAGATCAGCCCCCGCCCGTTCGACGAGCTCGGCCGTTGGAAAATCATAGGCCGTAAGCATGGCCCATTTGTAACTCTTCTGCTTACTGTCAATGAAGTTACGTATATTCATAAGGGGTCCATTTAATGAGCTAGCCGATCATTATATACGCAAACAGGACTTATTGAAAGGGTCCGATTAGCCGTTTTAGAGGGGCTTTAGACCCGCCTGGGAGACGATCTCAGGGACAAGTTCTTCCCATCCGATAGACATAATATGGAAACCTTGCACGAGAGGGCGGATTTCCAGGATGGTTTCGACTGCGATCTGGACGCACTCAGCCTTGGCGTCGGACGCCTTCTCCAGACGCGCGATCATGGCGGACGGCACAAAGATACCCGGGATCTTCTCATTCATGAAATTGGCCATTTTGGCCGACTTAAGGAGAATGATGCCCGCCAGGATCGGGGCTGTGAAACCTTCAGCCTTGTAGCGATCGATGAACCGTTTAAAACGCTCCACATCGAATACGCCCTGTGTCTGAAAAAATTCGGCGCCCTTGGAAACCTTATTACGCGTCTTTGAGATCTCGGTGTCGATGTCATCGACGCAGGGATTCATGGCGGCGGCGACGCAAAACTTCGGCGAGCCGTCGAGCTTGTGGCCGGTCATGTCGAAGCCGGTTTCGAGTTTGCGGACAGCCGCGATGAGATCGGCCGCGTCGATATCAAAAACCGGCTTGGCCGACGGGTGGTCGCCGATGGTGACCGGGTCGCCCGTCAACACAAGCACGTTCTCGATGCCGAGCACAGACGCAGACAAAAGGTCCGACTGGATGGCGATGCGGTTCCGGTCGCGGCAGGTCACCTGCATGATGGGTTCGATGCCGAAATGTTTTAATTTGTGGCATGCGGCGATAGAACCGAGTTTCATCATCCCGGCTTGGCCGTCCGTGACGTTGACCGCATGCACATGCCCCTTAAGAAATCCGGCTTGTTTTAAAAAAGCGTCGAGATTCGTCCCTTTCGGGGGCCCAAGTTCAGCGGTGACTGCAAAGCCCTTCTTTTTGATGATTTCAACGATCTCCATTATTTTTTTCCTTGGGACAGCGCATGGCGTTTTTCTTGGATCTCGCGAAGCTTGATCAGGTTGCGGACGAGCATGACGTTCGTGACGGGTCCCACGCCGCCGGGCACGGGCGTGATGTGCGATGCCCGCCGGGAAGCCGCATCGAACTCGACGTCTCCGGCCACGCTTCCGTTCACGACATTCTCTCCCACGTCGATGACAATGGCGCCGGGCTTGATCCATTTTCCTTTCACGAGCCCCGCCTTTCCGGCCGCGGAGACAACAATATCCGCTTTTCGCACCTGGGCCTCCAGGTCCTTGGTCTTGATGTGGCACACGGTCACCGTAGCGTACCGGTCCAGAAGAAGGATGGAGACAGGCTTGCCGACCAGATCGCTGTGGCCGATGATGACCGCATGCTTTCCAGCGATGTCCGTCTGGGTGGATTCGATAAGCGTGATGACCGCGTTGGCCGTGGGAGAAACGATGCGCTCTCCGAAACCCGTCAGAATACCTCTCCCCTCAACGTCCTTTTCGGGACTGATGGAGTTGATAAGGTTAGGCTGGTGAAAACGCGGCGGAATAGGCGCAAAAACGAGAACTCCGTGGATCAAGGGGTCGTTATTAGCTGCGGTGATCTTGCCGACAATGTCACGCTCGTCCGCATTTTCAGCGAACGTGAATTCTTTGTGCCGGATATCCAGCGCGGAAAGAAGCCGCGCGATGGATTTGGAATAAAAGAGTGCGTCCTTTGCGTCACCGATGCGGAATGACGCAAGCGTCAGGGGATTTTTTTCATTTTTGGATCGAGCGATCTCGGTCTGAAGCGTTTCACTATAGCCGGCGGCGAGCGCCTTGCCGTCCAGTATAACGGTAGGCTTGAGCGTGTGGATGACCGAAGCGGTCATCAAGTCCCTGTATTCTTCGAATCTGGGTTCGCACACTTTCAAAACATGCTCGAGATCGCGCCGTTCGTCGGGCGCCGTGATAGCGCCGAGGTTGTTTTCAGCCGTCAGGCGCGCTGAATGCAGGCTCGCCTCCAAAAGATGCGCGGCCTCGAGAAGGTCGCTATAAAGCCACTTCCCGGTATGCCCTGTTTCTTTTGCGCCGATCTCGACGGCGTGGCAGCACAGCTCACAAATTTCCACAGGGACCTTCGCCGCCTCACGCAGCGCGTTCTGATAGGCGCGGCTTGCGCGGTCTTCCTTTTTAAACCGGGACAGCTTCTCAAAGACTTCCTTGTCCTTCGTGATCAACGATGAGAGCGTCGCGCGGATACTCCTGATGACCTGCAGATATTTTTCTTCTTCCGCCGTGGCGGTGCGTTTTTTGAGGTTGATGACGATCACTTTTTCTATGAGCGCCACACCGATGGCCGCAGAGAGGGCCGCCGCACTGCCGCCGCCGGGAGACGGCGCCGCAGACGCGAGCACGCTGAGATAGGCGGCGATCGAATTTTCCGCGAAATCGTTCTTCAATTTAAAACAACCCCCTCACCTCTCCGTCGTCGGAAAGATCCATTTGCTCGAGATTGGGATTGTCGGGCAGGCCCGGCATGAGCATGATCTTGCCGGCGATGACGACAAGGAAGCCCGCGCCGGTGGCCGGACGGATGGCGCGCACCCGCAGTTTCCAGCCGGTGGGCGCCCCTTTGAGATTGTGATCGTCCGTTAATGAATACGGCGTCTTGGCGATGATCACCGGCAGATGGTCAAGTTTGAGGCGGTGGACCATATCGAGATCGGTCTTCGCCTGATCGAGATAGGTCACCCCAGCGCCGCCGTAAAGCTCCGTCGTGATCTTATGGATCTTATCTTCGGTCGAAAGTGAAAGGTCGTAGAGCGGCTGAAATTGGTTCGGGACCTCGGCGATGACCTTGAGGACCTTTTCCGTAAGCTCGACTGCCCCTTTACCACCGTGTTTGACGCCTTCGTGCACCGCGTATTCGACCTTCTGTGAACGCAAAAAGTCCTGGACCGACGCCACCTCGTCATCCGTGTCCTGCGGAAAACGGTTGATCGCGACGACGACGCCCACGCCAAAGCGGCGGACGTTCTGGATATGGCGCTCGACATTGGCAAAACCATCGCGAAACGTGTCGTGGGCCTTGCGCGCGCCGATATTCTCTCCGGCGTGCGACTTAAGCGCTTTGATCGATACGACGATCACCGCCGCGCTGGGCTTGATCTGGCCTTCACGGCATACGACGTCAAAGAACTTTTCCATGCCGAGCTCCGTCGCGAAGCCGGATTCGGTGACGACGTAGTTGGCGAGCTTGAGCGCCATCTTCGTGGAGACCAGGCTGTTGTTCCCGTGAGACACGTTTGCAAAAGGACCCGTGTGTATGAAGACCGGTTGGCCTTCGATGGTCTGGACGAGATTCGGTTTGATCGCATCCTTCATCAGGACGGCCATGGCGCCGACCACTTTCAGATCTTTGGCGGTGACCAGGCGGCCGTCTTTATCGAGCGCGACCGAAATCTTTGCCAGCTTGGATTTCAACGACTTGATCGAGGTGGAAAGCGACAGCGCGGCCATGACTTCGCTGGCTGCCGTGATGTCGAAACCGGTGCGGTGCTTGGAAAAAACGCTCGACTTGGAAAGACCCACCATCACATCGCGCAGCTGACGGTCGGAGAGATCCATCGAGCGGCGCCAGAAAATGCTGGCCTTGTCAATGCCCAGGGAATTACCGTGATGGATGTGGTTCTCAAGGACCGCTGAAAGAAGATTGTGCGCGGTCTGGATGGCGTGAAAGTCGCTCGTGAAATGGAGGTTGATGTCCTCCATGGGGAGCACCTGCGCGTACCCGCCTCCGGTCGCGCCGCCCTTGTGTCCAAAAATCGGCGCCAGCGACGGCTCGCGAAGACAGAGCATGACGCTCTTTTTGAGGACGCCGAGGCCTTGCGTGAGACTGATGCTCGTGCAGGTTTTGCCGTCACCCTCTTTGGTGGGTGTCATACCGGTGACGCAGATCAGCTTACCGTCCGGCCGCGTGACGCGCCGTTCAAGCGCGCTCAAGGAAACTTTGGCCTTATAATGGCCGTAGGCCTCAAGCTCGTCGAGACGGATACCCGCCTTGTTCGCAACGGCGAATATCTGGTGAGGCTTCGCTTTACGCGCTATCTCAAGCGTGGATAGCACGGAAAGCCTTACTTCCCCATTCCGACGCGTTGTGCCTGCTGAAAGACCTTGCCTTCCGTCTTGATCGAAGGGGCGATCACGAGCTCTGTGAGCTGGAGCTCCTTCACATTCATCGCGCCCACGTTCCCCATGCACGTCGCCAGAGCGCCGACAAGATTCTGCGTGCCGTCGTCGAGACGCGCGGGACCAAAAAGGATCTCTTCGAGCGAGCCCGTCGTGCCGACGTGGATCCTCGTGCCGCGGGGGAGGTTCGCGTGCGGCGTGGCCATGCCCCAGTGGTAACCGCCGCCCGGCGCTTCTTTCGTGCGGGCAAACGCAGAACCGACCATGACGGCGTCGGAGCCACAGGCGAACGCCTTGCAAATATCACCGCCCGTGGACATGCCGCCGTCGGCAATGATGGGAATGTACTTGCCGGTCCTTTTGAAATGGAAATCACGGGCCGCCGCCGCATCGCAGATGGCGGTGACCTGGGGAACCCCGAGACCCAGGACGCCGCGCGACGTGCACGCCGCACCGGGTCCGATGCCGATCAAAAGTCCCGCCACGCCGATCTGCATGAGGTCCAGCGTCGTCTCGTACGTGACGCAGTTGCCGATGATGACGGGGATCTTAATCGTCTTGCAGAACTTGTGAAAATCAACCGTCTTGTATTCGCTTGAAATGTGCCGCACCGTCGTGACCGTGGACTGGACGACGAATATATCGGCGCCCGCATCCTGCGCGATCTTGCCGAATCGTTCGGCGCGTTGAGGAATGCTCGAAACACACGCGATGCCGCCGGCCTTTTTGATCTCGCGGACGCGTCTGGCGACGAGCTTTTCCTGCACGGGCTGCTTGTAAAGCGCCTGGATCAAAACACCTGATTCTTCGGCGCTGGCACGGGCGATCTTTGAAAGAACGTCGGAGGGATTTTCATAACGCGTCTGCACGCCTTCGAGATTGAGGGCCGCGATACCGCCAAGCTTGGACATTTTGATGGCGAATTTAACGTCAACGACACCGTCCATGGCCGATGCGATGATAGGAACCCGGAATTTCCTGCCGCTCAGCGTAAAGGAGGTGTCCGTTTCATTGGGGTTGATCGTCACGTTACCCGGAACCAAAGCGATCTCGTCGAAGCCGTACGCGCGGCGGGCCTTTCGGCCTCGGCCTAACCACATTCCCATGTCGATCCCCCTTGGCTTAAACGCTTAGATGTCGATGTATTAATTAAAATTTACGGTCGTCGAGCACCGCGTCCGAAACGTTCTCGGTGGCACCCGTCGCGCTCTTGACGCCCTCGTTCACAGGGGTAATGGGCTGCGTGATGCCGCGCGCCACTTCCCCGGTCGCGCCGATCACGGCGCGGGCCGCCTCATTGATCTTGATCGTGCCGTCGCCGTGTTCGACCGCGACGCCGGTCCGTTCGATCTTGTCGATGCGCACATCGCCCTTTTCGTCGACCATTGAAAATGAAACAAGGTCGCGCGTGGAGATCCCTTTTAGAAGATCGGGCTTTACGACAAAAAATTCACTTTTGCCCTCGCTGGAAAAGCCCTTGATCGCCGCATGTTCGATCGTGATGCGCGAATAAAGCGGATCAACGGAAAGAACCTCTCCCTTCCCGTCAAAATGATTTGTTTTATCAGCTGAAAGTGCGACGGTGGCGATCAATAGCAAAAGAAGGGTCACTGGAACAATGGTTCTTTTCATGGAAAAGACTCCGTTTGAAAGGGTTAAACTAATTAAGCTTCGTATTCTAACAAATGGCCAATTTTAGCACAACAAAAAACCCGGCCTCCCTTTCGGAAGACCGGGCCTTTTTGATATCGGTTAACGTCCGCCACAAATACTCCGGCGGACCCGTCTCAGATGACTCCGGACGGACCCGCTGAAGATCTGGTAGCGGGGGTATTAATACATTCCCCCGCCGCCGCCCATGCCGCCCATACCGGCCGGCATAGCCGGACCGGAGCCCTTTTCTTCGGGCAGGTCGGTGATGAGTGACTCGGTCGTGAGAAGAAGCGATGAGATCGACGCGGCGTTCTGAAGCGCCGTGCGCGTGACCTTGGCCGGGTCGATGACGCCGGCGACCACAAGATCCTCATACTTCCCGTTCTCGGCGTTGTAGCCGAACGAATCCTTGTAGTCGTTCTTGACCTTGTCGACGACGACTTCGCCGACCTGGCCTGCGTTGCGCGCGATGTGCTTCAAGGGCTCTTCGACCGCGAATTTGATGATCTTGGCGCCGATGAGCTCATCGCCTTCCAAGTCCATCTTTTCGAGGGCCTTCGACGCGCGGATAAGCGCCACGCCGCCGCCCGGAACGATACCCTCTTCGACGGCCGCGCGAGTCGCGTGAAGCGCGTCTTCGACACGGGCCTTCTTTTCCTTCATTTCGGTCTCGGTCGCAGCGCCCACATTGATGACGGCCACGCCGCCCGCAAGCTTCGCGAGACGCTCCTGGAGCTTTTCCTTGTCGTAATCGGAATCCGAATCCTCGATCTGCTTCTTGATCGTCTGGATACGGCCGTTGACGTCAGCAGCCTTGCCGGCGCCTTCGATGATCGTCGTGTTCTCCTTATCGACCGTGATGCGCTTGGCGCGTCCGAGGTCGGCGAGTTGGACGTTCTCGAGCTTGATCCCGAGGTCTTCGGTGATCGCTTTGCCGCCCGTGAGGATCGCGATGTCGCCGAGCATTTCCTTGCGGCGATCGCCATAACCGGGAGCTTTGACCGCGCACACGTGCAGCGTGCCGCGCAGCTTGTTCACGACGAGAGTCGCAAGCGCTTCACCGTCAGTCTCCTCGGAAATAATGAGGAGCGGGCGGCCGCCCTTGGCGACTTTCTCGAGAACAGGCAGAAGGTCCTTCATCGAGGAGATCTTCTTTTCATGGATCAGGATGAGCGCATCTTCAAGCGCGACTTCCATGCGATCGGGATCGGTCACGAAGTACGGCGAAAGGTAGCCTTGATCGAACTGCATGCCCTCGACCACTTCGAGCGTCGTCTTCATGGACTTGGCTTCTTCGACCGTGATGACGCCGTCCTTGCCGACTTTTTCCATCGCATCGGCGATAAGATTGCCGATCTCGGGGTCGTTGTTGGCTGCGATCGTGGCAACCTGAGCGATCTCCTTCTTCCCTTTAACGGGCTTGGAGATCTTCTTGAGGTTGGAGATCACTTCCTCGACGGCGCGCTCGATGCCGCGCTTCAGGGCCATCGGGTTGGCTCCGGCCGTGACGTTCTTCAAGCCTTCGCGGAAGATCGCTTCGGCGAGGACCGTGGCGGTCGTGGTGCCGTCGCCGGCATTGTCAGAGGTCTTGGAAGCGACTTCCTTGACCATCTCGGCGCCCATGTTCTCATACGGGTCCTTGAGCTCGATCTCCTTGGCGACGGTGACGCCGTCCTTGGTGATCGTCGGGGAACCGAATTTCTTATCGATGCAGACGTTGCGGCCTTTAGGACCGAGCGTCACTTTGACTGCGCGCGCGAGCTGCTCGACGCCGCTCAGGATCGAACGACGGGCTTCTTCGCTGTACAAAAGTTGCTTTGCCATGATTTTTCTATCTCCTTTTGAATGTTATCCGCGGATGATGCCGAGAATGTCGTCTTCTTTGATGATCAGGTAATCGGCGCCGCTGACCTTGACCTCGGTGCCCGCATAGCGGCCAAAAAGGACCTGATCGTTGACTTTCACCTCAAGGGGGGTGACTTTACCGTCTTCGGCGACGCGTCCCTTGCCGATGGCGATAACCTTGCCGCGCTGCTGCTTTTCTTTGGCGCTGTCAGGGATAACGATACCGCCGGCCGACTTTTCTTCGGCGTCGAGCGGTTCGACAAGAACTCTATCAGCCAAAGGTTGAATTTTCTGCTGCTTTTCCATGTATTTCTCCTCTATTTAATTTTGTTCAGGCCACCAGACCAGGGGTTCAATCGCCAAGCGGTTTAGCACTCGGATTGGGTGAGTGCTAAGCATAATACTCAATCAATTTATTGTCAAGTCCTATCTGCGGAATGATGGTATTTGTAGGTCAGAAGGATGCCCTTCATCGTCAAATCGCCGTCTATTCTATTCAGACGACGGCAATAACGGGTCATAAAGGACGCGTAGCCCCCGGTCGCTAAAACAACGGGTTTCAACCCCTGTTTCTTGGCAATAAGATCGATCATGCGGTCGCATAGTCCGCCGATCCCGTATGAGCAGCCGATACGGATACTTTCCACGGTATCCCTTCCGACGACTACCTTCGGGTGCTTGAGGCGGGCCTTGGGAAGCAAAGCTGTTTTTTGAAAAAGCGCATCGAGGGTGATCTCGATGCCCGGAGCGATCACGCCGCCAAGATACTCCCCTTTCCGGGAGACGACATCGAACGTAATGGCCGTGCCAAAATCGACGATGATCAGTTCTTTTTTGAATTTCTGATAGGCAGCGGCGGCGTTCACGAGGCGGTCCGTGCCGACCTGGCGCGGCTTTTTGTACCGGTTCACGATGGGCACTGCAAATCCGGGACCGATCAAAGTGGTCTTCAGACCGAAAAGAACCTGCAGCTTTTTTTTCAAAATAGTTCCTGCAAACGGCACAACGCTTGCAACAATGGCGGCGCGCGCTTCTTTGAAAGGGATCTTAAGTCCGCGGAGCGTCCGCCCGCTCAGCGCGGCGGTCGGGACCCTCGCCGACCGGACAAACCGGCCTCCGGCGTAAAATGTAAAATGCGTGCTCGTGTTGCCGACGTCGATGAGAACGAGCTTGAGCTTGTCGCGTTTATCGCAGATGCTGGATGTCACCGGCTATCACCCTTTCCTGAAGTCCGTTGTCACGGCGGATCCAAAGCGCCCCGTCCAGATCGATCCCGACGGCGTGCCCCTGGATCTTGCGTCCGGAGACGGTCGCCGTGACGCGGCGTCCGGAAGTGACCGTGTACTCTTCCCATTCCTTGGCGATGTCTTCATAACGGCCTTCTTTGAGCCGCGTGTACTCCGTCTCAAGCTCGGCCAAGAGCGTCCGCGCGAATTCAGGACGATGGATATCCTTGCCCGTCACCCCCCGCAACGAGGCGGCGCCCTCCGGAAGATCCTTTGCGGCGGTGTTGGCGTTGACACCGATACCGATCACGACGTACTTGACGCGGTCCACTTCGGCGCTCATTTCTGTGAGGATACCACAAACCTTTTTCTCGCCGATGAGCACGTCGTTGGGCCACTTAATGCCGGCCTTCACGCCGGTTTCGCGCTTGATGGCCCTCGCCACGGCGATCGACACGGCCAGAGTCAGGCGCGGCACTTCGGACGGGGGCAGGATCGGCCGCAGGAGCACCGACAGGAGCACATCCTTGCCTTTTGGAGCCACCCACGAGCGGCCCAACCGGCCGCGGCCCTTCTTTTGGTACTCCGCGAAGACGCACGCCCCTTCTTTTGTTCCGTTCTCCCCCAGGCGGTGCGCGATGTCATTGGTGGAATCGACTTCTCTGTAACAAAAAAGCTCGCGGCCGATGATGCGGTTTTTGAGCCCGCAGGTGATCTCGTCGGCAAACATCTTATCGGGGATATGCGTGAGCTTGTACCCGCGGCCGGCTTCGGACTGAATGCCGTAGCCGAGTTTTCGGAGCGCCGTGACTTCCTTCCAGACCGCGGCGCGGGTCACCTTGAGCCGTCCAGCCAGATCCTGACCGGAGACAAAACATCCCTGCTTGTCGCGCAGGCAGGCCAACACCGCGTCTTGGTGTTTCACCCGGCCGCCTCACGTTTGAGCTGCCGCGAAATGGTCATCGGACCTTTACCGGCCTTTCCTTCTCGAGCTTCTGCTGGATAATCCGGACCTGGTCCCGAAGCTGGATGGCGCGCTCGAATTTAAGGTTCCGCGCGGCCTCTTCCATTTCGGCTTCAAGTTCGCTCAAGACCTGCAGCGAGTCTCCGGTCTCATCGTCGACGCCGGCCGCATCCTTGGCGAGTTCGCGTGCCTTGCGGATCGATTCGATGCCCTCGCGGATCTCCTTCTTGATGCTGGTCGGCGTGATGCCGTTGACTTTGTTGTATTCCGTCTGGAGTTTGCGGCGGCGATTGGTCTCCGAAATAGTGTTTCGCATGGAATCCGTCAATGTGTCGGCATACATGATGACCTGCCCGTTGGCGTGGCGTGCCGCGCGCCCCGCCACCTGAATAAGCGACGTCTGGCTGCGCAGAAAACCTTCCTTGTCGGCGTCCAACACGACCACGAGCGAGACTTCGGGAAGATCAAGGCCTTCACGCAAAAGGTTGATCCCGACGAGACAATCGAACTTGAGCATCCTTAAGTCGCGCAAGATCTCGACGCGCTCAATAGCGTCGATCTCCGAATGAAGGTACCGCACACGGACCCCCGCGTCGCTCAAATACTTCGCCAGATCCTCCGCCATCCGCTTGGTGAGCGTCGTCACCAGAGTACGCTCCTCCAGAACTGCGCGTTTTTTGACTTCCTCGATCAGGTCGTCGATCTGCCCCTTGGTCGGCCGCACGTGGATGGGCGGGTCCAAAAGACCGGTCGGGCGGATGATCTGTTCGACGATACGGCTTGAGATCTTTATTTCATACGGCGAGGGTGTGGCGGAGACGAATATCGTCTGCTTGGTGATCTCATTGAATTCCTCATCCCGAAGCGGGCGGTTGTCGAGAGCCGACGGCAGGCGGAAACCGTATTCCACGAGCGTCTCTTTGCGGGCGCGGTCACCGAAATACATCCCGCGGATCTGGGGAAGCGAGATGTGCGATTCGTCGATGACCGTGAGAAAATCTTCCGGAAAATAATCGATCAGGCAACAGGGCCGCGACCCGGCCGGGCGCCCCGTGATAAGTCGTGAATAGTTTTCGATGCCTGAACAAAAACCGAGCTCTTTCATCATTTCCATATCGTAACGCGTGCGCTGCTCGAGACGCTGGGCCTCGACGAGCTTATTCTGGGAATGAAGTACTTTAAGGCGGTCGTTGAGCTCCTCCTCGATCTCGACGACGGCACGCTCAAGGCGAGGCTGCGTCGTCACAAAGTGTTTGGCGGGATAGACGGCGATGCCGTCCAGTTCATGGAGCGTCTGGCCCGTCACCGTGTGGATGCGTGAAAGTCGGCTGACTTCGCCGTAAACGAATTCCACGCGGATACCCGTCTCTTCATAGGCCAGGAACACATCCACCACATCCCCTTTGGCGCGAAATGTGCCGCGCTGGAACTCGACATCGTTGCGATGATACTGAATGTCGACGAGGCGCTTCAAGAACTCGTCGCGGTCGAGGACGGCGCCTTTTTTGAGGAATACCAGCATCTCGCCGTATTCCGCAGGCGAGCCGAGGCCGTAGATCGCCGAGACCGACGAGACCACGATCGTATCCGGCCGCGACAGGAGCGAACTCGTCGCGCGCAGGCGCAGACGGTCGATATCTTCGTTGATCGCGGAATCTTTTTCTATGTACGTATCGGTATGCGGGATGTAGGCTTCGGGCTGGTAATAATCGTAATAACTCACAAAATATTCGACGGCGTTCTCAGGAAAAAGTTCTTTGAATTCGCTGTACAGCTGGGCGGCGAGCGTCTTGTTGTGGGACATGACGAGCGTAGGCCTGTTGATCTTCTCGATGACGTTCGCGATCGTGAACGTCTTGCCGCTTCCCGTGACGCCCAGGAGCGTCTGATAGCGGTCGCCTCGCCTCAAACCTTCGGTGAGTTTGTCGATGGCCTGCGGCTGGTCGCCCTTGGGGGTCATGGGACCGGCGAGCTTAAATTTCATAGGACCCCTAAACTAACCGACGATGTTCAGCGACACATCCACCGACGGCGCAGAGTGCGTGATCGCACCCACAGAGATGCGCTCGACGCCTGTTTCGGCGTAGTCGCGCACGTTGTCGAGCGTGATGCCGCCGGAGACTTCGAGTTCCTTTTTAGAGTTGGTCTTGCGGCGCAAATCGACCGCCTGCTCGACGACGTCGAGGGACATGTTGTCGAGAAGGATATAGTCCGCGTCACTTTTAAGCGCTTCACGGAATTCGGCAAGATTTTTGACCTCGAGACCGATGACCGTATTCTTAAGCGCCCCTTTGCGCGCGCGGGCCACGATCGTAACAAGCGCTTCGTTACGCAGAATGCGCAGATGGTTGTCCTTGATGAGGATCTGGTCGAATAAACCAAAACGGTGATTGACACCGCCGCCGACGCGCACCGCGTAGCGTTCAAAAAGCCGGAGGTTGGGTGACGTTTTCCGGGTATCGAGGATGCTGGCACGCGTCCCCTTGACCTTGTCGACAAATTCGCGCGTGCGCGTGGCAATGCCCGATAGCCGGCCAAGGAAATTGAGCGCGACCCGCTCGGCGAAAAGAATGCCGCGGGCGGAACCTTCGATATAGGCGACTTCCTGCCCTTTTTGAACCTCGGCGCCGTCTTTCAGGACCGGCAAAAAGTGAAGGCTCTCGTCGACGATCCCGAAGACACGCTCGGCGATCTCGAGACCGCAAAGAATTCCATCCTGCTTGAATTCGATGTCCGCCTTGACGTGGACCGAGGGCAGGATAAGCGCGGTGGTGGTGGCGTCCTTGCCGCCGATGTCTTCCTTGAGCGCCGCGATGATGGCGGGGTCCATCAGGTCGGTGGTCTTCATGGGCCGGCCTCCCTTTTAAGCGAGCGTCCGCAGGTTTTCTTCGAGGCGCTTTTTCCTGTTTTCGAGCTCTTCGGCTCTCTTGCGCTCTTTGTCGACGATGTCCTTCGGCGCTTTCCTCGTAAACTCCTCGTTGGCGAGACGCCCTTCCAGCCCCTTGAGCATACGGCTGACATCCGTGAGAGCCGCTTCGATGCGCTGGCGTTCGACGGCGATATCGATAAGACCTGAAAGGACCACATACGTTTCGACACGGCCGATATTGGCGACGGCGGACTCTTTCGGACGGGCGACGTTTTTGCCGATCTGAAGCGACGAGATCTTGACCATGCGCACGATATACGCCGAATAATCCTGAAGGATCTTAAGCTCGCGGTCGCGGGTCGCCTTGACGACGACGGAGACCTGTTCCTTGGGGTTGATCTGCCAGGCCGAGCGAACATTGCGAATGGCCTGGATCTCGCCCAGGATGAGATCGACCTCCGCCTCGATCTTCTTATCGATGTACTTTTTTTCCGATCTGGGCCAAGGGGCGATCATGATCGATTCCCCCTCGTGTGGCAATTTCTGCCAGATCTCCTCGGTGACGAACGGCATGAAGGGATGTAAGAGCTTGAGCGAACCGTCGAGCACGGCGGCGAGCACCCACTGCCTCTCTTTCGACTGCATGCTCGGTTTGGACAGTTCAAGGTACCAATCGCAGAACTGATGCCAAAAGAAATCGTAAAGCGTCGAGACGGCTTCGTTGAAGCGCATGCGGTCGAGGCTTTCCGTGACCGAAGCGATCGTGGTGTTGAGGCGGCTCAAGATCCAGCGATCGATGGGGTTGAGCTGCGACGGCTTCGGCGCTTTCATGCCGGAGACGGTCTTTTTGTCGATATTCATCATGGCAAAGCGCGCGGCGTTCCAGATCTTATTCGCAAAATTCCGGCCGACTTCGAACTTTTCTTTCGAGGCGTACACGTCCTGCCCTTCCGCCGTGATCGAGATAATGCCATACCGCAGCGCGTCCGCGCCGTACTCCTCGATAATATCGAGCGGGTCGACGGCGTTGCCCAGCGACTTCGACATCTTGGCGCCCGTTTCGTCGCGCACGATACCGTGGATATAGACGGTCTTGAACGGCTCCTTGCCCATAAATTCGTGCCCCGCCATCATCATGCGTGCGACCCAGAAGAAAATGATCTCGTATCCCGTAACGAGCGTGGACGTGGGATAAAAATACTTAAGGTCCGGATTCTTGTCCGGCCAGCCCAGCGTCGAGAAGGGCCAGAGCCACGACGAGAACCACGTGTCGAGCACATCGGGGTCCTGGGTCAGGTCGCGGTTGCCGCAAGCGGGACACTTGGCGGGTGTTTCGCGCGCCACGATCATGCCCGGCTCGGAGTAAGCTTTGGCTCCCGCAGCAAACTTGATGCCGGCCGGTTCCACCACGGGCGCTTTGGCGCGGCACGGCGCGCAGTACCACACCGGGATGCGATGACCCCACCAGATCTGGCGCGAGACGCACCAGTCGCGGATGTTGTTCATCCAGTCGAGATAGACTTTGCTCCAGCGCGCGGGCACGAACACGGTCTTTCCGTCCTTCACAGAGGCAATGGCGGGTTTGGCAAGCGGCTTCATGTGCACGAACCACTGCAGCGAAAGGTACGGCTCCACGATCGTTTGGCAACGGTAGCAGTGACCCACGGCGTGGACATGTTCCTTCGTCTCGAGAAGGATCCGGCGGTCTTCGAGTTCAGCGATGATCTTGCGGCGCGCTTCGAAGCGGTCCAGCCCCTTGTAAGGGCCGGCGTTTTCGTTGAGCGTGCCGTCGGGGTTCATGATGTTGATGGATTCGAGCCCGTGCTTTTGCCCGAGGCCGAAGTCGACCGGGTCGTGCGCGGGCGTGATCTTGAGCGCACCGGTGCCGAACTTAGGATCGATCCCCTCATCCTGAATGATCACGAGCCTGCGGTTCAACAACGGCAGGATCGCGAATTTCCCCTTAAGGTGTTTGTAACGCTCGTCGCTGGGGTGAGTACCGATCGCGGTGTCCCCCAGCATCGTCTCGGGGCGCGTCGTCGCGATCGTGACGTGCTGGCTGGTCCCTTCTATCTGGTATTTCAAATGATAAAGATGCCCGGTGACGTCCTTGTGCTGCACCTCTTCGTCAGAAAGCGCAGTCTGACAACGCGGGCACCAATTGATGATGTATTTGCCTCGATAAATGAGCCCCTTCTCGTGGAGCCGCACAAAGACCTCGCGCACGGCCTTCGAAAGGCCCTCGTCCATCGTGAAGCGGGTGCGGTCCCAGTCGCAGGAAGATCCGATGCGGTGAAGCTGGCGGATGATCGTGTTGCCGTATTTTTCACGCCACTTCCATACCCGCTCGAGGAATTTCTCGCGGCCAAGCGCATGACGCGTCAGACTTTCTTCGCGAAGTGATTTTTCGACAACATTCTGCGTCGCGATGCCGGCATGATCCGTGCCAGGCAACCAGAGCGTTTCGAAGCCCTGCATGCGTTTGGAGCGGACAAGGATGTCTTGGAGGGTATTGTTGAGCGCGTGGCCCATGTGAAGGATGCCGGTCACGTTGGGCGGAGGGATCATGATGGTATAAGGCTTTTTGCCCCTCTTGGGGGAAGCGCTGAAATACCCTTTTTTCATCCAAAATTGATACCAGGTCTTCTCAACTTGCTTGGGCGCGTAAGCCTTGGACAGTTCGTCGGGATTGATCTGGGGTTTCACTTCTTCAGGCTGCATTGGATCCTCTCAACAGTTTGTACTCGTAGGCATCCAAGAGCGCTTTCCAGCTGGCTTCGATGATGTTGGTGGAGACGCCGACCGTCGACCAGACGCGGTCCTTGTCGTGAAATTCGATCACGACGCGGACCTTCGCACCGGTGCCCGCTTTGGAATTGACGATGCGGACCTTATAATCGTCGAGTTCGACCTCGCGGACTTCCGGGTAGGACTCGGACAGGGCCTCCTGCAGCGCGCGGCCAAGCGCGTCGATGGGACCATCTCCGGTCTTTGTGATCTCTTTGGGCTTTTTTCCGTCGACAGAGATCCTCACGGTGGCCACGGCGTTCGGATTGGCGTCGCCGATATGTTCGTTCTTGATCTCCGCGACCGCCTTGAAAAATTCTTTCCGGCGGCCGATTATTTTGCGCATCAGAAGTTCGACGCTGGCATCGGCCCCCTCGAACTGGTATCCCTCGTTCTCGAGCGCCTGGACGTCGCGCAGGATCTGCTTCGTCTCGGGAGCGTCTTTCTTGAGATCGATCCCCCATTCCTGCGCTTTCAGCATGATGTTGGTGCGGCCGCCCATCTCAGAGACCAGATGCTTGCGCGAATTGCCGACAAGCGACGGGTCGACGTGCTCATACGTCGCGGGATTCTTCTTCACCGCGTCGATATGCACGCCGCCCTTGTGCGCGAACGCGCTTTGCCCGACGTAGGGCTGCCCCTTGGCGGGCACCATGTTGCAGACTTCGTTGACGAAACGGGACAGTTCGGTGAGCTCGCGAAGCTTCCCCTCAGGCAGGCAGCGGAGGCCGAATTTAAGCTCGAGATTCGCAATGACCGGGATAAGGTCGCAATTGCCGCAGCGCTCGCCGATGCCGTTGACCGTGCCCTGGACATGCACCGCCCCGGCCTCGACGGCGGCGATGGCATTGGCGGCGCCCATCGCGGTGTCGTTGTGGGTATGGATGCCGATCGGGTGGCCGAGCCTGGCGTGAACGTCCGCGACGATCTTGGCGATGGTCGAGGGCATGTTTCCGCCGTTGGTCTCGCAGAGAACGATCACGGACGCGCCCGCATCGCGCGCGGCGACGACGCTCTTGAGCGCATATTCCGGATTCGCCCGGTATCCGTCGAAGAAATGTTCCGCGTCGTAAATAACTTCTCTCCCCTTGGACCTTAAATATTTTACAGATTCGAAGATCATGCGCAGGTTTTCTTCGAGTTCAACCTTGAACACTTCGCGCACGTGGAGGTCCCAGCTCTTGCCGAAGATGGTGATGACCTGCGTGTCGGCCGCCACGAGGCCTTTAAGCACCTCGTCCTCGGCCGCTTTCCCTCCGGCGCGCATGGTCGAACCGAACGCCGCGAGCTTCGCGTGGCGGAATTTCAGCTTCTTCGCTTCTTCGAAGAATTGAACGTCTTTAGGGTTGGCGCCCGGCCAGCCGCCCTCGATGAAATCAAAGCCGGCCTCATCGAGACGGCGCGCGATCATGAGCTTATCCTGGACAGAAAAGGAGATCCCCTCGCCCTGGGACCCGTCGCGGAGCGTCGTGTCGTAGATCTGGATTTTTTTACCTGACGGCGTCATCGTGCCCTTTTTTTGTCGAGCTTGAATTCCTTGTGCAGCACCTTGACGGCCTTGTCGGCGAGGTCCCGTTTGACGACCACGGAGATCTTGATCTCACTGGTCGAGATCATTTCGATATTGACGCCGTTCTTGCCGAGCGCATCGAACATCGCGGCAGCGACGCCCGCATGGCTGCGCATGCCGATCCCGACCACAGACACCTTCGCGATATTGGCGTCCTGCGTGATCTCGCGGAAGCCTGCCTTCGACGCTATTTTTTCGAGAGCGGCGACGGCGTTGCCAGCGTCGTTGCGCGGCACGGTGAAAGAAATATCCGTGTCGGCAGAATCGCCGATGTTCTGAATGATCATGTCGACGTTGATCCCCTTGTCCGCCAGCGTCTTGAAAATACGCGCCGCAACGCCCGGATGATTGGGAACGCCCGCAACGGTAAGTTTGGTTTCGTCCTTGCTGAGAGAGACTCCGCGCACCAATACGTCTTCCATCGATCTATCCTCCTTGACGATCCAGGTTCCTTCGTTCTGTGAAAAACTGCTCCTGACGTGAATGGGAATGTCGTATTTACCCGCCACCTCGATCGAACGCGACTGCATGACTTGAGCGCCGGACGCGGCCAGCTCCAGCATTTCCTCATAACTGATCTTGGCGATCTTCTGCGCGTCGCTCACCAGCCGCGGGTCCGTCGTATAAATGCCGTCGACGTCCGTGTAGATCTCGCAGGCATCCGCCTTCAACACTTTGGCAAGCGCCACGGCCGTGAGGTCCGAACCTCCGCGCCCAAGTGTCGTGATCTCGTTGTCGGGGCTGATGCCCTGAAAACCGGCGACGATGACGACTTTGCCCTCGGCCAGCTTCTTGCGGATACGGCTGGTGCCGATATCGACGATACGGGCGCGCGTGTGCGCCGAATCCGTCACAATGCCGACCTGGTGGCCGGTGAACGAAATGGCCGGACACTTTTCCTCATGAAGCGCCATCGCCAGGAGCGCCACGGATATCTGCTCACCGGTCGACATCAGCATGTCGAGCTCGCGGCGGGAAGGGTCTTGCGTGATCTGGCCGGCCAGCGCGAGCAGATCGTCGGTCGTGTCGCCGAGCGCGCTCACCACGACGACGAGCGAATAGCCGCGCTTTTTGTAGCTCGCGACGCGCCGGGCGACATTCTTGATACGGTCGGGGTTGGCGACGCTGGATCCGCCGAATTTTTGGACGATCAGTTTCATGTTGCGAATTTCCCCTTTGCAATAAAACGGTTGATCAATTGACGGGCCTCGCCCAACACGATGCGGCTGAGCGCGGCCGTTTTCTCGCTGAACCCCGCCGCGCCCGAAGGCTCAACTCCCGCGCCCCAAACAACGAACGGCGTCTGGGCATGAGAAGCCGGCCGGTCCTGGGTCGCGGCAAATACGGAATCGGTCCCTGCGCACACGCGCACGTCTCCGGCACCTTCCAGCGCACGCAGCGCCTCGCCAACTTCCTGGTCGAAATCTTCGATGCGTTTCACACGCACCTTGAGTTCGGTCGAGGGCGCCGCCGGCGCTGAATACACGAAAACAAAATCCGCTTTTTTGAGGGCGGAACGGACATTCTCCGCGTGGCTGAACCCCACGGCGATCCCGAGTCCCTTTACAAAATCTTCTCCTGAAACCGCGGCCCCTGAAAGACCATGGCGCTCACGAAACGGCGGAAGTTGGGGCTTGCGTCCCTGGCCCCACATCCACAGCATGTTGGCGGGGTTCTCCTTGAGGTCGATCCGCACGCGGTTGATCTCCTGATCGTCGAGGACTTCCTTCGACTTTTTCATGAGCGATGAGATCACGCTTTCCGAACGGCCCTTCGGCAGACCCTTCGTAAAATTCTGCCCCACCAAACGCGATGGGGCCGTCGTCTCGAGGTCGTCGAGATCATCGGCCAGAGCGTCGTCGCTCACGACCAGGATATTTTTATACCCCTCGCCCGCGGATAGCTTCATGCGGTCGGTGGAAATGAGCCGCGAAAGCCTCGCAAGGAGCGGCTGCGCCTCTTTGGAAGAGATGTGTCCCGCCGTCGCATCCTGAAGCGTCTCATCGAACACCGTGACCAGGTCCGCGCGGAAGGCCACGGCGCTGTCGCTCTGCGGCACGCCGAGGGCCAGCGCGTCGAGCGGCGCCAGACCGGTGTAAAACTCCTGCGGGTCGTACCCGAGAATGGAAAAACACGCTGCGTCCGGCGACACCGCGATGGTGTTCGGTACGAACGAAGCCAGTCCCATGCAGCCCTCTTTGGCCATTCGATCGAGGTTCGGGGTCTTCGCAAGCTCGAACGGCGTGCGTCCGCCCAGGTCCGCCACCGGTTCATCGGCGAGGCCGTGGCAAAAAAGCATCACGTACTTCATTTCATGGCCTCCAGGATCTTATCCATCCGCGCGGGAACAGCCTTCGGCATTTTAACGGACGCCATTGCGCGATCAGGATCCTTGAGGCCGTGGCCGGTCAGGACACAGACCACGGTCGCTTTCTCATGGTTCTTGAAATAGCCTTTTTTAGCGAGCTTGAGGATACCCGCGACACTCGCGGCGCTGGCGGGTTCCACAAACACGCCTTCGGACGCAGCGAGAAGTTTATAAGCCGTCAGGATCTGGGCGTCGGTGACCATGCCGATGACGCCGCGCGATTCATCGCGCGCAGCTTCGGCAAACTTCCAACTCGCAGGATTTCCGATCTTGATCGCCGTCGCGATGGTCTTGGGATTGGTCACGATCTTCTTTCTCACGATCGGCGCTGCGCCCTCAGCCTGAAAACCGAGCATGCGGGGCCTCCTGGAAATATTTCCGCGATCGGCGTACTCGACATAGCCTTTCCAGTAAGCCGAGATATTTCCCGCGTTGCCGACCGGTATGGCGTGAAAATCCGGGGCCTTCCCGAGCTGGTCGCAGATCTCGAACGCCGCCGTCTTCTGTCCTTCAATGCGGTAAGGGTTCACCGAATTAACGAGCGTGACGTTGTGCGTCTCGGCGATCCGGCGCACCATCGTGAGCGCCTCGTCGAAATTCCCCTCGATCGCGATCACGCGCGCGCCGTGGATCAGCGCCTGAGAAAGCTTGCCGAGGGCGATCGCGCCTTTCGGGATCAGGACGACGCACCGGATGCCCGCGCGGGCGGCGTAGGCGGCGGCCGAGGCCGACGTGTTCCCGGTCGAGGCGCAGATCACGACTTTGGCGCCGGCTTCTTTCGCCTTCGAAACGGCCATCGTCATGCCGCGGTCCTTGAACGAGCCGGTCGGGTTGAGCCCCTCGTATTTCAGAAAGACTTCCGTGCCGGTCTGTTTTGAAAGGACCGGTGAATAAACGAGCGGCGTGTTCCCCTCGTTGAGCGTGACGACCGGAGTCCTGGCGGAAACCGGCAAAAATTCCCGGTAGCGCTCGATGAGTCCCGGCCACATGCTCCCGGTGGAGGTCACCCCACCACCGGATCTGCCGCGTGGTGGGGTCATTGCTCCACCCGGAGGATCATCGATTTCTCGCGGACATCCTTCTGCGCGTCGATCTCCTTCAGCGCACGGCGCAGGTTGCGCTCGCTCGCCTCGTACGTGAGGATGACGACCGGCGTGGAGCGCGGGTCGTGGGATTCTTTTTGATGCACGCTGAGGATGGAAATACCGTGCTTGCCGAGCGTCTGCGCGATGCGGCCGAGGACGCCGGGCCTGTCGACGACCTGGAACCTCAAATAATATTTGGAACGCAGCTCGTCCAGCGAGGCGATGTGAACACGCTGCAGCGAGCGCATGTCGGGCACGCAGGGCGCGTCCGCGACCACATCGCGTGCGATATCGAGCACGTCCGAAAGGACGGCGCTGGCCGTCGGCATCATACCCGCGCCGCGCCCGTAAAAAAGAAGGTCGCCGGCTTGGTCGGCTTGCACGAAAACGGCGTTGTAGACCCCGCGCACGTTGGACAACGGGTGTTCATACGGCAGCATCGTCGGATGCACGCGCAGTTCCAAAACGTCGTTGCGTCCGTCCGCCACTGACGCACCGGCGGACGTCGGCTGGCGGTTTAGTGGCCGACGCTTGCCGATCGCCAGAAGCTTGATGACATAGCCGAGCTGAAGCGCATATTCGATGTCTTCGGGTTTGAGTTTTGAAATACCCTCGACGGGGATCGATTTGAAAGGCACATCGACGCCGAACGCCAGCCGCGCGAGGACCGCCAGTTTGTGCGCGGAATCAATTCCATCGACATCGAACGCGGGATCCGCTTCGGCATAACCCTTCGCCTGCGCTTCGCCAAGTGTAGCCGCGAAACTCGCTCCGCGCTGCTGCATGGCGGTGAGAATATAATTGCAGGTCCCGTTGACGATGCCGAGGATCTGCGAAATGTTGTTGGAGGCGAGCCCGCCCTTGAGCGCCTGAATGATCGGGATGCCTGCGCACACGCTCGCCTCGATGCCCAGACGGCGGCCATGGAGCGCCGCCAGATCGAATATCACGCTGCCCTTTTCTGCCAGAAGCGCTTTATTGGCGGTGACGACGTGCTTGCCCTGGGCGAACGACCGGTGGACGATGTCCGCGGCCGGATGCAACCCGCCGATGAGCTCGACGACGATGTCGATGGACGGGTCGTTGAGGATGTCCTTCACATCGGTCGTGAGGATGGACTTGGAAAGATGGACGGCGCGCTTTTTCTTGAGCGAGCGGACGCAGACCTTGGCGATCTCAAGACGGATGCCCGTCTTCGACTCGATGGCGCGGGAGTTGTCCTGGATGATCTTAACGACGCCGGAACCGACCGTGCCGCAGCCGACGAGGCCTAGGCGGACCGTTTTGGAAAACGCGGGCTTAGACAAAAAATTTCCGGGCTTCATTAGACACCCTTTTTGTTCGAAAACTCTAGGCTACTCATTGTCTGCCGCGCCTTGTGACATCTTCAGTCCATCACGATATAAAAATGGAACCCAGTACTCCGGCGCTGAATTATTTCCTCGTTGCTCAAAAAAACCGATACCTACGAGAGCATCGGCCGTTTTGCGAGCATCATCCTTACTAACACCCCAAATCTTGGCCAGCGTTTCAACGGTTTGTAGAGTTTTTTGACTAATTAACCCACTGATAAGTTTTTTAAACTGTGGATACTCCGCAAAAAGTGTTTTTTCGAGGCGGGTACGGGACACCTCTGGTAATGCAGACTTGAGAGTGGGCGGTGAAAATAAATGACTGCCGTCGGGGTCGTTCTCACCTCTCTCGAGTGCCTGGACCTGCTTGGAACGCGCTTCGTTCAAAAACTGAATCACTTCGCGCGGTGAAATAGTTCGCCCGCCATCCCAAGTTCGCGTAAGTATCCAGTCGAGCGTATTCGGCTGCTTTTCCCCAACCCTGACCTGCGGCGGAAAGACTCGATAAAATAGTTTCTCCTGCTCTTCGTCCGATCTCAGGACAGTCTCTGCCTTAACGTTGTAAAACTTACACACCAAATCGTTGGCAACAAGCCGCCGAATAACAAGATTGAGAATCGACTTTTCGCTCCATTCGATCGTGACGTGCTTAGTGACGTGACTTGCCTCTCGAAACCCCTTATCAGTAATGCGCTTCCAGATGTCATTTCTCAAAAAAATTTTCAAACGGAACTTCTCAAGACCTCTAAGATCTGAGTATGCTTTAAAAAGCGCACGTAAAGCATTCTCCTCCAGAATTTCATTTTCTTGAAAAGCAACGTCGAGCCGATCAAGAACCACCCATACGTCACAGGCCAGATCTTTCAGCGCTAAATCACAGAGCTCGAATACTTCGTCAGCCGACAACACACCTCGCTTTGCGGCTGCGGATGAGGGCTGCCCAAGCGTTATCTTGACCCCAAACCCCTTCGGCAAACCGGAAGCTGGATCAATCTGCATCGTTCCCTCGAGCGCGTCCGGACTAAGCGCGCGCTTGAGATATTCGCGAACATTTTTTAAAGTACGCGCCAAGGTCATGTCGGCATCAACTAATCCTGCCTCGTTCAATACATCAAGCGCACGATCAACGTTCTCACTCTCACCTTTCCGTTCGCGCAAAACAATGTTTCCAACCAGCGAGAGAAAATAAAGCTTCCAAAGTCCTACAAATTCCGTTTCGCTTGTCGGCGGCTCTACGGCAACGTCTTTAAACACGGGCGTTCCACGCGGTTTTTCTGCTGAGATGAGTAAAATATTTTTATCGGCCTGAAGCTCGGCTTTTCGCTTATCAAGAAAAGCGTAAAGCGCACTCTTACCAGAGCCCTTCGGCCCATAAACGATATCGATACTGCCGTTGAAAAGCCGCTGCCATTGATCAGTTTTAACAAAAAACTGAATGAGCTGCTCAACCTCATCTTCGGCAATGCCGCTTCCGAAAGAAAGCGCTTGAAGCACTTGCCTCTTGGAGAGCTGTCCGGCATTTATTTTAGCAATTTTATCCATACATTTTCACCTTCGGTCTTACCTTAAAAATGGTCGGGGCAGTGGGATTCGAACCCACGATCTCCTGCACCCCAAGCAGGCGCTCTGGACCAAGCTGAGCCACGCCCCGACTAAATTCTTGAACGACTTCTTTCTCTGCCCAACCCAACCTTGCTAATCTCCTAAACCTAAAACTCTCTTGCCTAATGCTGAAGTATACGAATTCCCTTCGCGCTTTATTTTTTCCGTAAGAGTCTTAGCGACATCCCATCCGGCGGAGGAGATGTAATGCCAAAGATTGCTTTCTGTTATCAATCCAAGACGCTTCAAATCCACGATAGCAAAGTTAATATCTTGTTGTGAGTGCTTCAATAATTTTAATCTGTTCATCACATCAAATGAGCTACAAAAACCGTGACTTGACTCAGATATAAATATCAAATACTGAGCTGCGAGGGGTGAAACTTTATTTGCTAGCTCTACAATATCGACCTTAGTGGCTGTTTTTGTTGCAGGTGCAGCCTCTTTATTTTTCGGCGGAAAAAGACCGGCGACAGCAAGCGCTTTAACTAAATGAGTCATTGCATCTATAACCGAGCGAATATTGTCCCGCTCAAATTCGATATATGGCTTTTGGTCGATCGCTGCAACGTTACATCCCTTTTGCAAAAGATAGATTACTCGTTGAGGCGGAAATTTTTGTTTTGCCTGCCCCATCTCATGATTAACACTTGGTGACGGATACTTGCTTCCCGACCGATCAGATCCTGGCGTCAGCAAGAAAATTGCCGCATCCATACCCTCAAAATGCCTAGCTTCCTTTTCAGCAAGAGTTGCGTCATCGTTTGGTTTTAGAGGAATCATGTGAACGCTACCGACGCGTATAGCCTCTAAAAAATCTTTTAGATCTCTCGCTAAATCCTTCTCAAGAGTGTCGTATAACAAAAGTAAGCTACCCATGCTTGTGCGTCCTATGCCTAGCCAACAACTCTTTGCCCACCACGATCTCCTGGCGCCTCCGCGTCTTCGACGCTCCGGTCGGCCACTCGCCGCCTAGGTGGTCGCGACGACGCTTTGTGCGTCGTCACCTTTATTCGATGGCTAGGCGGCTCCCCTCGAATCCGCTTCGTTCATTACCCGGCGGATCCGAGCCCCAACCAGGCGCTCACTCTTGACCGCCACGCCACCACTTTACTTTTTACGCTTTTGGGCCACGCTTATTCCAAAATTTTTATTTCAACGGCCTTCCTGAACCTCTCACCAGGATCACTGCGATCCAAAAACAACCGACGACGAACGTAAAAATGATCCACGCCAGCGCCCAATCGCCTTGCAGTGAAGCCTTCACGAGCTTCACGGTCCACCACAGACCGACGCCCACGAGAGCGGCAGCGGCCAAGCGGAATGCCAGCCTCAATCGCGCTCCCGGTACGGGTCCTGCTTCATCATGGCCGCAATAAGTGTTTTCGGGTTCTTGCCGCCGAAGAGGATGCCGTGCACCGCTTCCGTGATGGGCATCTGGATCTTGAGCTTCTTCGCAAGCGCCACGGTCGAGTGGGCAGTTTCGACACCTTCGACGACCATTTCGGTCTCTTTCAAAATTTTCTTAAGGTCTTTCCCCTTGCCGACTTCTTCGCCGAGAGAACGGTTGCGGCTATGAGGCGAAAGGCACGTCGTCGCCAGGTCGCCCAGACCCGACAAACCCATGAACGTCTCGCGGTGAGCGTTCATCGCCTGGCCCAGGCGCGCCATCTCCGCGACGCCGCGCGCAAAAAGGACGGCGCGCGTGTTGGACGCGCAGCCCATGCCCTGCAGAATACCCGCAGCGATCGCGATCACATTTTTTACCGAACCGCCCAGCTGCACACCGAGGATGTCGTCGCTCTCGTAGAGTGTGAAATATTCGGTCGAGAACATCTCGCGGATCAACGTCGCGCTTTTTTTGTCCGGCGAAGCCACGGAGGCTGCGGACGGCATCTTAAGCGCCACGTCGCGCGCAATAGTGGGACCGGACAACACACCCAGCGTGACGTCCCCAAGCTCGTCAAGGACGACTTGAGACATGACTTTGAGCGATTTGTTCTCGATCCCCTTCGCCACGATCACAAAAAGTTTCCTGCGAACGTCGGCTCCCTTAAGCTTCCTCAACACGTCCCGCATGTGCTGCGACGGAATGGCCAGCACCACCACGTCGGCGGCCGCGACGGCCGCGTGAAGGTCATGCGTGAGTGACACGCTCTCGGGGATATGAAAACCGGGCAGAAACTTTACGTTTTCGCGCTTTTTCCGGACCTCGTCCACATATTTTGGGAAAGCGCCCCACAGGGTGACGGAATAGCCCTTGGCGGTCAAGAGCAACGAAAGCGTAGTGCCCCAGCCCCCGTCCCCCAAAATCGCTATTTTTGTATCTTTATGTGCCATAATGGTTTAGGAAGTAAGTAAAAGCCCTATTTACATGAAAAAATAAGTATAACAAAGCCACCCCGAATGGTCAATTAGAAACTAGGGTGATTATTGACGTAAACGGCGGTTTGGAAGGAATTTACAGCGTAGGCGGAAGTCCGGTCACGGAGTGAAGATCGGACAACATATCAAATTTGATGCTATGCATGAAAACAACGGCAAAAACATGGAGGTCCTGCACGACGTAAAAACTGCCGATGACGCGGTAGATCATCTGCCCCGCCCCGCTTTTTGGGTCGATGGTTTTACGGATCGAGACGTGACGGTCTTTCTTGTGGTAAGACTGCGCCTGGAGATTGAACCATGCCTGCAAATTCTCCGGGTCTTTGAAGGCGTTCTGTTGTTCCGACACGTAATACGAAAACCGTTTCTCGGCCCGGGCGACAATGCCCCCCTGGTTGATCACCTCGACGATGGAGAGATTTTTTCGTTTGTGATTACCGGACGTCGTTGTCCGTATACATATTTCGCGCATCAGCGACCTCCGCCTTTACCTTTGGTCCGCGGCCGGTTTTTGGAAAGACTCCCGTTGCTCACATGACCATTCAACAGCATATGAAATGCCAGAGAAACCGTGGGCACCGCAGCCGCCGACGCAACAATTTTAAGGAACGCCTTCGTGAGCATGGGATCGAATTGAGTCCCCGCGCATTTTTTGATCTCTTCGATAACAGCAGACAGCACAAGCGCTTTACGGTATGGGCGATCCGAGGTCATGGCATCGAACGAGTCGGCGATCGTAATGATGCGCACCTCTATGGGGATCTTTTCTTTCTTCAGCCCGTAAGGGTATCCTTTGCCGTCAAACCGCTCGTGATGGTGCAGAATGATAGGGACGCCCGCGGAAATAAACTTCAGATCACCCAGGATCTCTGCGCCGTAGACCGGGTGCAGCTCTATCTGCGCGCGCTCATCGAACGTAAGGGGGCCGTTCTTAAGGAGGACCTTGTCCGGCACACCGATCTTCCCGACATCATGGAGCCGGCAGCAGTAGCGTAAAAGCTGGGTCTTTTTCTTGTCCAGGCCTACAAACTCCGCGAGCCTGAGCGCATACTTCGTTACTCGTTCGGAATGACCGCGCGTATACGGATCACGAGCCTCGATCGCATAGGCTAACGAATTGACCGTAGCAATGATGGAGCCAGCTCTCTCATCACGAATAAGCTCTTTCCTCATTTTTGCTACACGTCTTGGACTCATATGTATATATACATCCTCTAGGACATTTTAAAAAAGTTAAAGAAGCTATCTAAAAAAAAGCACCTTCTGGATAAGTATACATACCCCCCTACTAATATACAAGTCCACGTAAATTAACGTATTATCTGTATATTTTGTTGACTAACTAATCTTTTTTTCAGTCCCGGCCCGAAGGCGGGCGAGATTATCGCGATGCGTCCACGCGACGAGGACAAGTATACAAAATAAAGCCGCGCGTGAGTGGTTGCCTATGGGCATCGTATACGCCAAAACATTAACTGCTGCCAACGAAGCCAGCGAGCTGATCGAGACGATACGCGTCACGAGAAAACAGCCCACCCACACGCCCATCCCGCCTGCAAATAAAAGCGGCTGCGTTATCGTGAGGACCCCTGCACCGGTGGCCACACCCTTCCCTCCCTTAAAACCGAGGAAGGGCGTGAACACATGGCCGAGGATCGCCGCAAGACCGATCCACGCCGCCAAGTTCGGATCTCCTCCTGAACGCAGAAAAACAAGGACCGGAACAGCGCCTTTCGCAAAATCCACCGCGAACACAAAAAGTCCGACGCTTTTGCCGAACACTCGGAAGGCGTTCGTCGCGCCGACGTTCCCGCTTCCGTGTTTGCGAATGTCGGTGCCGCGGACGCGGCCGACGAGATATGCCGTCGGCAGGGATCCGCAAGCAAACCCGCCCACGGCGAATGCGATAAGGACCGCGTTCGTCATGATTGGATCAGTCTCCCGCCCAAGCGCAGATAGCGGAAGCCGGACACCACGGTCAGCGCGACGGTGGCAGCATAAAGACAAAGCCGCACGACATGCGGAGCGGAGATCAGCGCGGCAAAAAGTGTGATCATCTGAAAAAGAGTCGTTAGTTTTGAAATAAGAAGCGGTTTGGAGATGAGACGGCCGGTCACGACGTAGACCACCGTAGAACCCGTAAGGATCACAAGATCGCGCGTGACGACGGGGATCGTGACCCACGCGGGGATACGGATCGAAGGCGGAAGATTCGCCATGAGCGAGAGGGAGAGAAAACCGCTGACCAGAAGCAATTTGTCTGCCAGCGGATCGACATAGCTGCCGAACACCGTCACCTGGCCCAGCTTACGCGCAAAAAATCCGTCCAGCGCATCGGTAGCGCACGCTAGAATAAAAATAAAAACGGCAACCTTGAGAAGACCTTCACGGCCCGGGCCGTAATAGACAAGACAGCTCACAAACGCGGGCGCGAGGACCACACGAAGAAGGGTAAGGTTGTTGGCGAGATTCATTCCAAGGTGCCGACGCGAGGGATCGGCCACCAGCGGAACATCGCCTTGCCGATCATATTTTTTAAGGGCACAAACCCCCAAAAACGACTGTCGGTGGAGTTGGCGCTGTTGTCGCCGAGCACATAGTAAGACTTTGGCGGGATCTTGATCTTTTCGTTGGGTCCGCCGAAGGGGTCATGATTGTAATAATAAAATTTGCCGAACGTCTTCGGGTCGTCGAGCGCCTTCCCGTCGACCAGGATCCTGCCGTCGCGGATCTCGACGGTCTCACCCTCAAACGCGACCAGCCGCTTGATGAAATCCTTTTTGGGGTCTTGTGGATACTTGAAAACAACGATATCACCGCGCTGCGGATGCTCGAAGCGATAGAGATACTTGTTCACAAAGAGCTTGTCGCCTTCGACGAGCGTCGGACGCATCGAACCCGAGGGGATCTTGAACGCCTGAACCACGTACGTGCGGATGACGAGCGTCAGGACAAGCGCGACCGCGATCGATTGCGCCCATTCCTTTATTTCCCGTTTTAGCTCTTCGCGATTCACGTACTCTCCGTTTTTCTATTCAACTTTAAGGGCCGCCAGAAAAGCTTCTTGAGGGATCTCGACCCTGCCGAACTGTTTCATGCGCTTCTTTCCCTCTTTCTGCTTTTCCCAGAGCTTACGTTTGCGCGTGATGTCGCCGCCGTAGCACTTGGCCGTCACATTCTTGCCCATGGGCCTGACGCTTTCGCGCGACACGATCTTTCCGCCGATGGCCGCCTGGATGGCCACTTCGAACATCTGCCGCGGAATAAGTTCCTTCAATTTCGCGCAAAGAGCGCGGCCCTTGAAGACCGCCTTGTCGCGGTGCACGATGCAGCTGAACGAATCACAGATCTCGTCGTTGATGAGAATATCGAGCTTCACCAGATCCGCCTCACGGTGGCCCTTGACTTCATAATCCATGGAGCCGTACCCCTTGGACATGGACTTGATCCGGTCGTAAAAATCGACGATGATCTCGGAAAGCGGAAATTCATACACCAGACGCACACGGTCCTCGTCCAGATACTCGGTGTGCTTGTAAGTGCCCCTTCTCTGTTCACAGAGCTCCAGGATCGCGCCCATGGAAGACGGCGGAATAATGATGTGGGCATCCACATACGGCTCCATCAGCTTCTCGATCTGGCTGGGGTCCGGCATCTTGGACGGGTTCTCCATCTCAAGCGTTTCGCCGCCGTAGCGCTGGACGATCTTGTAGACGACGCTCGGCGTCGTCACCACGATATTCATGTCGTATTCGCGCTCGAGGCGCTCCTGGACGATCTCCATGTGGAGCAGTCCCAGGAAACCGCAGCGAAAACCGAAACCCACCGAAGCGGAGCTTTCGATCTCAAACACGAACGAAGAATCTGACAACGAGAGTTTCTCGATCGAATCCTTTAAAAGCTGAAAATCAGAAGAGTTGACGGGATAAATACCGGCGAACACGAGCGGCTGGAGCTTTTTGTACCCCGGAAGGGCGAACAGGGCCGGATTGGACGCATCGGTCAGTGTATCGCCGTTTTCGACCTCTTTGGCGGTGCGAATATTGCAGCAGACGTAACCGACCTCGCCGGTGGCGAGCTCTTCGCACTGGACGGGCTTCGGCGCAAGATATCCGACCTCCAGAACGTCGTACTCCCGGCCCGAACCCATGAGGCGGACCTTCATCCCCTTTTTCACGGAACCGTTGAAGATGCGCAAATAGATGATGACGCCTTTGTACGCGTCGTAATTGGAGTCGAAAAGAAGCGCCTGGAGCGCACCTCCCGACTCGCCGGTCGGCGGAGGGACCTTGGCCACGACCGCTTCGAGGATCTCGTCGATGCCGATGCCCTGTTTGGCGCTTGCCAGGATGATCTCGGTCTCGCTGATCCCCAGCGCCTTGTGGATCTGGTGCTTCACCTTTTCGGGATCGGCGTGCGGAAGGTCGATCTTATTGATCACGGGGATGATCTCAAGATTGTTCTCGACCGCCAAATACAGGTTGGCAACGGTCTGCGCTTCAACGCCCTGCGATGCGTCCACTAGAAGCAGCACGCCTTCGCACGCGCGCAGCGATTTCGAGACTTCGAAAGAAAAATCGACGTGTCCCGGCGTGTCGATGAGGTTGAGCGTGTACGTCTTCCCGCTCTTGGCTTTGTAGCGGATGCGGACGGCGCTTGCCTTGATCGTGATCCCGCGCTCCTGCTCCAGTTCCATGTCGTCGAGGAGCTGGTTGTGGAACGTGCGGCTATCGATGGCGCCGGTGTGTTCGAGGATCCGGTCCGCGAGCGTGGACTTCCCGTGGTCGATGTGGGCGATGATGGAGAAATTGCGGATGCCTTCGTGCTTCACCCCACCACCTCTTTGGCCGCGCATGCGGCCGATTCGCTTCGCGGATCGTTACAAAAAGGTGGTGGGGTCATAGCCTCACGACGGGAGGTTGAACGCGAGCTCCGAACCACTCTTGACGAGAGCCTCGGCCAGCGGACGGGAAGTGGCTTCGGAATAGACGCGAAGGATCGGCTCGGTGCCCGAAAGACGGTACAGGAGCCAGCTGTCGTCTTGAAGCACGAACTTCATGCCATCGACGCTGTTGATACTTTTGACTGCTTGGCCCTCGAGGGAATTCGGGGGATTGGCCGAAAGATACTTGAACAGACGCCCCTTGAGATCGTTGGGATAGTTGATGTCGCGGCGCACATAATGCAGCTTGCCGAACTCCTTCTCGACGCCCTTTAAGATCTCATCCACATTCTTGCCCCGCATCGCCATCATCTCGACCAGAAGCAGGCCCGACAGCATGCCGTCGCGCTCGTAAAGGTAGTCCTGGAAACCGATGCCGCCCGACTCTTCGCCGCCGATCAGAACGTTCTCCTTGCGCATGATGTCGCAGACGTACTTGAAGCCGACCGGCGTCTCGTGGACTTTCAGTCCGAGCTTGGTGGCCATCTTGTAGATCAGGCGCGTGTTGGAGATCGTCGTGACCACACTTCCCTTGCGGCCAAGGTCTTCGACGAAATGCATCATGATGAGCGAGAGGATGATGCCCGGCGAGATGAACTCCCCGCCCGGGCGGATCGCGCCCACGCGGTCAGCGTCGCCGTCAGTGACGATACAAAGGTCGTATTCGCCGGTCTTCATCATTTCTGTGGCTTTGGTGAAATTCGCCGGGATAGGTTCAGGCGCGTGTCCGCCGAACGTGATGTCCCTCTCGCCGTGGATCGTCGTGACTTTGATATTGCCCCCGGCAAGGATTTTCTCTATATTTCGCCCGCCGACGCCGTGCATGGAATCCACGAGAATGCGGAACGGAGCTTTCTTGATCGTGTCGAGCTTGACGTACTTCTTGAGGTAATCCAGATATTTGGTGTTGAGGTCCGCGGTCTTTGCGCCGGGAGCCTTCTTGACGGCGCTCTTATCGAGGAGCGTCTCGACGGTGTCGGTGATGCGCTTCTCGGCGGAACCGCCGAAATCGTTCTTGATCTTAAACCCGTTGTAGCCGGGCGGGTTGTGGCTCGCCGTTATGATGACGCCTGCGTCATATTTCCCGTCGATGACGGCGTAACTGACGGCCTGGGTCGGGCAAGCATCGTTTGAAACAAGCGCATCGACACCATTGCCCATCAGCACGGCGGCTACCGAATTCGCGAACGTCTCTGAATTCTTGCGCCAATCGTAGCCGATGACCACGCGAGGCGCGCGTCCCTTGGGTTTAATTTCCGCGTTCATAAAATCCGCGAAAGATTGCGCTACTTTATCCACGTTCTCGGGCGTAAAATCCGTGTCCATCAAAGCCCGCCAGCCGTCCGTACCAAATTTTATTTTTGACATCTTAATTCCTCGATCGCTTGTTTGACATCCTCTTTACCAAAAATGGCGGTTCCCGCGACGAGGACGTTGGCACCCGCAGCGACCGCTTCTCGGCAGGTTTCCCTGTTGATCCCGCCGTCCACTTCAATATCCTTGTCGTATTTCGCCCGCAGCGCATGCACCTTGCTGAGAACTTCGGGCATGAACTTCTGTCCCCCGAAGCCGGGGTTTACGGTCATGAGGAGCACCATGTCGATCTCGTCGAGATACCCATCCAAAGCCGAAAGCGGGGTGGCCGGTTTCAGCGACACGCCGCACGAGATGTTTCTCTCGCGGATCGCACCGAGCACCTTATGGAGACTGCCCGAGCAAGCCTCGGCGTGGACCGTGATGTGGTCCGCGCCCGCGTCCGCAAATGCGTCAATATAACCGCCCGGATTCTCGATCATCAGATGCACATCCAGCGGCAGCTTTGTGATCTTGCGCAGCGCCTTCACGACGACCGGACCGATCGTGATGTTGGGCACGAACTGGCCGTCCATCCCGTCGACATGGATCAGGTCGCAGCCCGCCCGCTCGACGCGCGACACTTCGTCGGCCAGACGCGCAAAATCGGCTGAAAGCAATGACGGGGCGATCTTGATTTTTTTCATGGGAAATCAGTATAACATCAGGCGTTCTCGAATGAAAGACGCTTCGCCAATTCATCCTGAAGATTGTCGCCGGCCGGGCCCACGACGGCAAGGGTCAATGATCCCGTCGTGAAAATGGTCTTCGCAACGCGCTTAAGATCCTCCGTCGTCACTTTTTCGACGGCCGCCACAACCTCTTGCGGCGGACGCACGCGGCCCAGGCTCATCACGCTCTCGCCTGCCCAGAGCATCGTGTTCATGCTGTTCTCGAGGCCGAGGTCCATCTGGCCGAGATAAAATTCCCTGGAACGCCTCAACTCCGCTTCCCCCACCGGCTCATCCGCCGCCCGCTTGAGTTCGCGTAAGATCACCTCGACCGCCTCGATGGATTTATGATTGTCCACGCCGGCGGAGACGACAAACGCCCCGGTTTCGTGGTGCTTCCGCACCGAACAGCCGATGTCATACGCAAGACCGCGCTCCTCGCGCACCTCGTTGAAAAGACGCGAGGACATGTTGCCGCCGAGAAGAACGCTCAATATCTCGAGCGCGAATTCATCCGGGTGTTCTTTTCCGAACGCGTGCAACCCGAGCGCCAGATGCGTCTGCTCGGTATCTTTAAAAACGTGCCGGCAGTGCGGCGCCACGGGAGTGTGCCGGTACAGCCCGATCGGTCCGCCTGGGGTGCTGCGGGCAGGCCCGAAACGCTTCTCCGCGGCAGCGACCAGGCGCGCCATATCGACATCGCCCGAAGCGACGACCGTGATAAGACCCGGGTGATAATGGGCGTCGCGATAGCCGACGATCTGGCCGCGTGTGAGCGCCGTGACGCTTTCAATGGTGCCGGTGAGAGCCCGTCCGAGCGCATGGCCGGGCCACATCTCTTCGGCGAGGATCTCCTCCACGTAGTGCGACGGCTGATCCTGCGTCATCTTGATCTCTTCGATGATGACCTGACGCTCCTTCTCCACGTCGTCCGGCTTCATCGAGGCGTTGAGCACCATATCCGCAAGCACGTCGAACACGTTCTCGAAGTGGCGGCTGGCGACCCGGGCGAGGAAACAAGTGCATTCTTCTGACGTAAACGCGTTAAAACTGCCGCCGACCCCCTCGACCGATTCCTTGATGTCGTTGGCGGAACGCGTCGCCGTCCCCTTGAACACGATATGTTCCAAAAAATGCGACACACCCGAGATCTGAGGGTCTTCATCGCGCCCGCCGACATTGACCCAGATCCCGATGGAGACCGAACGCCGCTCTTTCATGTGCGCAGCCACGATGCGAAGTCCGTTGGGCAGGGTCTTGATCTCGTATTTCATCGCTTCGACTCGAGATAAGTCTGGAGGATCAGCGTCGCGGCCAAACGATCGCTGTTGTCTTTTCGTTTCTGGCGGGAAAGTCCGCCTTCGAGCATGAAACGTTCGACCTGGCGGCTTGAAAGACGCTCGTCCCACGTCTTCACGGGAACTTTAAGCGCGTCTTCCAATTGCGGCACAAGGTCCATGACGCCCTGCGCGCGCGGTCCGATGGTGCCGTTCATATTGATAGGCAGCCCGATCACGACTTCGCCCACCGCGTACTCGGCGCAGATCTTCACAAGCGCTTCAAGCACCGACTTTTTACCGCGATTTTGGATCGTTTCGAGCCCCTGCGCGGTGAAGCCCAGCGGGTCAGATACCGCGACGCCGATCCGCACATCGCCGTAGTCGATCCCGAGTATGCGCATGTCAGGGGATCAGTTTTCTAAGGAGGAGCGCCCCTTCTTCGGCGCGGCCCTTAGGACAGAGCAGCGTCCCCTGATCCGTCTGAACGACGATAAAATCCGCGATCCCGAGCGCCACAAGCGGACGCGCGGTGTGGTTCAGGATCAAAGCATTTTTGTTTTCTCTCGAGATCACTTTGCCGCGTACCAAACTCTTTGAAGCGTCCTTGGGGGATCTTTCGAGCAGCATGTCAAAGCTTCCCATATCACACCAGTCCATCTTCGTCCGATAAACAGCAATGTTGTCAGCCTTCTCCATCAACGCGTAGTCGATGGACGTGCTGGGGAGCCGTTTATAGCTTGAGGCGAGGGCCTTTAAATTAAAGTTGCGCTTGAAATCAGGTGAATATTTATCCATAGCCGCATTGAAAACCGAAGGCCGCCATGTGAAGATACCCCCGTTCCATAAAAAATTTTTCCGGCGGATATAACCGGCCGCTTTTTTTAGGTCGGGTTTTTCTACAAAACGCTTCACGTGATCCGCGGAAAGATGGCCCGGGATAGAGCGGCCGGTTTCGATGTAACCGTACCCGGTGGCAGGAAATGTCGGCTTCACGCCGATCGCGACGAGCACCGGGCGCTCGACCGCCAGACGAAGCGCCCCGTGGATCGTCTGCCCAAAAAGCTTTTCGTTCCGGATCAGATGGTCCGCCGGAAAGAATGAAACCGGTTCCTCAGAGCCGAAGCGATCCTCCACGATGGCGGTGGACAAATACATGGCTGCGGCGGTGTTGTTGCGGAACGGCTCGATAAAGACCGCCTTTTTGGCGAGAGAAGGCAGTTCCTCGCGGACCATCGGCTCATCCTCGCGCGTCGTAACGACATGGATGCCGTTCTTGCCGTAAATTTTTGCGAGGCGGTCGAACGTCCCGCGGAGCAGAGATCTTTTGCCGTCGAAACAGATGCGGTATTTTGGAAATCCCTTATGGGCCAACGGCCAGAACCGCTCGCCCTGACCGCCCGCCATAATAACGGCTTGCGCCATATCAGATTTTTCCTTTGACCGCCCGGACAAAAGGGCGGGCAAAACGACGGCTGAATTCACCGGCGGCCATGCGGGGATTGGCTTGCAGCGCTTTCACGATGGCGCTGCCTACGATCACCCCGTCGGACACGCGTGCCATCGTCCTGGCCTGTTGGGGCGTGGATACCCCGAAACCCACACAGACGGGAAGCTTGGTTTCGCTTTTGGCTTGATGAATATTTTTTCCAACAGCTGTCGGCAGCGAACCACGGACGCCTGTAACACCCGTGATGGAGACATAATAAACAAAACCGCGCGAGGCGCGGCACACGAGCCGCCGGCGCGCAGGCGTTGAGGTCGGCGCGAGAAGGTAGACGACATCGATGCCATGCTTTTTCAGGACCGGCGTGATCTCCCCTGCTTCATCAGGCGGAAGATCGGGGAAAATGACCCCGTCCACGCCGGCAGCTTTCGCCTGGCGGGCAAAACGAACGGCGCCATGGCTTAAAACAGGATTCAGGTAGCTCATCAGGAGGATGGGCATCTCGGACTTCTTACGAATTTCTTTCACAAGCTTCAAGATGCCCGAAAGCGTGGCGCCTTTTTCGAGTGCACGGCGGGACGAGGCCTGGATCACCGGACCGTCCGCAAGCGGATCGGAAAACGGCACGCCGAGCTCAAGAAGATCGACGCCGTCCTTTTCAAACGCAAGCGCCAGCTCGGCGTTCTTCTTAAATCCGGGATCACCGGCCGTCATGAATAAAATAACGGCCTTTCTTTTGTTCTTTTTGAGTTGGGCGAATTTTTGAGCGATCCGGCTCCTCATAACGCAAGCACCTTGGAGATCTGCTCGACGTCTTTGTCGCCGCGGCCTGAAAGACACATCACGATCACGTCGCTCTTTTTGAACCGTTTCTTATTATCCAATAGGTAACCGACCGCGTGCGCCGGCTCAAGCGCAGGGATGATCCCCTCCGTGCGGCTAAGCGCTTTGACGCCTTCAAGCGCCTGGGCATCGGTCGCTGAAACGTACTCCGCACGGCCCGTCATTTTGAGGTAGGCGTGTTCGGGCCCGACGCCCGGGTAATCAAGGCCCGCGGAGATAGAATGCGCCAGACTGATCTGACCCTCGGCGTCTTGAAGAACTTCGCTCTTCGACCCGTGCAGCACGCCGATGCGGCCTTTCGTAAGCGTGGCCGCATGCTTATTCGTGCCGACGCCGAGTCCGGCGGCTTCGACGCCGAGCATTTTTGAACGCGATTTGAGATAAGGATGAAAAAGGCCCATGCTGTTGGACCCTCCGCCAACGCAAGCGACCAGCCAATCGGGGTCACCGAGTCCCCGCGCTTTAAGCTGCGAACGCGTTTCGCGGCCGATCACCGACTGGAAATCGCGCACCATCATGGGATACGGATGCGGCCCGATGACGGAGCCGATAATATAATGGGTGTCACGGACATTCGTAACCCAGTCACGGATCGCTTCGTTGACCGCGTCCTTGAGCGTGCGGGAACCGGTGCTCACGGGATTGACCTTGGCGCCCAGGAGTTTCATGCGAAAAACATTGAGCGCCTGACGCTCGACGTCTTCCTCGCCCATATAGACCTCGCACTCGAGACCGAAAAGCGCGCAGACGGTGGCTGTCGCGACGCCGTGCTGGCCCGCGCCGGTCTCGGCGATCACGCGCGTCTTGCCCATGCGCTTGGTGAGGATCACCTGGCCGAGGGTGTTGTTGATCTTGTGGGAGCCGGTGTGCATCAGGTCTTCGCGTTTGAGGAAAAAATGCCTGACTCCGAGCGAGGCGCCCAGACGCTTGGCTTCAGTGAGCGGCGTGGCGCGCCCTGCGAAGTTTTTGAGATAGCCGTCGAGTTCCCGGCGAAACGAGGGATCTTTTTTGGAAACACGGTAAGCGCCTTCGAGCTGGTCAAGCGCGGCCATAAGTGTTTCGGGGACATACTTGCCGCCGTACGGCCCGTAGTGGCCTTTTTTGTCGGGCTGCGGTCCTTTAAACTTTTTTTGCATTGCGGATAAACTCCCTGACCAGACGGATGTTTTTTTTGCCGGGCCCCCGCTCGACGCCGCTCGAGACATCCACGGCAAAAGGGCGCACCATCTTTACCGCGCGGGCGACGTTTTTCGCGTTGAGACCGCCGGACAATATGACCGGCTTTTCAACTGCCGCGCGTATCAAAATTTTCCAATCAAATGTCTTGCCGGTGCCGCCGTAAGCTCCGGGGACTTTCGTATCGAACAAAAACGCCTTGGCTGAACGATAGCGTTTGAGCACATCCGGATCGAAATTCTCGTCGATACGAAATGCCTTCAGGACGTGAAGGCCTTTGAGAGCACGCACATCCCGGGGGCTCTCGTCTCCGTGGAGCTGCACGGCGGAAAGCCTGCATTGCCTGGCAACCTTACGGATAACCGATAGTTTTTCGTTCACAAAAACACCGATCTTCTCGACATCCCGCGGCAGTGAAGCGGCGATCCGTCTGGCATCCGCAGGGGCGATGCGGCGCGGACTTTTGGCGAACACGAACCCGACCGCATCGGCGCCCGCCTCGGCGGCGGCGACAGCGTCTTTAACGCTCGTGATGCCGCAGATCTTAACCAGCACGAAAATTCCCAAGAAGCGTTTTAAGCGCCAAACCGGGACTTTTTTGACGCATCAGGCTTTCGCCCACAAGCGCGGCACGCACGCCCAATGCGCTTAAGTATATCAAATCTTCGTGGTTTTGGATGCCGCTTTCGGATACGAGAAAAATGCCTTTTGGCACCTCACATGAAAGGCGTTCCGTGACTTTGATATCGGTCCAAAACGTGTGAAGATCGCGGTTATTGATGCCCAGAAGCCGGGGCTTCGCCTGGAGGGCTTTTTCAACGTCCAGTTGAGAGTGGACTTCGACGAGCGCATCCATGCCGAGCGAGCCCGCCAGCGCCTGAAGATCGGCGATCTGGCCCGCGGAGAGGATGTCCGCGATAAGCAGCACCGCGTCTGCGCCCAGAAGACGGCTTTCCCAGACGTGGTATTCCTCTACGACAAAATCTTTGCGGAGGATCGGCAACCGCACGGCGCGCCGGACTTGCTTCAGGACTTCCGGGGAGCCTCCAAAAAACTTCTCGTCGGTCAACACCGACAGCGCCGCGGCGCCGCTCGCTTCATATTCACGGGCGATGGCCACAGGGTCAAAATCTTCCCGCAAAACCCCCTTAGAAGGCGAACGGCGCTTGATCTCCGCGATCACCGCAAACGAAGCTGCCTGGAGACTCTTGAGGAACGAAGGTTCTTTCTTCGGCAGCGCGCGCACCTCGGACTTGAGCGCTTCAAGCGGCTTCAGCGCCTTGCGCGCGGCGAGCTCTTCGCGTGTGTTTTTTATGATCTCGTCGAGGATCACTTCATGGCCCCTTGAGTAAACTGGACGACAGCTGCGAACTTACGTTTGGCGGCGCCGGACGTGAGCGTCTCGACGGCAAGTTTGGCTCCCGCGGCGATCGACGGCGCGGCGCCGGCCACGTAAAGAGCCGCGCCGGCGTTGAGGCAGACCACGTTGAGGTGCGGACCGGGCGCCCCCTCCAGCACCTCAAGCGCGGCCCGCACCGCCTCTTCCTTCGACTCACAGCGAAGACGTGCAAGCTCCGCCCGAGGGAACCCCGCCTCTTCAGGCGTAAAGCGGTATGCGTGGACCTTGCCTTTCTTGAGTTCCGCCACGAGCGTAGGCCCGGACAGCGTCAACTCATCAAGACCGTCCTCGCCATGAACGACCATCGCACGTTCGGAGCCTAGCTCGGACAGGACGTGCGCGACCGTTTCGACAAGCGGGGCGGCATAAACGCCGACAAGCTGAAAGCGCGCGCCAGCGGGGTTGCTCAAAGGTCCCAGGAGATTAAAGATGGTTTTTCCGCCTATTTTTTTACGGGCCGCCATCGCAGCGCGCGTCGCAGGATGAAACATAGGGGCAAAAAAGAATGCAAACCCGTGCAACCGAAGACATTCTTCGACGTCGGAAGTACGCAGGTCGACCCGGACACCAAGGGCCTCAAGAAGGTCTGCGCTGCCGCAAACGCTTGAAACCGACCGGTTGCCGTGCTTGGCAACGGTTACGCCCGCAGCGGCCACGACAAATGCGGCGAGGGTCGAAACATTGAGGGTGTGCTTGGCGTCTCCGCCCGTCCCGCAGGTGTCGAGAGCGCGGGGGAACGGCATGGAAAGGCGGACTGCATAACGGCGCATGACCGTCGCGGCGGCGATGATTTCACGCGTGCTTTCGCCCTTTTCGCGAAGACCTGTGAGAAAAGACACTATGTCCAAGTCTGAAGCGCAGCCGCTCAAGATCTCCTCCATGGCCGCGTTCATGTCGGCAGGCGAAAGTTCTGCACGGCGGGCTAATTTCGGCAGTATCGCGGGAAAAACGGAGGTCACCCCACCACCTCTTTGCAACAATTCACGCAGTGAATATGCCGCGTATGCGGCCAAAGAAGTGGTGGGGTCATCAGCGCGTGAGCTTAAGAAAATTCCGGAGAATTTCCTTGCCGCCCTGCGTTAAGATCGACTCGGGGTGAAACTGCACGCCGTAGACAGGGAATTTTCTGTGCCGAAGACCCATGATTTCTTTTTCCTTGGTCTGGGCGGTGATCTCGAGCGTCTTTGGGAAAGTCTTGCGATCGACCAGAAGCGAGTGGTAACGCGTCGCAATGAACGGATTATCGAGCCCCTTAAAAACACCCTTGCCGTCATGAAAAATGCGCGAGGTTTTTCCATGCATGAGACGCTTCGCGCCCACGATATCTCCGCCGAACACTTCACCGATGCACTGATGACCGAGGCAAACACCCAAGAGCGGGATCGTGGGACCGAACGTGCGGATGACTTCTTTGGAAATGCCCGCTTCCGAGGGATTTCCGGGGCCGGGAGAGATCACGATGCGTTTGGGCTTCATACGTTTGATGCCGGCGATCGAGATCGCGTCGTTGCGGAAAACTTTGAGTTCCTCGCCCATTTCGCCCAGATACTGGACGAGGTTGTATGTGAACGAATCGTAATTGTCGATCATGAGGATCACCCCACCACCTCCCGGGTATTGGTCTTTCGAAATAGGTTCATCGGCTGAATAGGTGGTGGGGTCATATCAGGATACCCCGTTCTCAGCGTACTCGATCGCCTTCATCATGGCCTTGGCTTTGCTCACGGTTTCTTGATATTCTTTTTCCGGGTTCGAATCGGCGACGATCCCTGCACCCGCTTGCACGTAAGCCACGCCATCCTTCACGAGTGCCGTGCGGATCGCAATACAGGAATCAAGATTGCCTGAATATCCGAAATAACCGACGATGCCCGAATAAAATCCGCGCTTTTCACTCTCAAGCGCGTCGATGATCTCCATGGCGCGGACTTTCGGCGCGCCGGAGATCGTCCCGGCGGGAAACGTCGCCCGGAGAAGATCGAACGGCGTCGTCCCCTTTTTCATCGTGCCTTCGACATGGCTCACGATATGCATCACGTGCGAATAGCGCTCGACCGTCATAAAATCGCTCACTTTCACGGATCTGTATTCGCACACGCGGCCCAGATCATTTCGGCCGAGATCGACCAGCATCAGATGCTCGGCGCGCTCCTTGGGATCAGCCAGAAGCTGTTTCTCGAGCCGCGCGTCCTCGGCGGCGTCCTTGCCGCGGGGGCGCGTGCCGGCGATAGGACGCAGCGATGCCTTTCCGTCTTCGCAGCGCACGTGGATCTCGGGAGAAGAACCGGCAAGCTTGAAGTCGCCGCAGTTGAGATAGAACATGTACGGCGAAGGATTGATCGAACGCAGTGCGCGGTAAATATCGAACGGGTCCGCGTGCACGCGCGTGCGGAACCGCTGTGAAAGGACGACCTGGATGATGTCGCCTTTTTTGATGTGCGCCTTGGCCTTCCGCACCGCGACCATAAAACCCGTTTTCTTGAAATTGGACTCTACTTTAAGCGAAGCCGCTTCGAGCGGCTCGGGCGAAAGACGCTTGGCGTCGCCAGACGAGCGCAGCCGCGCGATCTCCTGGTCGATACGTTCGACGGCGTGCGTGTAAGCAGCTTCAGGGGAATCAAAATTATCGATATCGACGTTGCAGATCACCTGGATCGTCTTCCGCGCGTGATCGAATGCAAGCAGCGTCTCCGTGAACATAAAGAGCGCGTCGGGAATGCCCAGCACGTCTGGATTCTTGTCGGGGATCTTCTCGATGAAGCGCACGGTATCGTAGCCGAGATAGCCGACGGCGCCGCCCGTAAACGGCGGCAAGCCCTTCACGGACGCCTGGCGGTAACGTTTGAGCAGTTTCTCGAGTTCGTCGAGAGGATCTTTGGCCGTATCAAATTTCTCTTCGCGGCCACCGCGCGTGAGCGATATTTTTCGCCCTTTGCTCTTAAACACGATCGATGGCGACGCCGCGAGGAACGAATAGCGCGCGGTCCTCTCCCCGCCTTCGACCGACTCGAGCAGATACGAATACGGACGGTCGCCGAGCTTAAGAAACGCCGAAACCGGCGTTTCGAGATCGGCAAGAATCTCCCGGTACACGGGGATCAGATTCGATCTCCGGGCGAGCTTCAGGAACTCTTTTTTATCCGGAAAATGCGCGTGCACGCTTTTAGTAGACCTTTTTCGGATCGAACACGATTCGATCGGTGATCTTCTTGGCGCCGTCGTTCTCGAATTTTTCAAAATAACAGCTGAAATAACCGGCATGGCACCCGGCGACATGCTGGTCGATAAGGATGAGGAGGGAATTTCCGTCACAGTCCGGACGGATCTCGCGGACCGCCTGCGTGTGTCCCGACGTCTCGCCTTTCTTCATGAGTTTGTTCTGCGAACGGCGAAAAAGATGGACGAATCCCGTCTCGAGCGTCGCGCGGAGCGCGATGTCGTTGAGATAACAGAGCGTCAGCACCTTCTGCGTCTTGGCGTCCTGTATGATGGCGGGTATAAGTCCTGTCGTCGCGTTGAATTTAAGCTGGGCTTTTATTTTTTCAAATACTGCGTCGGTGATGGCCGTCATAGTCTTACGCGGATCCCTTTCTTTTTGAGATATTCCTTCGCCTGCCTGACCGTGAATTCCCTGAAATGAAAAATGCTCGCCGCAAGGACCGCGTCGGCCTTGCCCTTCGTCAGCCCCTGCGCCAGATGCTCCAGGGTCCCGACGCCGCCGGAGGCGATGACGGGAATGTGCACGGCCTCCGAGACTTTCCGCGTGAGCTCGAGGTCATACCCGCCCTTCGTGCCGTCGCAGTCCATGCTCGTGAGTAAAATTTCTCCCGCGCCGAGACGCTCGACTTTCCTGGCCCATTCGACCGCATCCAACGGCGTTTCGTTACGGCCGCCGTGCGTGTAGACCTTCCACTTGCCGGGACGCTTCATGTCACGCTTGGCGTCGATGGCCACCACAATGCACTGAGCGCCGAAACGCCCGGATGCCTGCTTTACAAAAGCGGGATTTTTTACAGCCGCCGTGTTGATCGAAACCTTGTCGGCTCCCGCGTTCAGAAGCGCGCGTATATCCTCGACCGTGTTGACGCCCCCGCCGACCGTCAGCGGCATGAACGCCTTCTCCGCCGTCCGCCTGACGACGTCGAGCAAGATGGGCCTCTGTTCATGTGAAGCCGTAATATCCAGAAACACGAGCTCGTCGGCCCCGGCCTTGTCGTAATGGACCGCACACTCGACCGGATCACCGGCGTCGCGCAGCCCCAGAAACTTTGTGCCTTTTACGACGCGGCCGTTCTTAACATCTAAACATGGTATAACTCGTTTTGCTAGCATTTCTTATAGTATATAGGCTCTTTTAACTCGTGGCTACATCCCAGATACTATCATCGGCAAAAACTATTTTTTCTATCAGGACCTCAGTATGAGTGGTTCCGGCCGAGACTGAAGGAAATAATTTATCAAACACACCTTCCTTGATAAAGGCATTGCCTTCCCAGTACAGAAAAGTACTCTGATCTGACCTTCCCCAGTTCAGTGGACAGGTCGTAAAGACAGGTTCGCCTGCCTTTCGTACTCAAAAGGGCTCAAGTAACCGAGCGTGGAGTGAGCCCGTCTTCGATTGTAATACATTTCCACGTATTCAAAGATCCTTCTTTT